>Ga0074195_1004529_pt1 | contig 11347 bp, 9 predicted proteins | sample EPASupsiteHSE623_FD_64525 | JGI IMG/M metagenome (GOLD analysis project Ga0074195, IMG submission 64525) | Bioremediated contaminated groundwater from EPA Superfund site, New Mexico - Sample HSE6-23 | ecosystem: Environmental > Aquatic > Deep subsurface > Groundwater > Contaminated ...
ACCTGTTCCCGTCCAGCTCCAGGAATAGAATGAAGATGCGCCCATCGCCGGCGGTCATCCGGCGTCCCACTCCGGCCTTGCCATCGGCTGCCTGGCCGGTGATCTCGCTCAGACGGGCGGGGTCGGTGAGGATGTCGTGCACCACTCCCGGCGCAGCGGGCAGCATGATCTTCTGGCGTATGGTTTCGGTCGGGGGGCTCATCGGCCCCCCATGCTCGACCGGAGATTAATGGTGCCGGTCACTCCGCTCGCAGCGGCGCGAGCGTCGATCTCAGGGCCTCGGCATCTTCGATCCACTTTCTTATCGCCTTCCTCCCCCCGTCCAGCTTTACCGGGTCCTTCTCGTAGCCTTCCAGCATATCCAGCATGTGAGAGTACTGCGAGACGAGGAGATCGAAGGGCGGAACCAGGGCGGCGGTCCTGGACGCATCCCGGGCGGAGACCGCCGTCCGGAGCGCGCGGAGGGCTTCCAGCCATTGCTCTGCCGGCATCCCTGCGCCCTTCTTGAAGTCCCGCAGGATCCACTGCCGCTTGAACACCACCATCTCCATCCACCCCTGGTGCTGGGCTTCCAGGTCCGCGAGCACCCTGCCGGCAAGCTCCTCGGCCCTGGTCCATTGGCCGACATCCAGCTGCCCACGGCGGACCGGCTCCGGCCCCCCTGTCGAAATGCCGATAGCGCTAAGCGCGGCGAAGGAGCTGATCTCCTGCCCCCGGAAACGCTCCGCCAGGACCACCGACGCGGCGAAGCCGGCCCCGGCCTCCTCGGCGGTGAGCATCGCCTCCTTGCTCATGGCGAAGAACTCCTCCACGCTCTTGTTGTAGAGTGGGGCCAGCACCGCGATGCCCTCGGCCGAGCCGGGCGTGCGAACCAGGCCGGGCCCGATGGTCAGGACGTGAACGTTGCGGCCCTCCATCTCCCCGTCGAGGACGCGAGCCAGCTCCACCTGCGCGGTCTTGAAGACCTCGTAAGCGCCCATGTACGGGGCCGCACCGGACGAGGATACGCAGATGAAGCGGCCGTGGTCACGGGACACCATCCCCGGCAGGAAGGCCTGGGCCAGGAGCACCGGTCCCCGGAGATTGACCCCGTAGGCGAGGTCCCAGCCATCGATGCCCACGTCGGTCACCGCGCCCATCCTGAACATGGTGGCATTGTTGAGGACCGCATCAGCACGGCCGAACAATCTCTCCACCTCCGCGCTCAGGGATCGAACGCTCTCCTCCCGGGAGACGTCAGTGCGGATGAACGTCGCACAGTCCGGTCCAAACTCTCGGCGGAGCATCGATTCCGCCGCTGAGCCGGATTCCCGGTCGATCTCCGCGATCACCACCTTGGCTCCCAGCCAGGCCAGCGTCCTGGCGGCTTCCAGGCCGATGCCGCGGCCGGCTCCGGTGACCACACATACCTCTCCCTTCAGGCAACCCCGCGCCAATGAACCCCGCTCGATGATCATGACCGTCAACGCCGGGAGCTGTAAGCAATTGCGGCCGATAATTTAGTTATGGATGTTCCAGAACCCTGGAAATTGCGCCGGAGGAGGGCTTGGACCAGGCCAAGGATGGAAAGCTTTAAAATGGAATGTACTATTCCCAGAAGCACAAGGGCCCGTAGCTTAGCCTGGCTGGAGCGCCCGGCTGATAACCGGGAGGTCAAGAGTCCAAATCTCTTCGGGCCCACCACTTTCACTGGCTGCACCCCTTCCCTCGAATTCGGTGTTGCGGCCTCCTAACCCCGCCGGAAGAGGCGTCTCACTTCCGTCTTCCGGCGAAGGGTTCTTCTCTACCTTGCTATGAGCTGCGGACGACAGATCGGACGCTCGTTGTACGATTGTCCGGCCATCTTCCTGCGAAGTTCGGCGAGGTAATCCGTGACCGCGAACTGCATTTCGCTCAGATCGTCCACGTTGAGACCGGCGTACTGCATGGTCTGCCCCTCCGAGACGTGGCCGAGCGCGGCCATGAGCTCGGGCATCGGCACCTTCTTGGTGTGGTGATGGATCCTGGTGCCGGTCCTCCGGAGGACATGATTGCTCACGTCTTCCGGGTCTATCCCGGCCTGGATGGCCACCTCTTTGACGATGGTGTCGATGGCCGTCTCCTGGTACGCCCCCAGCTTCCATCCGTACTGAGCATAGACCGCTATCTGATCGGGGATCTCCTGGTCGGGACTCTTGTCCAAGGCCTTGGCGATCAATTCCTCGCGCCAGTCCGAGTATTCCTGGATGACCTCTTGGGTCTCCGGGGCCCAGGCCAGCGTCCTCCACTTCCCGCCCATGCGGCCCTTCCCGAGCACATGCAGGAGCCCGAACTGGACATCCTGCCTGGTGAGGCGTATGACCTCGCACCGGCGCATGAGCAGTCGAAGCTCCAGGTGGATGACCATCTTCTGCATGGGGGTCCTGGCGGCGTCCAGCATCATCACGCCCTCCTCGTCCGTCAGCCATTTGGCGTTCGGTCGGGTGCTGTTCGGCCAGGGGATCATCATTCTTTGCACTATGTCGTTCCCGTAGTAGTGCAGGTACTGGCCGATGATGCTGATCTGCCGCCGGTTGGTCGTGGGCGCTAAGTCGCAGTACAGCTCGTTCTGCAGGTAGTCGATCTCCGGCTCCCCGATTTTGGTCGGGGTCTGCTGGAGACCGGCCACGCCCAAGGCATTCGTGGCCAGACGGATGAGGCGATTGTACTCGTCCGTCGTGTGCGTGTTCAACTTCTTTCGTGTTTTTAAGGCGTTTGTATAGCGGTTTCTTAGGGAGTTGAGATACCATACTTTGTTTGAGGTCGGCATCTCTAGTCTCCCCATCGAGACTTGTCGTTAAAAGCGATTCGCTGCACCTGGTTGCCTCCAGTTGTGGCGTCGATGAACCTGGGCTACTGGCCCTGCTCAAACCGATGCCCCGGGATCGAGGGTCATCAAGATCGAGTTCTCGCCCGCCTGGATATAGTAGATGATATCCCCTTCCTTGGGGTCCAAGGCTTCCACGACGCGGGTCGGAATGACGATGTTCCGACTTGTTTTTCTCTGGCTGACTGCAAGCGGTTTGTGGGTTGGCTTCATGGCGAGGCTGATTTACGTGTAAATATTTAATCTGTCGTGAATACTTGCATAGAATGAAAATCTATAGGAATGTGATGTGTAATGATATTTTATTATGACGAAGATAATTATTATTGCCAGGAAACCAATGCATCCTCATGGGTGAGTCGAAACCGAAATTTATTGCCCCTGCGAAACTCAGGAAGAACAACCAGATCACGCTCACGAAGGAGGTACTGGCAGAGACCGAGTTCGCACAGGGAGAGACCCTTGGTTGGTTCCAGGATCCCAACTACCCGGGCGCTATCATTCTTGCCCCTATCGAGTTCGTTCCTCGATCAAAGAAGAAAGCTCCGTGAACATCTCCCCCCATTTCTTATCAAGGAACTTATCCAGCTTTTCCGGGTCGATCTCCACATCCTTGCTTTTCCGAACCACAATCTCGATGGAAAGGTAACCCGGCCGCTTAGCCAGATTAAGTTCGTCGGCCAACGCATGGCCCTCCAGTCTGATCTCTCTGACTCGCTTCTGTGTTCGATCGCCAGTTCTAGTTTCCATTTCTATTCCCCGATGTCCCCATCCCAGCCTGGTTCGTATGCTGTTCACGACCCCTGACGCGCAGTATATCCCCTTCGGTGGGGGATTGCCGAAAAACTACACCTGACGTGACTGATTTCGCTTCATCGACTACTATTAGGCTGGCTCGAAAGGTTTTATCGATGTTTCTTTTTCGATATTAGTTCGAGAGAGCGAATGAAAGAGGAACAATGGCTCTAGGCCAGGAGAATCGAGGCGAGGTATGCATCTGTGGAGGACGGGCCGGATCAAGAAGTCCCGGATGAAGACGGGGGGAACAAGCATCTGTCTAAGTGTCCCTGCCGAGCCAGGGAAAAGCACGGCATACTGACTTACTTCTGGCTTGTTTTTCCTCTTGACATGCGTTCCTTCAGGAGATCCTCGATAAAATCCGATTTGGTACGAATCTCACCCGAAACGATAAGCGAATCCAGCCAATCGCTTACTGGTTTGGTTAGAGTAATGGTCAGACTGTTCTTATCTGGCCCTCTAGGTCGTGGCATACGTGATTCTATCATGATAATATACTATAAATACAATATGTTACATTACCTTATAATATCTTTTATTATAAAGGATAGGTGCTATATTATGAGGACACAACGGCTTCTTAGAAAGAGTGTGGCGAGTAATGAGCATCAGAGGCAAACCAGTGGACTATCAGGAGCCAACCCGCAGTTTGCTCTTACATGCTGGACGACAGGAATTGAGGGGGGCAAGGCAGATCAGCCCTTGGTCGCCTCTTCCTTCATGAGTTTGAGGACGGCCTTCTCGATGGCAAAAGAGCGACTGGAATATGTGCGGTCCTCAACCTTCTTATCAAGCCATGCCAGAACATCGGGCGGGAGTGTAACGGAGATTGTCCCCCGATTCCGATTTTGTTTCTTCCCATCCATGCTAAGCAAGATAGAGCACGACAGTATTATAGACTTGGATTGTTATATATGGCTTAGTCATGCTCTGCAATATGTGAAGAACATGAGATGACCAGAGGCAGAATACTATGACCGACACGATTGTCATCAAGATCAGGATCCCGGAGTGGGTTCCCACGCAGGTCAGGAAGAAGATGAAGAGTGAGATCGAGGAATCCATGACGGACATCATCAATACCGCCTGGGGAGACTATACGCCAGAAATCGAGAAGTCGGACTGCTAACCCAGCGGTCCCCTCTTCCCTCTAACACCTTAACTGCGAATAATTAGGATTATGCCCTGAAACTTTTTTGTACTGGACAGCATTCCTCCGATGTTGTACGAACAGGTTGATATTTATCTCGATGAGAGTGGTGACCTGGGGTTTACTTTCCCTGGGAGTTCGAACCATCTCATCTTATGCGCAATGGCCACCACTGACAGCGTGGCATTGTCCAGACTTCCAAAGAAGGTTAGACGGAAGCTGAACATAAAAGGCATGGACACGGAGATAAAGTTCAGCAACAGCAATGAGCGCATCAGGAAGTATTTCTTGAACGGGATTGCGGAGAGCAACTGCTGGATCGTCTGGGGAGCCATTGATAAACACAAAGTAATGGAACCACTTCGTAAGAAAAAGGACAAGCTATATCACTACGTATGTGGCATGGTTCTCTCAGACATATTCTCTCGGACACATGCCAGCAATATCAACGTCATCTTAGATCGAATGACAGCAAAGAAGACGAATCGGAATGATTTTGACCGATATATCCAAGAAAAGCTACATAAGAGTCATGCAGGTAATTTCCAGCCAGCTCTAACGGTGAGCCACCTGGTCTCACTGAACTGCCAATGCTTGCAAGTCCATGATTTTGTAGTAGGTTCGATCTTCCAATCTCTAGAAAGAGATAATCAGCAATACGTGAACATCATCTCAGACAAGATTGTATCAGGTCGAAAATATTGGTAAAGTGCAGACCCCGAGGGGATTAATGCCTTGTGTACCGTCCGGAACACATCTACCCCTCGGGACTTACCCGCGGTATATGCTATTAATTTTAAAAGTTATAAAACTATGTAAAAAAACTACACCAAAAATGATTTCAGAATGTTATCTGCTGATTGGCAGGATTTACCAATGTATCCATGTTCTGTTATCACTTCGATTCTTCCTGTTGTTTGCATCGGGCAATACAAAGTTCGATGCCATGCGACCGAGATGCAAAAATCTTACGCTCTATCATCTTATCCAGCCAGGCTATTGTATCGTGAGATAGACTGACAGATAATTTCTCCTTTTCACTTACCACATGCTACCCAATGCTACCAAAACACTTAAACCGTTGTGATACTATTAGCTACTTAGTAGCATTAAGTAATACCATGCGGTGTTGAACATGGACTACATCGATATCAAGATCAGGATCCCGGAGTGGGTTCCCACGCAGGTCAGGAAGAAGATGAAGAGTGAGATCGAGGAATCCATGACGGACATCATCAATACCGCCTGGGGAGACTATACGCCAGAAATCGAGAAGTCGGACTGCTAGACGAGCACCGATCATCGTCCGTCATTCTAAAACCTTTCCTACATTCTCATTTTTCTCAGATCATCCGTTGCCCTGCATCTTCGAGCCCCCCTTGCCGCCCCATTCCGCGAGAGCAAGATGGGTTTTCGGATCTCTCAAGACGACACCTCGAGAGATGGGCGAGAAGGGGGAGGAAAGGAGGGGATCCCCGTCAAGGATCGAAGAAGAACGTTCATCGGCCTAGGCCTTCGCGCCGAGCCCAGGGAAAACGAAAACGCAACGACCTCGCTCCGCGCTACAATAGTGAATTATGTTCTCTCTTACTATATGTCTTAAGCCTAAGGGGATACCCCCTTTGCGTTTTGCGTTTTTGCTGGCTCACATCAAAATCCGCAACGGGGTTTTTCGATATATTAACGGTAAATCATGTCTCCGACTCCGAGGCCTCAAACCCCCAAGGCAACCCCAATTACACTTACAGAAGTGTAAGCCAGATATCACGAGTTGGGGCCTAGGCCCCTGACACCAGCCCCTTGAGGGGTCAGGGAGAGGTGCCCCAACCACTGAGGAGGGGCCGTTCCTGGGGGCCTACGGTGCTATACTGGCTACCCCAAAGTAGGCCCCAACTAGTTCCTACCTAGGAAGTCTATCCTGCCCTTCTTCCGAGGGTATGAGGTTATCCGGACCGACCTCTCACATGCTCGACACGTCATTCCAGTGAGGTCGAATAGGGCAACCAGGCCCCGCTTTTCATCGTCCGCACAAGGGCCCATTATTCTGAGATAGTAACTATCGTCCAGGATTGAGTATTTAGAACAGCTCATATTTCTGGTGTGCCTAAATATTAAAAAAAGCTATTTGACATCACTTTGAATGCAAATGGATGGAGTCGATTGTGTCTAATTCGCTTATATCTTGATTTCATCAAGAGATAAGTTGAAAATTGTTGAAAGGATTATCCAGCTAGTAATGTCATAATATCGATTGTAAGATAGCGGTGGCGGAAGGAAAACATGGGGGAGTGGGAAAGTGAGTGGCCGATTCTGGAATGTCCATTATGGGGAGATCGAAAGACTAAATGACGCCCAACTGACCGAGTTATTAAAAAGATTATTAAATCTGGAGGCGTCACGGTTTTTTATAAGTCCATCCGCTGTGAGCGTGAGCTTAAATATCCACGTCTCGGATGGAGGACAGGACGGTAGAATAAAGTGGGATAACGGCCCAATTAGAACCGATTTCGTTCCTAATCGGTTTACAGTTTTTCAAGTTAAAGCCACTAAAATGGATCCGGGCGATTGTAAGAGTGAACTTTTTGAGAGGGAAAGAAAAGGAAAAGGTGCCCCTAAGAAAAAACAATTAAAGTCTAAGGTAAAAGAAGTAATGGAAGATTGTGGCTGTTACATTTTATTCTGCGGAAGGGAGTACGTCGATGATAATGTTACAAAAAAAATTTTGGCCATGCGCCAGGGTTTGAAAGAAGCTGGTGTGAAGTACTGGGATACGGCCAATATCGAATTCTATGGAGCTCAGAAAATCGCAGACTGGACCAACCGGTTCCTATCTGCAATAATCTATGTAAAAACACTATCAAACGGCATGCCAATGGATGGCTTGATGACTTGGAAGATATGGAGTGAATACCCGAGCAACACAGTTTTCGAGTATGTTGAGGAACCCACATTACCTAGTCACTTGACAAAACTGATGTCTTATTTCAGTGAACATTTTTATGAGAAGAATAAGTGTGCAAGAATTATCGGATTGTCCGGTCTTGGTAAGACCCGTCTTGCGCTAGAGGTATTTAGGCCGCCCCGAGATGTGAATGAAAACTTTATCCAACAGTATATTTCGGATTCAGTGGTCTACATAGATGGCAGTACAATAGACCGTGGCAAACTAATAAATTCTATCCGTAATTGGAGAAATGAGGGGCTTCATGGAATTTTAATCGTTGATGATTGTGACTATGAGTTGCATAATAAATTGGCTGAAGAAATCTTACACCCTGACAGTGGATTTAGCCTATTGACTTTGGATTTCAATCCTGAAGAGTTGCGAGAACATCAAGATCCAGAGAGACCATGTATTTTCTTAAAACCATTAACAGATGACACCATTAAGAAGATGTTGAGACAGAAATATGATGGGTTGCCAGAAAATGAAATTGACATAATTGCAAAATTTACAATGGGCTATCCAAAAATGGCTGCCCTACTGGCCAAGAACCGCATCAATGGTAGAGCGGACATCTATAATCTGGCGGATAAGACCATAATTGAAAAAATGCTATGGGGCCGCAATGCCCAAGATAATGAGGCGTACGATATTATTTCTGCATGTTCAATCTTTAAATTTTTTGGATTTGATGGGCGATTGAGCGAACAGAGACAATTCATAGCATCAAAAATTTGCCATGTTGATGACTCAAAGTTATATTCAACATTAATGAAGTTTAAAGATCGTGAGATTCTAATTCAAAGAGGCGATCTTGCAGCTATAGTGCCCAGTCCTCTTACAATCCGGCTTAGTGCCGATTGGTGGACTAGATGTTCGCCTGATGAGATGGAGCTAATAATCAAGGATATGCCTCAGCCACTCATCGATCAACTTTGTGCTCAAATGCCCGCCTTGAGGGGGCATCCAAAAATTATCGACATTGCTAGGCGATTATGTGGTGAGCAAGGCCCTTTTGGGCGAGCGGAAGTTCTAATGTCTGAGAGGGGTTCGAGAATCTTCCGCGACCTAGCCGAAGTAAACCCTGAAACTACACTTGATGTTCTAGAAAGAGCCTTACGTAATAAAAAAATAGATGAGCTGTTAAAATTCACCAGTGGTAGACGTAATACAATCTGGACGTTGGAAAAACTTTGTTTTAAAGAGGAGACGTTCTTAAGAGCAACAAGATTGCTAGCAAATTTGGCGGGAGCAGAGAACGAGACTTGGAGTAACAACGCAACGGGCTTGTTTTTACAATTATATCATGTTCATCTCTCTGGAACAGAGGCACATCCAGATGTTCGATTGATTCTAATTGACGAACTATTAGATTCAAACTCGATTGAAAAGAAGAAACTGGCCATTCAGGCGTTGGGGAGTGCTCTTATATCAAATGGATTTTCCAGAATGGGGGGTTCGGAGCGACAAGGATATGAATCTCCATTGAAGGACTGGAAGCCAAAAATATATGGCGAGATTTACGATTATTCAAGAAAAGTCATTTCACGACTACAGAAAATATCATGCAATGAATTTGAGCCTGAATTAGCAAGCATCGCTCAACAAGAGATTGTCAAACATATCAGGACTTTTGTGCGGTATGGCTTGATGGATGAGCTTGAAAGTTGTCTCATATCTATCCAGAAATCGATGGAGTCTTATTGGAATGACGCATTGATTGGGATACAGGAATCTATTCGGTATGATGGTCAAAGAATACCACCAGAAGGCCTAGATAGATTATTAAAGATTGAAGCGAAATTAAAGCCAATAGAATTTTCAGATATATTATTCTCAATTGTTAGCCAGCCCAATTTTCAGTTTATTACTGGTCTTGGAGGATCGCACATAGACTTAGCACAAACAAGGGCGGAGGAATTGGCGCTAGAATTATCTAAAGACACTTCATGGTTTGAATATTCAACTAAGTTGTTTAAAGGCGAACAACGGGAAGGTTTCTCTTTCGGATTGGCTCTTGGAAAAAATATGAAAAATCCTGAGAATTTTATTGAAATTGCAAAAAGGGAACTTAGTCAAGGAGACCCTGCATCTGGGAATCCAATAGTCCTTGGCGGCTTTTTAAAAGGCCTAAGGGAGGTTGATGATTCACTGGCTGAACGAACAATAAGCGATTTCTCGAAAGATGAAAGAATGATGCCATATTTTGCTTCCATACTCTCATTTGCAGAAGCAAGCAGTAATAACTTACGCCAACTCCTTGACCTGATCAATAGCAAGAAGATAAATGCCAATACGCTAAGGCAATTCGAGTATGGGAGGGGGCTGAAAAAAATAAGTGATGAAGATCTCTCATATTTTTGCTTGGTTCTTCAAGGTTATGGCAAGGTATATTCATGGATTGGGATGTCGATATATTACACAAGTATTGCCCGTGAATCGGTCTGGACGAAAGAACAAATTGCCACAATGAAGAAACTTATTAAGAAATGCAAGGCTCCAGGCACGCTGGAGGGGTTTCGGGCTTGGGACATTTATAACTTTTGTGAAGCAGTGAACAAAGTAGATCCAGATGGTAAAGACATAACTTTGCTGAAACATTCCATCAAATTAACAATTAAACTAACTGAGACGGACAAGCTGGGCTTAAACGAACAACCAGAAATGAATAGCCTACTATCGCTATATTTCAAAGGAAGTCCTGAGTTAGCTTGGGAAATAGTGGGGGAGAGGCTATTAAAGGGCGGCATTACAGGATGGAAAGTGGAGCATTTAGTATGGGATCGTATAGACAATGAAAGCGGGCAAGTGATTCATGATTTGCCCAATGACACCTTACTGAAGTGGTGCATAAATAATCCTAATAAAGCGCCACTCGTCATATCAAGAAACCATCCACCAATTGAAGAAAAAGAAGGAAGGATTGTATTCTCGCCAATTTTCCAGCAATTATTTTCGGCTATAGGGTACGATGAAACCATTATTGAAAACATTTTATCTAATCTTGACACTGGTGTATGGTCTGGCCCATTTTCGGGATTTTATAAGAAAAGGCTTTCGATTATTGACGGATTGGAGGAGAGCTATGGTAGCTCTTCGGCTACCTTGACCAGAGTATTAGAAAAATACAGAAAGCACTTTTCAAACCAACTTTCTAATGAAATTAAAAAAGAAGAGGAGGAGTCACTTCGTGGGGATTTTAACTAATATAAATATATTAAATCTCTCCATAGTCATTAAGTATCTTTATTGTTGCATAAGATGTAGGCCATAAGCATCCAAGAATGTAACTATTTTACTGTTCAGAGGGGTCATATTTAACAGAGACTCATCCGGGAGTAACTCCAATCCGACCCCTTAACTACCATCTCGATAAACCTGGTGCAATGGTCATTGTCGATTCCTCCAGGATCTCTGAGCGATCTTCCCGTTGGCCCTGGCTACGGCCTCGGTCTCGCTCTGGAGATATGCAGCCGTCCGCCTGCTCTCGTAAACGCCCATGAGCCGCTCCATCTCCTCGTTGAACGACTCAGTGGATTGGGGGAGTTTCATCTCACCGTCTCCGCGGGGTAGTTCACCAGGACCTCGCCCCGGTCGTCCTCCTCCCCTT
>Ga0074195_1004530_pt1 | contig 11343 bp, 10 predicted proteins | sample EPASupsiteHSE623_FD_64525 | JGI IMG/M metagenome (GOLD analysis project Ga0074195, IMG submission 64525) | Bioremediated contaminated groundwater from EPA Superfund site, New Mexico - Sample HSE6-23 | ecosystem: Environmental > Aquatic > Deep subsurface > Groundwater > Contaminated ...
GCACATGATTAAAAAGAAGAACGTACGATTCTTTTTAAAAATGTGATTTTCGTTCACGAGAACTCAAAGATTTTTAATAAAGTTTCAAATTCGATAACAAAATAATAACATTTATCTTATGTTTAGTGTTACAATAGAGTGTAATTGTAATAACTCCTTTGTGGTGACCACATGCACATACCTGACGCATTTATTCCCATCTGGCAGGGCGCAATCTACTGGATTATCGCCTTGGTATTCATAGCGCTTGCCCTCCGGTGGGCAAAGAACGAGATGAACGAAGAGAAACTCCCGCTCGTTGCGGTGCTCGCAGCCGGTATCTTCGCCCTCCAGTCCTTCAACCTTCCCGTCTCGATGGGAACCAGCGGACACCTGGTGGGAGGGGCTCTCGCGGCAATCATCCTCGGCTCGCCGTTTGCAGCAATATTTATCCTCACGCTCGTGCTCATCGTGCAGGCAGTCCTGTTCGGTGATGGCGGCATCACGACGCTCGGCGCCAACATCATCAACATGGGCGTGATTGGCGGCTTTGTCGGGTTCTACACATTCAAGGGCCTGATGGGCGCAACAAAGAGCATGCCGGTCTCGGCATTCGTTGCAGCATGGCTTGCCTGCCTGATCCCTGCACTCGCATGTGCCGTTGAGATGTACTTTGCCGGCACCTTCCCGCTTACCGAAGGTTTGATCGCCATGGGCATCTACCATGCAATCATCGGGATCATTGAAGGAATCGTCACGGTAGCAGTCATCTACCTGATCACAACAGCGAGGCCGGACCTTGTCGATACGGGAGTCAGGACTCCGGCAGGAGCGCGATCATCATGATGGACAACAAGACATTCATCATCGCAGGTATCGTCATTGCCCTCCTCATTGGCTTTGTTGCCGTATTCATGGCATCCGGGGATCCGGACGGCCTTGAGAGCACCGCACTGGTTGTTCAGGGACAGAAAACCATCACCGGGGGAACACCGGCTGATGCCGAACTCCATGAGGAGACGGAGGGCAGGTTTGCGTACAGCTCCCCGATGCCCGACTACTCGCTGGGAGAATCCATGGGATCGGTGGGAGGTCTGGTTGCAATAGTTGTCGGCACCATCCTCGCATTCCTCGTAGTGCTCGGATGTGCCTACGCCATCAAGATGGCGGGTAAACCGGCAAAATAAAACCAACAGGACTTTACCTTTTTTCAACCTATTTCCTATACTCATGCACCTCATCGAGACCCGCGATCTCTGTTATGTCTATCCCGGAAAAGTTACGGCGCTTAATAATATCAATTTCATAGCCCCGAGAAATGCCCGCATCGCGGTGATCGGGTCGAATGGTGCAGGAAAGAGCACGCTGTTCAAGCACTTCAACGGTATTTTCAAGCCGACTTCAGGATCGGTGCTGATCCGTGGCGAACCCATAACAAAACAGAACAGCAAGGAGATAAGGAAGTTTGTGGGCATCGTCTTCCAGAACCCTGATGACCAGATCTTCTCTCCGACTGTCGAGCAGGATATCGCCTTTGGCCCCACCAATCTCGGGCTCGATGCCGAGACCATCCACCACCGGGTCCACGAGGCGCTTAAGGTCGTAGGCATCGAGCATCTCGCCACCCGGGTGCCCCACCACCTGAGCGGGGGCGAGAAGAAGCGGGTCGCGATTGCGGGCGTGATCGCGATGGAACCGGAAGTGCTGGTGCTCGACGAACCGACCGCAGGCCTCGATCCCCGGGGCGTTGCCGATCTCAACGTGTTCATCAACTCGCTTGCAAAAAAATACGGGATGACCGTTATCTTCTCCACCCATGACGTCGGCCTCGTACCCGAGATCGCCGATTATATTTACGTGATGGACAAGGGACGGGTAGTCGCCTGCGGTACCGTTGATGAGATCTTCATCCAGCCGGATATGCTCAAATCCGTCAGGCTCGATGTGCCCGTTATTCCCAAACTCTTAAAGTCGCTCAAGGAGAACGGGGTGGAAGTATCGATGGCATACACGTACGCGGATGCTGAAGAGTCCCTGCTCCGCGCATTTGGCAAGCGATCATGATTGAAGAACTCTTCACCATTGAACGGGACGCGTACAAGGACAGCGTGATCCACCGGCTCGATGCCCGGGTAAAGATCACAATCGCCTTTGCTGCGATCATCGCACTGGTGGCAGTACCCTATTCCCCGATGATATTTACGGTGGGAGCAATCTTTTTCGGATTCTTCTGCATCCTCTGGCTATGCACGCGGCTATCCCTGGTCATCTATGCAAAACGGGTACTTTCGATTGTCCCGCTCTGGGGCATTATCATCTTCTTCCAGATCTTTTTAAAGAACAAGTATTACACCGATTACACCGTGGTCATGAGCCTTCCTTTCGGGATCAATATCTATGCCCAGTCCATCGAGTTTGCCTTTATCCTGCTAGTCAAATTCGTCATCTGCATCTCATTTATCATCCTGCTCTCATCCACAACCAAGATGCACGAGATGCTGGAAGGGGCTGCACGCATGGGACTGCCCGCGGAGTTTGCCCTTGCGCTTGGCATGATGATCCGCTATCTCTTTGTCTTTGCTTACATGTTCCGCAAGATCAACGAGACCTTGAAGACCAAATGCTTCGATGCGTTCGATCGCCACCTGCCATTTCTTTACCGGCTCCGGCAGCTCGGGTACACCATGGGTACAATGTTCATCCGCTCCTACGAACAGGGAGAGCGGGTATACACCAGCATGCTTTGCCGGGGCTACGGGCGCGACAGTTATCTCTTTGTTGCAAAAAAACCGCTCCGCCGTGGAGAATGGGCTTTTCTTTCCCTCTCACTCCTCTTCATCATTGCCGTCCCGCTCACCATCTGGCTGACTACAACCAGCCTTTTCTGAGCCTGTGCTGAGTCAACTTTTTTACTATGCCCTTCCATCATCTCTGCATGGCAAACCAGTTCGGGCACGGGTTTATCACCAGCATCATACGGATTGCAGAACACTTTGCCCTGCCTCCTGAGCAGGCATGGCACGGTGCAGGCGATCATGTCGAAGGACTCACGCTTCCGGAGAAGTTCCGGGGAACTGAAGTTGAGGAACTCACCACGCTGCTCCGGAAGAAAGTGATCTGGCACCAGGCCGGCAGCATGGATAAGGAAGATGCAAAGGAAGTGATCCGAACCCTCAACCGGCTCGTCGTTGCAATCGACCGTGAACTGGGGATTGCGGACGCTGAAATCGGTGAGTTCCGGTAAGGGGGGCTGTGTTTATATAGATGAAGCCCTTTTTTACGCCTATCCTTTAAGTCATTGAACAGCCTATATTTATTGTGAATTTTCAACACTATTTTTTTCATTTTTTTAACGGAGGTTTTACTTGACAGACACGTACGACGCATCCCATATCACGGTGCTTGAAGGGCTCACACCGGTTCGCGAACGCCCGGCCATGTACATCGGGAGTACCGACACCCGGGGCCTTCACCACCTTGTCTACGAAGTAGTGGACAATTCAATTGACGAAGCACTTGCCGGGCATTGCAGCCGGATTTCGGTAATCATCAATAAAGACGGTTCACTCCTTGTAGAGGACAATGGCCGGGGTATCCCGGTCGACCGGATGGAGAAGAACGGCAAGAGCGCCCTTGAAGTTGTGCTGACCGTTCTCCATGCAGGAGGTAAGTTCGACAAGGAGAGTTACCAGGTTTCCGGCGGTCTCCACGGCGTCGGGGTCTCGGTTGTCAACGCTCTTTCCAACTGGCTCTCTGCCCATGTATACCGCGATGGCAATATCTACGAAATGCGGTTTGCCAAGGGTATCATGACCTCCCCGCTCTCCACGCGGGAAGAGTCCCTCAATGAGCTGCTTGCCCGGTACCAGCAGTGGTACGGGGAACCCGCTCCCTTCACCCGGACCGCGGTCCCGGTCAACACCCATGCAACCGGCCAGCAGGATCTCTCGGTTGCACCGGAAATTGATCCGGTTGAGTCAGAACGGGAGAGCCGTCTCAACTTCCTTGCACAGTTCGGCACAAAGATGAACGGGACCAGGATCCATTTTGTCCCTGATGCTACCATCTTTGAGACTACCACGTTCGATTACGATGTGCTCGCCCACCGGATGCGGGAACTTGCATTCCTCAATGCAGGTCTCACCATCACCATCACGGACGAGCGGTCCGGCGATACTGCCACCTATTGCTATGCAGGCGGGCTTGTCGAGTTTGTCAAATACTTAAACGACGGGCTGGAATGCCTCCACCCAACCCCTATTGACATCTCGAAAAAGGATCTTGAGAACAAGCTTGAGATCGAAGTCGCTATGCAGTACACGACCTCGTATGACGAGAAGATTTACTCATTCGTCAACTCGGTCAATACCAGGGATGGCGGGACGCATCTCGAAGGGTTCCGTAGTGCCATCACCCGGACGATCAATACGGTGGCAAAAAGAAACGGTCTTATCAAGGAGAACTCAACCATCACCCTCCGGGGCGAAGATGTCCGGGAAGGGCTCACCTCGGTTGTCTCTATCAAGATGGCAAATCCCCAGTTCGAGGGGCAGACCAAGATGCGGCTCGGCAACAGCAGCGTCAAGGGCACGGTCGACTCGCTGGTCTATGCCGCACTGAGCGAATATTTCGATGAGAATCCCAATGTGCTCAAGATCATCATCGAAAAAGCCCTCTCGGCAGCAAAGGCCCGCGAAGCCGCAAGAAATGCCCGCGATCTTGCCCGGCGCAAGAGTTCCCTGGAGAGTTCCGGGCTTCCCGGCAAGCTTGCCGACTGCTCGGAACGCGACCCGGCAAAAAGCGAGGTCTATATCGTGGAAGGAGACTCTGCAGGCGGTTCAGCCAAGCAGGGACGGGACCGCAAGTTCCAGGCCATCCTCCCCCTTCGGGGAAAGATCCTCAACGTGGAAAAAGCCGGTGAGCACCAGATCTTAAAGAACGCTGAAATCCAGACGCTCATCTCTGCTATCGGCACCGGCATTGGCGAGAAGTTCGACCAGGAACGGGCCCGCTACCACCACATCGTGATCATGACCGATGCTGATGTCGACGGGGCCCATATCCGCACACTCCTGCTGACGTTCTTCTACCGGTACATGCTCAAGCTGATCGAGGCGGGGTATATCTACATCGCCCAGCCCCCTCTCTTCCGGATCTCGAAAGGAAAGGAAGAGAAGTACGTATACTCGGAAGATGAGATGCAGAAGGTCTCGGCTGCTATGGGTGATAAGGGCGTGTCCATCCAGCGCTACAAAGGTCTTGGTGAGATGAACGCCCAGCAGCTCTGGGATACCACCATGGACCCGGAGTACCGGGTCTTCAAGCAGGTTACGATCGAAGATGCCCTCGAGGCAGACGAAATGTTCAAGACCCTGATGGGAAAAGACGTGGAGATACGGAAAAATTTCATCACCCGCCATGCAAAGGAGGTGACCAACCTTGACATCTGAAGTACCACCCGCAAGCGGCCCGGAAACCCACCGCACCGAACCTATCAGTATTGCCCAGGAGATGAAGACCTCGTACATCAATTACGCAATGAGTGTCATCATCGGGCGTGCAATTCCCGATGTCCGCGATGGTCTCAAACCCGTTCACCGCCGCTCGCTCTTTGCCATGTGGGAGATGGGCAACACCAGCGACAAGCCTACCAAGAAGAGTGCGAGAGTGGTTGGTGAAGTGATGGGTAAGTACCATCCTCACGGCGATGCATCTATCTACGATACGATCGTCAAGATGGCCCAGCCGTTTTCATACCGCAACATGCTGGTACAGGGGCAGGGTAACTTCGGATCGGTTGATGGCGATGCTGCCGCAGCCAGCAGGTACACCGAAGTCAGGCTCTTCCCGTACGCAGAAGCGCTCCTGGAAGATCTCGACAAAGAAACCGTCAAATTCCAGCCAAACTATGATGAATCGCTGAAAGAACCCACTGTCCTTCCCTCAAAGATTCCCAACCTGCTGGTCAACGGTACGGATGGTATTGCCGTTGGTATGGCAACCAAGATGCCCCCGCACAACCTGCGGGAAGTTTGCGCAGCGGTCAATCTCTATCTCGACAACCCGGAGATCCCGGTTGAAGAGATCATGAAGGTGATGCCCGGCCCCGACTTCCCGACGGGCGGGGTCATGATGGGCACCGAAGGGGTAAAAAACATCTACACCACCGGGCAGGGCCGCGTGATTGTCCGCGGGGTTGCCACCATTGAAGAGAGCGAAGGGGGCAACCGCGGTGACCGTATCATCGTCTCCGAGCTCCCGTACCAGGTCAACAAAGCCCAGTGGATCACCAACATTGCCGAAATGGTCAAGGATAAGCGGATCGATGGCCTCTCCGATATCCGCGATGAATCCGACAAGGACGGTATCCGGGTAGTCTTCGAGCTTCGCAAGGGCACGATCTCGGCAGTCATCTTAAACCAGCTCTACAAGCTGACCGCACTCGAATCCAGTTTCTCGGCGATCAATCTTGCGATTGTCGACAACCAGCCCAAGGTACTCAACCTCCACGGCCTCCTGGCAAATTTCGTCCACCACCGGATCGAAGTGATCCGGCGCAGGTCGGAGTTTGACTTGAAAAAGGCGCAGGATAAAGTCCATATCTTAGTCGGACTCCTCATCGCCCTTTCCAAGATCGACCTGATCATCAAAGCCATCCGGGCATCAGACTCGGTAGACAATGCCAGACTGGCCCTGATCACCCAGTTCGGGCTCGACGAACTACAGGCAAATGCGATCCTCCAGATGCAGCTCCGCCGCCTCGCAGCGCTTGAGCAGCAGAAGATCAATGACGAGAAGCTGGGACTTGAAGCCGAGATTTTACGGCTTGAGACTATCCTTGCAAACGAAGCCAACATCAAAGACGAGATCCGTCGCGAGACCGGCGAGATTGCCGCCAAATTCGGCGATGCCAGGAGAACCGAGATCGCAATCGATACCAGCGATCTCTCCAACGAGGATTTGATTGAGGACAAGACCGTCCTCATCTCGATCACCACCGCCAATTACATCAAGCGGATGGATATCGATACCTACCGCAAACAGCGGCGGGGTGGTCACGGGGTCACGGGAATGACCACCAAGGAAGATGACGGGGTAGACTCGGTCTTTGTCGCCGAGATGAAAGACTACCTGCTCTGCTTTACCAACATCGGCCGGGTCTACTGGCTCAAGGTCTACCAGATCCCCGAGAGTTCCCGCATTGCAAAGGGCAAGCCGATCGTCAACCTTCTCAACTTAAAAGACGAGATCGTGACCAAAGTCATCCCGATCCGGGTCTTCAGGGAAGACCGGTTCATGCTCTTTGCCACCCGGTACGGGCAGGTCATCAAGATCCCCCAGACGGAATTTTCCAATCCGCGTTCGGTAGGAACCAACGCGATCCGGCTCAAGGAGAATGACCAGTTGGTCGATGTCATTGCAACCGATGGCACGAAAGAGATCGTTCTCTCCACCCGGTTCGGTTACAGCCTCCGGTTCCATGAAGAGACCGTTCGCACGGTCATGCGCAATGCTTCCGGTGTGCGGGGCATGAAACTCCGGGGCGAAGACAGTATCGTGGCACTCACGCTGGTTGAAAAAGACCACCTCCTCACCATATCCGATGTCGGGTTTGGGAAGAGAACGGAATTCGACGACTTCCGCGGGCATGGCCGGGGCACGATGGGTGTCAGGAACATGCAGCTCGAACGCGATGCCGTTGTCATTGAGTCGCGTGCCGTGCTGGATTCCGATGAGATCATCGTCATGACCGCATCGGGCGTTGTTATCCGCATGCCGGTCAGCGAGATCCGGATTATCGGGCGTGGAACCAAAGGCGTCCGGACCATACGCCTTGATGACAAGGACCGGGTCGTGGGTGTCGCCATTGTCCAGCCCGAAGTTGACAACGGGGAGAACGGTTCAGAAGGGGCGGCCGAACCATCTGCCCCTGAAACAAACGGATCAGAAAAATCCGAATAATCTCTTTTTTTTTTCGTATCAGTTTTTGTGATCTTTTGTGTGCAGCCGCCTGCATGCAGTGAATGGTCTGCATGCTCCGTGCACCATTACCCTGACGGCACGCACCTGCCAAAGAAGTACGCAGATCTCCATTTGACCTAGGGGAATAATTTTGTCCGATAAAAAAAGAGGATCTGTTGGGATGTTTCCATGTTTACCAGAACCCTGCGGGTGACAACACACCGTGAAGGCGATGTGATCGATCTTTCGGACCGGGTGAAAAAAATTGTGACAGAGAGCGGGATCAGCACGGGGCTTGTCCACCTCTTTGTCCAGCACTCGACTGCGGCACTGACCACGATAGAGTTCGAACCCGGTGTAATCCAGGATCTCAAACGTGCCCTGTCCGTACTCGCCCCGGACAATGCAGACTATGCCCATAATACCCGCTGGGGTGACGGCAACGGCCGCTCGCATGTGAAGGCAGCGCTGGTGGGACCGTCGCTAACGATTCCCATAGGGAATGGCAACCTGTTGTGCGGCACATGGCAACAGATCGTGCTATTGGAGCTGGATGTAAACGCCGGGCGGGAGAGAACAGTCATATGCACCGTTACCGGAGAATAACGCAGGTTTCATCCGGCACAAGTTATTATCCCCGCCCACTACGCACAGTAAAATAATGAGCGATACCATCAGGACCCAGATTACCGGCAAATGTGCTGAACTGGATATCCCGCTCGTGGGGTTTGCATCTGCCCGGAGCTGGGATACGCCACCATTTGAACCGTGGGTCCCCCGCGAGTTCCGGCCCCAGGCAATCTGGCCGGAAGTAAAGACCGTCATTGTCATCGGCATCCCGGTCAGCCTTCCTGTTGTCGAGACGGCTCCTTCCATCTGGTACCATGAACTGTACCGGACCGTCAATACTCTGCTGGACACCAGTGCGTTCCGCATCGCTGCCTCCATGAATGCACAGGGCATTCCATCGGTCAGTCTCCCCCGGGACGGGTACGGTTCGATCGGTGTGCTCAAGGAAAAACCGGTTGTCTTCTTTTCCCACCGCCATGCAGCCTTCCTCGCGGGCCTGGGAACATTCGGGATCAACAATGTACTGCTGACCCCGCAGTTCGGTCCACGGGTCCGGTTCACCACCATCTTCACCACCGCAGAAATCGGCCCGGACCCGGTCATGAAAGAAAATCTTTGCACCCGATGCATGCGATGTGCAAAGGCATGCCCGGTCAACGCGATTCCCGGCCCGGAATATCCCGAAGGGATCACCGACAAGCTTGCGTGTGCTATGCGATCCGAAGCGCTTTTCAAACGCTCGATTTCCCCCTGCGGGATCTGCATCAAAGTCTGTCCCGTGGGTGAGGATCGTGTGCAGTTCCACCGTGAGGATATGGGCATATACGATGAGGGTAAAACCGGGTTCGACAACTATCACACAGCATGGAAACATGTGCGATCCTACGGAGGGAGATGACCGGGGACGGGGAAAATAAGGAAAACGGAATTTTTGATCAAAAACTGTTTATGCCCTACATATCGCAGCAGTAGCACGTGGTATCTTTGAGCAACTTGGAGTTCTTGATCCACGAGCAGGTTCCAGACTTGTCCCACGGGTGGATGGGCGCCGACTTATCGATTTTTCCCTGTTCCGACAGGCGGGTTAAATCAGCAACGATCTTCCAGACATAGTTGATCGGGCCGTAACTCTTTGTTCCATTACCCACCGGATAGATTTCCGGATCGTCAGCAGTCCGGAACACTTCCGGCACGCTGCCAATAAAACGCGATATACCGGCATCCACAAAGACATAATCCTTCTTCCCGTTTGAAAAGACTTTCAGCGATGAGTCGGGAACTTCGTCAATAATCCGGATCCCGGTTGCTTCGTAACCAAGATCATCATACACCATAAGAGAGACATCATATCCTTCACGGGCGAGTAATTTTGCCAGGAGCTGGCTCTTCTCATCCGAATCACCCGCCTTTTCGTAGATAACCTCAACAGGGTATTTGCGCTTTGGGGAAGGATTCTCAACTAAGGGGATCTGCTGTACAAAGGCAACGATAAGCTCAAGGTACTCGTCATCCGTCAGGTACCCCCCGTTCCGGTACCGAACATTCCGTAACTCCTTAAGTACACTGTCATAGAGTTCCTCCATTGCCGGATCAGAACCGTAAGAGGCGATGTAGGCTTTGATCTCCTCGGGATTCATGGAGGTGGCCGGAAGGGGGACCGTTGTCTGTTTTGCGCCATAATACACCGACATGTTGACCGGGACCCGGAACGTGTACTCGGTAGATCCACCAGATGACGAAGCATAATTGAAGGTGAAGGTCCGGTGCCCGACCCGGCTTGTATCTCCGACCGGGACAATAAACCGGGGATCCTGCATTGGGGCGGTAGCAGAGGCAGATTTCTGATTTGTTGTTGTTACCGACAGGGGTGTATCATCTGCAACGGGCAGTTGCATAGTTGTTGTGACTACCGGCGCCACGACACCCGGTGTTCCGGGGGGATTGATGATCACCTGGATACACCCCCCGATGGAGAGGAGAACACAAAGAAGGACAATAGCTGATAAACCGGCTCTCTTCATAAGATCTGTTGATATTTTCCCTTCCCGTATTTCTTTATTGGCATTTTTCCACAGCATTGCAATAAAAAACGAAATGCTCAAAAAGGCAGGAACCAATCTCAAAAGGTCAGGTCTTAAAAATGAGAGAATTGTTAGTTTTTTTTATCGTGCTCCTTGCAATGTGCCTGGTTATCCCGGCCAGTGCTGCGGATCATACGATCCAGTTCCAGAACCATTGCTCAAATGAGGTCTCTGTAGTGATTACCGGGGGTCAGGAATACATAGATCCAACCGGTGCAAAATATGGCGCTTGCCAGTGTCTGCCAGATCTGACCTGTAACCCGCTCACTATATGCCCGGTCGCAAGCTGCCCCAAGGGAGCGTGTAACCAGGGGACCATGATCGCTGATGGCGGAGGTTTCACTTTGGAGGCAGATACGTCGGGTGCAAAAAACAGCCATACCACTACCCTTCCGGTAGGCTGGCAGGGGGGATTCTGGTCCCGTACCGGCTGCCATGACAGTCCTAATGGATATGTGTGCGATATCGATGCCCAGACCTGTTATAAAGACGGGAAAGGTCAGGTCCAGTGCGGGGGTGCAGGGATTACGACTGCCACCAAGACAGAGATCAAGTTGGATGACAATGGCGGCGACACCTATGATGTCAGCGGTGTTGACGGGTGGAGTGTCCCTACGACCATGGAAGTTGTTGACGGAACCGGCGATCCATCGAATTATCCCCCCCAGTTTGCCTGCACAGTATCAGGTACCGGCATTGATCTTGCCTCAACAGCAACCATAGCTGAATACAATAAACTCGGCAACTCACT
>Ga0074195_1004531_pt1 | contig 11337 bp, 5 predicted proteins | sample EPASupsiteHSE623_FD_64525 | JGI IMG/M metagenome (GOLD analysis project Ga0074195, IMG submission 64525) | Bioremediated contaminated groundwater from EPA Superfund site, New Mexico - Sample HSE6-23 | ecosystem: Environmental > Aquatic > Deep subsurface > Groundwater > Contaminated ...
TGAGCAGATGATAAATCCCTCACGAGGGGCAATTTCCCATACGCGTTCTATGACGCAGCCCCGTATTCGCGGGATTATTGGCTAGTTTAGGGGACGGGATCATAGTCCCAAAAGGGTGACTGCTTTCACTGCCCATATCAGGTTAGCAATGGCGGATCTTAGATGTCAGGTTTTTCATCGGCCTCGTATGAGCCCCATCCTGAGGCTCATGAGCGTTTAGGGGGTGGAATGAATGCCGTCACTCTACCAACGAACCAATATCTTCAAAATAGGTTCGATCACAACTTTTTTAAGGTAAATTGGCATGTCAGCTTCTCTGGGGTACAGCACTCTAATATGAAGCCTTCAGGCTTACATATTAGGCTTACATATATTAGAGAGGGAATTAAGGGTTAACTGTGCTGAGGAGAGTTAGCACATCCATCTGCAACTATGCCAGCTGTAGTTGACGAAGGCTAAATCGGCTGGTATGTCCAGCAGACAGGCTTGATCTGCAGTCCGGAGTTCCATGAGCCTAGAGGTTCAATCATATGAGCTGATTCTGTCTGCATCAGTGGTTTTATCTGCAGCCATTGCCCTCTTTGCCTGGTTTCGCAGATCGACTCCAGGATCGAGGTACTTCTCACTGCTCATGCTTGCCACTTCTGTCTGGTCTGCGTGCGACCTCTTTGAGATCGCATCTTCAGACCTAGCGGCAGGCCTATTCTGGGATAAGATGGCCTTCATGGGTGTTGTGGTCGTCCCTGCCATGTGGCTGGCCTTTACACTTCAATATACTGGAAGAGAGAAGTGGCTCACTCCTGTGAGCCTGGGATTGCTCTTTGTAGAGCCTCTGGCTGTATTGCTTCTGATCTGGACGAACGATTCTCACGGCCTAATGTGGTCCTTTGTCGATACCTACAGCCCGAGCCGGTTCAATGGCATCTATTTCATCTACGGAGCCGGGTTTTGGGCACACACCATCTACTCCTATATTTTGCTATCCGCGGGCACTATCCTTCTTATCCAGTACCACTCTTCGTCGCCTCATCCCTACCGCAGCCAGGTCATGGCTCTTTTGGCAGGGGCCGCAGTTCCCTGGATGGTCAATGTTCTGTCTGTAACTGGACTGGGCCCCTTTTCAGAGGTCGATCTGACCTCATCAGCTTTCAGCCTCTCTGGCCTGATCGTCACATGGGCGCTCCTGCGCTTTGGGCTGCTCGATATCATCCCCATTGCCCACAGCACAGTTGTAGAGAGCATGAGAGATGGAGTGATTGCCCTTGATCTCCAGAGCCGCATAGTGAACCTCAACCCGGCCGCGGAGAGTGTTCTTGGGTCTTCAGCCTCAGAGCTGCTGGGCCGGCCTGCAGATGAGGTCTTCTCCAGGTACTCAAACCTGGTAGAGCTCTATAAAGATGCAATTGATGCTCATGCTGAGATTGAGGTGGGAGAAGAGGGCTTAAAGCAATGGTACGACTTGAGGATCCTGCCTCTGAAAGACAGCCGAGATAGAAACAGGGGCAGGCTGGTCGTCCTCAGCGATATCACAAAGCGCATCTCTGCTGAGAACCAGCTGCGCTGGAATGATGCACTGCTGCGGTCCATGGCCGAGAACTCCCCTCTGGCCTTCTATGTGGTCGATAACCGCACAGATTCCATACTCTACTTCAACCGCCTCTTCTGCAAGATCTGGGGAATAGAGAACCTGGAGGAGGAGATGAGACGTGGGGACCTCAAGAACGGCGACATAGTATCAAGAATATTGCCGCTTGTAAGAGATGTGCCGGCTTTCATTGCCACCTGCAAGCCTCTTTCTGATGAGAGCAACCGCTCTATCGTAGAAGACGAGATTCCTTTTGCAGACGGCAGAATCATCAGGCGTTTCTCTTCCCAGATCACAGACTCAAAGGACCGCTACTTTGGCAGGCTTTACATCTTCGAGGACGTGACAGAGCGAAAGCGCACCGAGGAGGCAAAGAGCGCACTTCTGGCAGCCATCCCAGATATGATGTTTCGGCTAAGCTCAGAGGGAGTCTTCCTGGATTTCAGCGCATCAAGCGATGAGGCACTTCTGGCATTGCCAAGCTTTTTCCTGGGTAGAGATGTTTTTGAGGTTCTGCCTGCCGACCTCGCTGAGCTGACCCAATCCAACATAGACAGGACTATCGCAAGTGGGGAGATGCAGACCTACGAGTATGAGACCAGTAGTAATAACCTTAGGCGCTTTTGGGAGGCGCGTATGGTGGCATGCGGCCAGGATCAGGTGCTCACTATCGTTCGAGACATAACTGATAAGGTGACTGCAGAAAGCGAGCTTTTGAACAGAGATAGGCTGCTTGGCGCTGAAGCCACCGCGGCCAGCATTCTGCTGGCAGAAAAGAACCTCTCCCTGGCCATAGACCAGGCATTGGAGATTCTCTGCCTGGCATCGGGCGTGGACAGGGCATACATCTTCAAGAACCAGGACAATGGCGGAGATCGCCTCATGTGCCTGAGATATGAATGGTCGAGAGATCAGGAGAGGTCAAGGATGGGCAACCCCAGCCTCCAGAAGATGCCCTATAGAGCTATGGACCCGGATATGTATGAGCAGCTCGCCAGTGCAGAGCCTTTAAGCTGGTCGATAAATGACCCAAATCTCCAGGATAAAGTGAGAGAGATTCTGAGGGCTCAGGGCATAGTATCCATGCTCATCGTTCCCATATCAATTGATGGCGAGTTCTGGGGGTTCATAGGCTTTGATGACTGCCGCTCTGAGCGGGCCTGGTCTGCATCCGAGGTATCAACGCTCAAAACCTCTGCAGGCAGCATAGGTGCTGCTATAATGCGCAAGAACGCTAATGATGAGCTGTCCAGGAGTGAGAAGAGATACAAAGATATGGCCGAGCTCCTTCCCCAGCCGATCTTTGAGACTGACCGGTATGGCAATATCACATTCATCAATCGCAGAGCCTTCGAGTACTTCGGCTATGACCCAGAGGATCTGAGGGAGGGATTCACAGTGATAGATGTGGTCGCTCCAGAAGACAGGGCCAGGGCTATAGAAAATACCATGAGGGTGTTGAGTGGCGAGAAGGTCCTTGATGTCGAGTATGCAGCTCTGAGAAAGGATGGGTCCACATTCTCGGTGATTGTGTATTCCAGCCCCATCTTCCAGGAGGGCAAAGTCGTTGGACTCAGGGGGGTGGTGGCAGATATCACAGAACACAAGAAGATAGAAGAGCAGCTGAGGATTGCCAGAGATGAGCTGGAGGTCAGGGTGAAGGAGAGGACTGCCGAGCTTGAGAACAAGAACCAGGAGATGGAGAGGTTCATTTATACAGTATCTCATGACCTCAGGTCCCCCCTCATCACAGTAGAGGGCTACATAAGCTTCCTGCAATCTGACCTGGCAGATGAGAGCAAGGACAACGCCTCAGAGGATTTAAGGATGATAGGCGATGCCGTGAACAAGATGGACCGGCTTTTATGCGATACCCTGGAGCTCTCCAGGGCAGGGCGGTCGCTAAACCCACCTGCGGAGGTGCCGTTCTCAGTCCTGGTGCAGGAGGCTCACGAGCAGGCCGCTGAAAAGCTGAGATCCAGAGGCGTAAAGGTTTCAGTCGCTGAAGATATGCCTTCAGTGGTGGTTGACAGGATGAGGACAGTAGAGGTCCTGGTAAACCTCCTCGAGAACGGCGCCAAATACATTGGCGATGAGCCTGAACCTAGAATGGAGATAGGATATTTGCCTGACATCAAGGCCTTTTTTGTCAGGGATAATGGAATAGGCATAGATAAAAGCCAGCATGACAGGATCTTCGAGCTCTTCTACAAGGTCGACAGGAAGAGCGAGGGCACGGGCGCAGGCCTGGCCATTTCAAGGAGGCTGGTTGAGGCCCACGGCGGCAGAATATGGGTCCAGTCAGAGATTGGAAAGGGAACGACCTTTTACCTCACCCTGCCTATGGCCAAAGGAAATCATCCATTATTAAAATCATAATATTTCTTCAACATCTTTAATCCTCCACAGCATCAGAGCTGCCAGGGCCGATGCAAATGTTCCAAATAGAAATGCCGCTCCTGGAAAAAACCTCTGCCATAGGACGCCTGCAATCAAGCCGGAGATGATAGCTGAGATCCCGACGGCTCCATAATAGATGCCAAGCGATGTGCACCTCACAGTCGCACAGCTCAGGTCAGAGACAAAGGCCCTCTCAGAGGCATCGACCATGGCAAAGATCAGACCGTAGAGGGCGAAGAGGACTATCAGGCCTGCTGCAGACGATACATAGGCAAACCCAAGGCTTGTGACTGCAAATACGCCGTAGCCGATGGTCAGCACATTCTTCCTGCCAACCCTGTCAGACCAGATTCCTATGGGCATTGCCAGGGCTCCATAGACCACATTGAAGAATATATAGAGGAGCAGGGGCGCTCCTACAGCCATGGCTCCAGTGAAGAACTCCTGGGCCCTGAGTATGAAGAACATATAGCTGAAGTTGCCCAGAGCAAAGAGAGAAGCTATGGCTATGAACTTCCTCAGATCTGGAGATAGATCCCAGAGGCTCAGCTCCATCTTGGCCCCGGGAGATTTGAAGCTCTCCTTGACCCTGGCAAAAGGAACCAGGGCTACTATGGAGAAGACTCCTGCTATTAGCAGTATCGTCCTGAAGTCCAGTCCCGCTCTCCAGAGGAGATAGGCAAGAGCAGATCCGACTATGGCACCTGAGGTATCCATGGCCCTGTGAAGGCCAAATCCTCTGCCGCGAGCCTCCTTCTCTGCAGACTCGGCAATCATGGCGTCCCGGGGTGCAGAGCGTATCCCTTTGCCGAGTCGCTCTGTGCCCTTGATCACAAACACGCCCTGCCATCCAGGTGAGAAGGGCAGCAACATTTTGGCTAAGGCAGAGATGCCATAGCCGGCCACCACCAAAGGCTTTCTCTTTCCCAGCCTGTCAGACCAGTAGCCTGCAAATATCTTGAAGATGCTTGGTATCCCATCGCTAAGGCCGCCGATCATACCAACAGCAATGCTGCTGCCGCCCAGAGTTGCTATGAACAGTGGCAGTATGGGCTGGATGATCTCGCTGCTTATGTCGTTTAAGAGGCTCACCAGGCCCAGCAGAATTATGTTCTTGCCAATTTTTGGTTTTGATGGCTCTGCCATGAGGGCCAGGAGTGCCAGGAGATCTATTAGGTTTTGGTCTGTTTTTCATCTTCTGCAAGCGCCTCATTGGGGAGAGCGATTTTATAGCATGCCTACGAAAAGATGAAATGCTTGTACATCTTTGACCGTCAATGAAGGAGATCTCATGAGAGTACTCGTTAGCGATTCACTTGCTGAAGAAGGAGTAAGGAGGCTCAAGTCCGGGGCAGAGGTAGATGTTCTGACCAACCTCTCTCCAGAGGAGCTGATCAAGAGGATTAAGGATTACGATGCCCTGGTCATAAGAAGCGGCACCAAGGTCACTGCAGACGTGATCAATGCCGCAGAGCGGCTCAAGGTCATTGGGAGGGCCGGCGTTGGAGTCGATAATGTCGATGTCGAGGCTGCCACCAGAAAGGGCATAATAGTCCTAAACGCCCCTGGCGGGAACACCATATCCGCTGCAGAGCACACCATCGCGATGATGCTGGCTCTGGCAAGGAACATCCCCCAGGCCAACACCGCCCTGCACAAGGGCGAGTGGAACCGCAAGAAGTATACTGGTGTAGAATTCTTCAACAAGACCCTGGGCGTAGTGGGCCTTGGCAGAGTAGGAGCCGAGGTTGCCAAGAGGATGAAATCCTTTGGAATGCAGATCCTGGCCTATGATCCCTTTGTGACTGAGGCCAAGGCCAACCAGATGGGCCTGAAGCTCGGCACCCTCGAGGAAGTGCTGAGGGGGAGCGACTTCATAACAGTGCATACCCCCCTGACAAAGGAGACAAGAGACCTCATAGATGAGGAAGAGTTCAATATTATGCGCCCCGGCGTGCGCATAGTCAACTGCGCCAGGGGAGGCATAATAAACGAGGCTGCTTTGGCCAAGGCCGTTTCTGAGGGAAAGATTGCTGGAGCCGCAGTCGATGTCTTCACCAAGGAGCCGCCAACGGGAAATCCAATCCTCGAGCAGGAGAGGATAATTACCACCCCCCATCTGGGAGCGTCCACTGCCGAGGCCCAGGTCAATGTGGCTCTGGCTGTGGCAGACCAGATCCTGGCCATAGCTAAAGGCGGACTGCCGACCACGGCCATTAACATGCCTGCCATCTCGCCAGAGACCCTGGCCGTAATGCAGCCCTTCATGAAGCTGGCTGAGAAGATGGGAAGGCTTGCAGGCCAGATTGCAGGTGCCAGGTTTGATAAGGTGGAGATCACCTACGGCGGCGCGGCTGCAGAGAAGGACACAAAGCCTGTGACCATATCTGCAATCAAAGGCCTGCTTGAGAGCGTCGGCAGGAGCGCCAACTTCGTGAATGCCATAACCCTGCTCAAGGAGTGCGGAGCCAACCTCACAGAGTCCAAGACCGAGGCCACAAACGGCTACAGCAATATCATAACCATAAAGGTCTATAACGGCCCCGAGGAGACGATGGTTCAGGGGACGGTCTATGGAAACAATGACAGGCGCATAGTCCAGATCAATGAGTACAAGATATACATGCCTTCAGAGGGCTGCGCTGTTGTGGCCCTGCATGAGGACAGGCCCAATATCATAGGGCCGGTATGTGTGGCTCTTGGATCTGACAAGATCAATATCGGCGGAATGCATGTGGGCAGGATCTCAGAGGGAAAGACCCAGCTCATGGCCCTGAATGTAGACCAGCCGGTCTCAGAGGAGACCATGGAGAAGGTCAGGGCAGTTCCGGGCGTCATCAGCGCCAAGATGATCCTGCTGTAGAGAGCTGGCAAAAGGCCAGCTTTATTTCTATTATTTTGAGCCATTGTTAAGCTTGATCAGGTCACTCAAAGCAGATTATCATCCTTTTATTACCGATAAGCTCAGCCTAATAGTTGAAAACCTAAAAAAATAACGCTCGAGGCAAACCGGCATGTCTCAATACATGCCTCGGCAGATCTGCCCCATTTCTATTCCCGGGCCGGCACACTGCCAGTTCTTTGGACAATCAGGATCGGCATTGCATTTACCATTATATATATCATCAAATATTCCGTTCTTGAAGCATCTCTTTTCAGATCCCCACATATCTATAGCTTCTGTCCAGCTGCCAATGTCGCCCCAGGCTATATTTTCGCCTGGGCCAGAATACTCGGCGTTTCCTGTAGCAGCTAAGTGGTTTGCCCACTCTTTAGTTGAAGCTGCTATCTGTTCGTCCCAAACTAATGGCGGAACACCTACTTCACTGCGATATTTGTTGTGGGCGTTTAATATTTGATCAATTTCTGCGGGATTGATTACGCCTTCATCCCGCCCAATCTCCTTATCATGCAGCTCGGGGCCGGATAGCCGCCTGATTTTTGCAGACCCTCATAAAATTCTTCAGCAAAAGCTGGCAGGGGGTGGTAGAAAGATCTAGCTCTCCCTTGATAGTTCTTGGACTCATAGATCGATATTACGTACTCCTTTGGAACGTGGATTGAAGCAGCAACCCCGACCCCGAGATCTGGCATATTGCTCGAAATGGGGGGGCTCTATCGAGCAAAAGATCCTGAGCGTGGGTCAGATGAGAATTGGCAGTCGTTTTTGGGTCGTACACTATGCCCTGGGTTAGTCTCACGGCCTTGGTCCAAAAACGCGGCCGCGGGGAACACTTGCGTATCTAGGCTTGAGCTTGGGCAAAATTACGATGGCATCAGTTACAAAGGACTTGGCTTATCCGGGCCATGGACCTGTAGAGGCGGGCAGGCAATATTGCCAACTATCAGGTCTGGAAGGATCTGGGCTTCTTCTCCATCTCATGGTGGCGACTGGAAAACTCAGCATGTGCACTGGCATAAGCGCCTACATGACTCCTGCCAGTCCCGGCGCCTCATGGCTGCCGTTCCGAGCTGCTCATTAATAAGTTCTTGTGGTCGCATGTGAAAGAAGTCGCTGACTCTGGCCTACAGTTATATGTACTTATTATTCCTGTTTCACATGGGCAATTATATAACAAGCAACAGGGCTATCATATCGGACAGCTACTTATCTAGATTTTTAAAAAAGGCTCATTTTAAGGCCATAAACCTGGTGTTTGAGGGAGTAAGAATGGGGGTAAAGGCCGTGAAAATGAGACAAAATATACATATTAGCTCAAACGCAATCAGTAGATGGTATTAGTAAAGGAGGGGGCGGCGAAAGTTGTGTAGGAGGGATAAAAGAGATATTCGACTTTTGCCTTAATATCATACGTCATTTGTCGAGATATAAAGTTTTTGGTTGAGCCGTACATTCAAACACTGCAGAGGAAGCGCTCGATAATATCACAAACCTTAGCACGTAGACCGGTAGTTCAGACATAAGTTATTTAACGACCGGAGATCTATCACGATTCATTCACGGAGGAATTGAAAACTGGATAGAAAAAGGAATTTCGTGCTCAGAGACGCGAATGGAAACGAGACTAGCAATTATTCAAGAGGTTTAGATGATTACAAAAACTAAAGTATACTCCGTTTCGATAATACTTTCATTTATTCTGTTAATAGGAACAGTGGCTGCAGTCAGTGCAGATATGAGTAGACAGGTATTAGGTAATAATAAAGCATTTGGCAATATTGCCTCTGAGGTATCCTTAAAGCCCGGTCAAGATACCCCACCTGAAAGTGGTGCAAGATATAACGATTTTTCTGAGAACATCCGAATGAGGGCAGAATATGGAAATTTTGCTGATTTTGCTAAAAAAGAGGATACAAGCAGTCCACCACCCGATCCTGAAGGTGGAATTAAGTGTCAAGGAACTAATATACCAAAATGCGGCCAAAATGAGAAGCTTATATGCGACGTGCATTGTCATTGCAATTGTGTAGCAAAGGAAGATCTTCCACCCGACTTTGGCAACCCAGATCCTATTGAATACGTCATTGTGACCACCTATGAAACACAAGCCAAAATCGGTTTTGTGGCCACGTCGTGGAACCCATACAACTCTGTGGATGGTTTCAATCTCACGGATCATATTACGGTACATGGCGGCTTATATGGATCAAATGTGGAGCAGTTTACAATGACCAAGAGTGTTGCTGAGATCAATGCTCCAGGTGACATGGGCGACTTCCTTTTTGATGGTCTGACACCTTACACCAAATATTGGTTCAAAATTTCAAGCAATAAGGGAGAACATTTTAGTGGATTTTTTGTAACTCTCTGTACTCTAGGAGTTGCATGCAATGGCGCTGATACAATTTGCAGAGTAGGTTCCTACAATCCATATGATAACCCATATGGATACTTGATTAAATCTGAAAATAGAGGTTGCTATCCTTGTGGAGGCTTAAACGAACCCTGCTGTGCCGAGTGTGGAGAGCGTCAGGCTTGTGATAATCCTCACACCTGTCAATCAGATAAGTGCGTGAAGCAGTCTGACGAAAAGCTAAACTTCTCACTGCCTGAATCAATTTACCTTGATCCTTGTGAAAATCCTTCACTCGATATGGATCTGGATGGACTCAAGGATGACTTCGAAAACGCTCTAGCAGATGCCTGGCGTCCCTACTTCATCTATGATGAAGGAGAGAATAATCAAGGAGGGGCTGATATTGACGATGATAGCCTCCAAAGCTGGGAACCAAGAGTCCTATTTCAAGTACGCCCCATAGGTGGATGGGATTGGCCCCGGAGAATTGTCATCAATTGGGCATTCTTGTATCGTTTGGATGGCGGTTTCCGCGGATCCAACACGTGCTTGGATTGGCATTATGGCGATACTCAAAGCGGCTCCTATGATCTAAGCAGCTCGGATGGTGTTACTTGGCATCTTGATGATCTTAGTTTATGGTCCGATGTTCCCACTTATACTCCTTATATACCGGATTCCAGTGATCCACGCATTGAGTGGACTGCTCCTCGTAGTACCTACTGGGGAGAAATGGACCCGCGCCCATCTCCAATCGTGCATGCTTCTGCTGGCAAGCATCATCAGTATATGACTGCGGCTGACTGTGAAGGAAAACATTCCTGTGATGATGACTGCGATGGTGGAGCTCACCGCTTAACTGATCTTACGCCTCTCGGGTATTTCAACAACGTTGGTGAGCCCAATAACCATCCCACCCCCCCGTTTGTAACTGATCTAGGGCTGCTCGGCTACCCTGGAGAGCAGGTCTGGAGCTCATCCTATCAATGCAAGTGCAGCGGCATGGGAGCTGGTTACACAGCACAAGATTGCTTCACAGGAGGTTTAGGAAATAACTGGAAAGCATCAGGCGGAACATTCACCTCTTGCACCATACCTACACCTGTTTACAAACTCTTCTCTTATGAAGCACTCACTCCTAACCCGGGATAAGGGGACGATTCGCTCTTTTAATTTTTGAAAATCTTAGGCTATGGTGCCCGCTCAAATGGGGCTGGTTAGCTTGTGACAGGAGATAGAGAGTGGGCGGCCATAAGTTCTGGTATAACGCTTACTGGAAGACTGAGATAGGGAAGTTTCGATAGCGGCGGCCGCCATTCATGGAAAGGGTTATTATAAAATTAGATTTTCTCCTGATTATATATATCCAACTCATCAGTTATTCATAGTCAATTATACAACCTTTGACTAGGCCTTAAAATCAGCCTAGCTGCTCTTCTAGCTAACTTATCATTCCCTACACTATAAGCACAGATTGACATAGGCTCCTTCTATCGGCCGATTGTGGCAGAGCATAGTGGAAATTTAGGTATAGAATCTGCAGAGTAGAGTCTGTAGCGTAAAGGCAAGGGGTTTGAGTTCAAGTTCGTCTTTATAATAATTTACTGGGAGCCGCAAAATAGTGAAAAACAAGTGAACATGTTGCTAGTTGTACATACCTGTCCGCAGTTTGCATCTTAGGAAATCGGCATAGCAAATAGCCTCTATTGAGTATCGAGACGAGCCTACTTTATATGCCTCGCTCTTTCCTATCCCTGATCTCATCTGCCAGGTGCCCGAGCTTCCTCCACTTTTTCCTCTCGGCTGCATGAAGCTCTGGATTTTTCTTTCTCTCAACTGCAAGTAGCTCCCTCTGGAGCTTTACATAGCTATCAAACCTGACCTGGGATAGTATTCCTTCCTCAATTGCCATTTTGATCATACATCCTGGCTCAGTCTCGTGCCTGCAATCAGAGAATTTACATTGAGCAGCAAGCTCTTCAATATCCTGGAAAGTGCTCTGCAGACCTGACCCTGCATCCCAGAGCTGCAGCTCTCTCATACCTGGATTATCGATGATAATCCCGCCTCTATCAAGCATTATCAGCTCCCTAA
>Ga0074195_1004532_pt1 | contig 11335 bp, 8 predicted proteins | sample EPASupsiteHSE623_FD_64525 | JGI IMG/M metagenome (GOLD analysis project Ga0074195, IMG submission 64525) | Bioremediated contaminated groundwater from EPA Superfund site, New Mexico - Sample HSE6-23 | ecosystem: Environmental > Aquatic > Deep subsurface > Groundwater > Contaminated ...
TCGCGGGGCGGATCTCGTGCGGGATGGCCGAACCATCGGCATCTTCGGCGAGGTTCATCCGCAGGTGCTGCATAGCTTCGGCCTGGAGCAGCCTGTGGTGGCATTGGAGCTGGAATGGGGAGTCCTCTAGGAGTTCTCCCCCCCTCTTTTGCTCAGCATATTTTTTTTCGCGCAATGCATTTTGGAATTCTCGCGAATTGTGAGGAAGAATAGCTAAAAAGGCGCGGTCCGTCCATCCGGGGACAGGACGGCGGTAAACAAAGCAACTTTTTTTCAGGCGTATGGTTTATCTTCTTATATTGTTAATAACTGTTGCGAGAGGTTGTGGTTGTATTGAAAGTCAGGCATTTGATGAGCTATCCAATTGCCACTGTGCGCCCCGAGGCTACGGTGCAGGAAGCCATCTTGAGGATGGTGAGCGAGGGCAAAGGAAGCGTGCTGGTAGCCGGGGACGGCCTTCTCAAGGAAGCCCAGGGAATCGTTACCATCAGTCATATCTTTGTCAATGTCTTTGCCAAAGGCCTGGACCCGGGGGTTGTGCCGGTCTCTACGATCATGACCCCGGCACCGCTGGTCACCATCGACCCGGATGCCTCCACCACCGCCGCGGCCAGGCTCATGCAGGAGCACGGCATCCGCAGGGTTCCCGTGACGAAAGACGGCGCGCTGGTGGGCATAATCACCAGCAATGACCTGCTGGGGTGCGTGCAATGAGCAAAGGAGCTTGGAGCGATAAAAGCGAACTATGGATGATCACTTCCGCAGAGTTTAAATAGCCAAAAATCAAGCCACACGGCGGAATGTCGAGGTCGCCTAGCCTGGTAGGGCGCAGGTTTGCTAAACCTGTTCCGCTACGCGGATCGTGGGTTCGAATCCCACCCTCGGCGCTTTTGGTTTAATTAATGGTTTTTTATCGCCATTTTTCGAGCCGTTGCATCTGTTTTCTCGAATTAAGGCACAAAGCCCTGGCCCTTCGTTGCGTGAAGTCTCCAATTTTGGATTTACTGATCGGTTGAGATTTATGAACCTGAACCAATGAGCGCGCGATGTTGTTCAAGGTGCGTTTTTTTTAGGTTACTTTTTTTTAAAAATCAATAAATTTATCGTAGAGTAAATATGTTATCCCTGAGTCATCCTTTCCAATTTTCTTAAATTTTTTTAAAAAGATGTTTAATCTGGTTTTTCGATCAGGATTCATGCCTCTTATTTTCCATTTTGCACGTAGTTATATTTATTATTGGAAGAAAATACTGGTTTACATGATTGCGATTTTCCAGTAAGCATGCCGAAATCTCTTTATATAGACTATCCCAAGTTAGTATTACATTTGCTGATGAGGTCCATCCCATGTCCGCAAGACTCCCGTTCTTCTTCACCCTTTATCTTATTGTATTACTTTCATGCGTCTTCCCCGCAGCCGGCATATCCGTAAGTTGCTCATCAGGAGGAGGCGGAGAGTCAGTTTCCTCTTCAGACACCTTTGATCTGGACGATTCAACATCTCTCCAAGAGAGCATTTCACTTGATTTTGGCAGCATCTCTAAATCTCGCGACGCGTCAGGCTCCGGAAACAACAGCCTGGACGAGTACATTTCCGGGACGGATTATTCTCTGCAAAATAGCGTGCAAAGCACAGGGTCTTTCGGACTATCATCTTCAGCCTCCGCCACGGCTCAATCCGGTTCCCTGGCACAGGATGTTGCGGGCACGGGAAGCATGAGCATATCGCTATCCAGCGCGCAAGGCTCAGAGCAGGCCAACCAGGGGGCGAGCGTCACCTACGGCGCTCTGGACAGCGTGCAGAGCCTCACAGCCGGGCAGGGAGTCTCCGCCAGCCAGAGCACCGGCATGGTGGGACTGGAAGGGAGCCTCCTCTCCGGCGCAGTGGGCAGCGAGAATGTGATGGGTGCCACAGGGACCTTTGCAGGCGCAGGACTGATGCATGCAACTCTTGCCGCATCCACATCAGCTGAAACTGGGCGCGCATCCGCCACAGGCACAGCAGATCTGGACGGCACGACCCTGATTGATGGCAGTTCCTTCCAAGCGGTGTCCTCTCAGAGCCAGGAGATGGGCCTAGAGGGGCTGCGCGATGTGGGAGATGGAGACATTGGCGGCTTTGATGTAAATGTCCTAAATTTGGAGAAGCCGGAAATGGAAAGCACCGCCGCCCTGACATCGACGAGTGCCGCCTCGACGGCTGGCGGCTCATATTCCTCCTACGTGCTGACAGGATACCGCTGGAACCAGGCAAACCCGCAGATTCAGCTCTACCTGAATCCCAGCAACGCGCCGTCCGGAATCACGGCGAGCGAGACTCAATCCGCCGTGTCCGCAGCCGCCAACACCTGGGACGATGAAGTCTCATCGAACCTGTTTGCCGACGGCACAACGGTGATAATCGATAATTCAAAGAGCGTTGATAATCCCTTCTCCAGCACCCCGGTGAGCGATAAATCTAATGTTGTGGGCTGGGCAAGCATGGGAAGCAGCTACCTTGGCATGACTCGCTGGTGGTCCAATGGAGCGACAAAAGAGGGATATAAATCGATTCTTGAAGCGGATACATGGCTTGCATCCGACAAAAAATGGACTACTGATTTGAGCAAGGCTACGGGAAGTACATATGATATACAGAGCGTGGCCGTTCATGAGCTGGGGCATACCATCGGTCTGGGGGATCTTTATACGCTGCCATCTACCGACTCGCGCAAGTATGATTGGAACCAGGTGATGAATTCTTACGATGGGGCGCAAAGGGTGCTAGGGAATGGAGATACTAGTGGAGTTAAGTCGCTATACGGATATATGACCGGTTTGGGCAGTTATTTGAGCGGGGATTTTAATGGAGATGGAATGACCGATCTAATCCACATACTGGGAGATAAAGATAATCCTGCAGTGGATTACATCGACTTATTGATTTCTCGAGGAGATGGGACGTTTGATCTTCAATCATTCTCACCTAGACCGGGCTATTGGACGGGGTCAGGAAGTTTTGTTAGCGGCGACTTTAATGGAGATGGAAAGAGTGATCTAGTCCATATTCTTGGAGATAAAAATTATCCTGCAGTAGATTATGTCAATATATGGATTTCTCAAGGAGATGGAACTTTTGATCTTCAATCATTCTCACCGAGACCAGGTTATTGGACGGGATCTGGGAATTTTGTTAGCGGCGACATAAATGGAGATGGAAAGAGTGATCTAGTGCATGTCCTTGGAGACAAGAGCTATCCTGCAGTAGATTTTGTTAATATTTGGACATCAAATGGCGATGAATCATTCGATATTGGATCCTTTTCACCGAGCACGGGCTATAAAACTGGGCTTGGAAGTTTTAAAAGCGGTGACTTTGATGGCGATGGACAAACGGATATGATGCATATACTTGGCGATAAATCCAATCCAGCAGTAAATTATGTTGATCTTTGGACATCGGAAGGAGAAAAATCGTTTGACGTAGGAGCCTATTCACCTGCATCTGGCTATTGGACGGGTTCGGGGAGTATTGTTGGCGGCGACTTTAATGGAGATGGAATGACCGATCTAGTCCACATTCTTGGAGATATAAATTATCCTGCGGTGGATTATGTCAATATATGGACGTCAGAAGGGGAAAAAACGTTCAATGTAGGAACCTATTCACCTGCGCCCGGCTATTGGACTGGGTCAGGAAGTTTCCTCAGCGGCGACTTTAATGGAGACGGAAAGAGCGATCTAGTCCACATTCTTGGAGATAAAAACTATCCCTCAATAGATTTTTTTAATATTTGGATTTCTAGCGGAGATGGGTCATTCCAGATAAAGACCTATTCACCAGATTGATCTATTTTTTGGGCTGCCCTGAGTCTTACCGAATAGTTTATAGCTTCAATATAGTCATTTATGGTTCTATCTAAACCATTGATTGTTTTTGCATAATCAGATGCGCTTTTGCTCATTGTTTTCCGAATATTCTCATCGGAAATCAATTTAAAAAGATATTCAGAAAGCATTTCTACTTCATTGATACCCAAATCCAGTTTCCAGCAACAGCTATCTGGATATTCTTTGTATTGGGCATAATTAGTAGTTATAACAGGAATTCCGAAAGATAATGCTTTAACTAGAGTCGCCGAAGTCTCTCCGGAGGTAGGAAATCTGAGATTTACGCAAATATCTGTAATTTCGAGATATTTATTAAATTCTTCTTTGTTGATATATCCTGTAATAGTCGTGAAATTCTCTAACCTTTCTTTTTTTATTATACTTAGTATTTGCTGCTTAACATCATCATGCAATTCTCCTACAAGAAATAGCTTAGTATTTTCGACGTTCTTTTCATTAATTAATTTCGAAAACGCCTTTAATAATATATCAATCCTTTTTGTAAAAGTAATGCGCCCAAAGGCAGCTACAATAATTCCTTTAGATGTTTTATTTTGATCCTCAAACCTTATCGCTTCATTGTTTACGTCACGAGGAACACCTTGGAGCCTTGTAGTGCAAATTTTGCAAAAACTTACTTGATTTTCAAGGAATCTTTTAGAAAAATCATTATGAACCAACGTTAAAATGCTTTGATCTAAGAAAATTTTTGCAAAATTTATTGACAAATCATATGGATCAATTGGTTTCGCCATATCCATCTTATCTTTCATTGCCAAATATTTCGCATATCCATGGTTTTCGAAAACGCAATTCAAAAAAAGTTCTCTGTTAAAAATCTTATTTTTATGACAAACAAAAGAGATTAATCCAAATAGAGTTAAATCATGGAGGACCATCAAACCAGAATATTTTAAGACATATTTTAAGATATATGCGTGATATTTTGAATTGCCAATTTGATATAGACACAAATCGTAATTTTTCTCCTTATTCATTTCCTCAAAAAGCGTATGTTGATAAATATTGAATAAATTACATATATCTTTATTAGACGGAAAATACCCCTCATCAATAAATATATCAATATCTACTGAATTTTTTAAGATTGGAAGAAGTTCCTCGGAATAATCAGATATACCAGACCTAATTGAATTCAATGGAGAAAAGTATGCAATCTTATATCTCCGATCATTAATCATTGTATTTTGTTGACATAAAAATAAATATTCGAGATTTTCTAACACTTCCGATGCCACTCGTCTCCATGCAAATTTTTTATATTGTCCTAAGCCCAACTTAACTAGCTTATCTCTCAAATAGATATCAGTTAATATCCTATTGACTGCATGTGCAATTTCTTTAGGATTGCCTGGATTAACATAAAGAGCCGCGCATTCACAGACTTCCGGAAGGGAAGATACATTTGATGTTACCACAGGAGATCCCCTGGACATGGCCTCTAAGACAGGTAAACCAAATCCCTCATATAGAGATGGGAACAAAAAAACATCTGATGCATCATACAGAGGTATTAGATCTTCTTTTGGGATATAGTCAGTTATAATTAATCTTATCTGCGATAGCCCTAATTTTCCCCAATTTTTCCTCAGCTTTTTTTCGATTTGAGGTTCTATTTTACATACAATAACAAGACTAATATCATCCAATATATCACAAAACGCATTAAATATTCCATTTATATTTTTTCGAAAATCGTACCCAATTGTCGATAGCACAAATCGGCCCTTTATTCCATATTTTGCTTTAACAAGAGACATCTTATTTGTATCGCATTTATCCTGTATAAAATCCTCATCAATTCCTGCAAAAATTACTTTGATTTTATCCTCTTTAATTCCAACGAGTTCAATTAGATCGGACTTTGAAGTCCTCGATAGTGTGAAGATTAAATCATAATCGTCCAGATAGGATAATCTTTTGAAATACTCATATCGATCTTTATCTGACCAGGAATCTACATATTTTTCCCAAAATATAGCTGGTATCAAATCATAAAAGATTAACGCCTTCTTACAGTTAATTTGAGATGGTGCAAGTACGGATTTATCTCGATCCTCTAATAAATTTGTAATGATAAATAAATCCAGATCATTTGTATCATTTGATGTGGGATTTCGTTCAAATATAATTGTGTTATCTTGCTTAAAGTCATTTGCAAAATGTTTTGGGACGTTGAAAAAATAGTATTTATTATATCTATCGATCTTGATTAATTCCATAAATAGATTATTCGAATATCTACCAATTCCACGAGTACTACAGCTAGTTTTAAGAGGTAGCATATCAATTCCGATTTTCATTCAACATCTCCGTGGTCATTTATTATTTTTCTCTAAGTTCCTTATTATCTCTTCAAGTTCATAGATCTTTTTTACCATTTCATTAATTATTTTTACTAAATTAGCATTGAATTCAATTTGTCTAGAAATTTGGGGATCAATATATCTGCATACTTCGCCATGAACGAGTTCGCGACCTTTTACCAAAAATTTGCCAAGGACCAGCCTATGAGAGCTTATATAATAATTATCGTTTGTTATATCCCAATTGGAATTAATATCATCTAGAACTTTCTGGACGTCATATGAACAAGAGATAGATTTATTAGGGCAGTATCCAGGATCTTTTGCGCTAGCTGCCGGAAAATCATAACCAAGCCTGCGTTTCCGAACGTTTTCTCTTATTTGATGCATAACTTTTTCTACTTCAGCATCTTGATCAACATGCTCAAAATCTTTGTCCATTAAAATCCCCCATTATATTCAGTTAATCCATTTAGAGGGCACTTCGAATAGTCCCACATCGCCCCCTTTTGGCATTATTTCAAATGAATAATGCTTATCGATCCAATCATAATGAACATCATCACGGCTATGCACTGCTACACTCAAAAGATATCGTCCTTGAATCATAGGAATCCTCTCCACAACTAAATCGATGTGCCCAATTCCATTAACGTAATCAATGACTGTGTCCTTCAGTGCCGTGTTTGTCCCGAAAAGATGCAGACCTTGATCATTATATAGCGATATCCCGAATACGGGATCATAAACTCCCTCATTCGCACTATAATGAATTCTTACAGTCATCGGATCAGAAGAACGGAACCGTAAACTTTCTAATCCAAATTTATCAAGGAACTCGACCTTAGTGATCAAGATTTTCCCATTACCCCATCGGTTACAACTATTTTTATTTTTCTCTTCCGAAGAATCTCCCGCCTTATAGATATACGTGTCTATTATCTCTTCAGTATCACCAAATGCTAATTGTTTTCCTTTTCCCAAGAGCAACGTCCTGTCGCAAAATCGTCTCACTGCACCTAAATCGTGCGACACAAACAAGATAGTAACACCTTCTTTTCTATATTGACTGAATATGCGAAAGCATTTTTTCTGAAACTCCATATCCCCTACGGCAAGCACTTCGTCAACCAGAAGCACATCGGGGTCCGTCTGGATAGCAGTTGAGAATGCTAATCTGACCTGCATACCTGAAGATAAATTTTTGAGCTTAGTGTCCTGAAATTTTTCCAAACCTGCAAACTTTAATACATCATAAGTCCTTTCTCTAACCTCTCCCCTCGATAAACCCATTATCGTGGCGTAGACTCCCACATTCTCCCGAGCAGTGAGATCTGGTTGAAATCCGACCCCTAGCTCCAGGAACGGCGTCATCTTGCCATTTACTCTAATCCTTCCTTTTGAGGGACGAAGGATATTAGCTATAATCTTAAGGAGCGTGCTCTTTCCAGAACCGTTATCACCAATTATGCCGACGCATTCTCCTTCTTCCACTTTGAAGTTAATATCTTTTAGAACAGTATACGTCTCATACTGACTTGGCCTTAATAGGCTGGTTAAATTCTCAAATAATGTGGTTCTGCGCTCGTGAGGGATCTGAAATGTCTTCCATAGATTCTCAGCCACTACTGTCACAACCATCAGATCGCCTCCGCGAACTTTGGCTCCAAACGTTCAAATATTAAGCAACCGATGAGGAGCACAATCAATGTGGATATAGCCACATATGCCAAATTCAATGGATCTGGCGAAATTCTGTACAGGGTACAGTCCCGCGTCATAATGATTATTTGAGCCATGGGATTGAGCATAACTAACCAGCGTATTTTTTCAGGAAATATCGTTATGGGATATAAAATTGGCGTGCCGAAGAAGCCAACTTGGACTATTAGTCGCCATATGAACTGAACGTCCCTGAAATAAACGTTTAGCGCAGATATCGCGAACGATAATCCAAGGATTATTAGAAACTCGAATGCAAATAGAACGGGAAAGTATGCAACAGTCAATCCCGGCATTACCCTGAATACTGCCATAAATATCACGAATACTACGAACTCCAGCACGGTCATCATCAAAGCTGTAATGCATGTTGATATGACGAGGATATCCCGAGGAAAGTAAACCTTTTGCACAAGGCTAGGCTTTCCCACGATGCCCCATATACTCATGGATGTCCCTCGATCCATGAAGTTCCAAAGTACTATGCCCAGCAACAGGAAGAGTTGGTAGTGCTCCACTTGAACGCGCATGAGGTTGCTGAAAACCATGTAAAGAACCAGAAGCATGAGCAGTGGCTCCAGAAGCGACCAAAAGAATCCCAATGCAGAGCTTTTATATCGCAGCTTGAAGTCGCTCCAGGCCAGCCGAAGAATCAGGTCTCTATAATTCCACAGCTCATGAATATGATTAAGTGTCAGCAATTCAGTTCCTCGAAAATTTTTTATTATTTAGCGGAAAGCAATTTCTTTATCTTGGCCAGGAATACGGAGGAATTGAACACATTTGCCCGATCCAAACATGCATCCCTAAACCTTTCTGGGTCCTTAGATATCTCTTTCACAGCCTCAATGAGCCGATCCTTCCTTGCATCTACGAGCAATCCAGTCTTGCCATGCACAATGGTCTCAGCAAAGCCGCCCTCATCCACAGCCACTACCGGTTTTCCGCTGGCCATGGCTTCCACAGGTGTCAGTCCGAAGTCCTCATCCAGTGCTGTGCATATTAAACCTTTGCATCTGCCATAGAGATCCATTAGCTCGGCCTCTGAAACCGCACCGCGCATCTCGACATTTTCCGGGACATCTATCATCAGTTTTTCGTAGTACTTGGAAGCGTGATCGCCCTCTGCATATCCACCTACTACCACTAATCTCTCCTCGGGCAGGTCTCTAAAGACATCGAATTGCAATTCTATCCTCTTTTCAGGGTAGATCCTATTCACGGAAAGCCAGAAATCACCAAACTCCTTGAACTGGAATCTATCGAGATCTATAGGTGGATAGACTAATTCCGAGAGTCTCCCATGGAAATCCTCAATGCGCCGCTGCACGGTGGTGCTGATGGCTACTACCTGGTCAAGATTTCGCACCGATCGCTGATCAAACCAGCTATGAGTTCCTATCCACGAAGCCGCTAGAAACCTCATGACTACATTGGGTTGCCTAGAGATCATCACCTGCCTCAGATCGTAGAAAGCCCTCACAGGCGTGTAGCAGTACCAGAGATTGGGATGGTGCTTCCTGGCAGCGTAATGTGACCAATTCCCGGAGAATATGAAAAAGTCGTATTCATCTGAAAAATCACATATAGCAAATAAGATTGAGGCGGAGATCTGCTTGAAGGGTGGGAGCTTCACCGTTTTCCCCAGGCTCCTTATCCTCACATCTCCATATCCCAGTCGCTGCACAGCTTCCGAACTTACATCAGTGGTTATTATGTCCGCCTTGAGGGCGCGGGCAAGCATCAGCGCGACCCGCTCCCCTCCGCCAATGGCCCCGATGTAATCCAGGAAGATGGCAACTTTCAATATGATCCCTTGCGCTCCTTCTCGGCCAGGTAATGATCAAGTTGGTCTTTGATGATATCCCTCACAGTATGCTCTTTCCTAAAACCGAGCGCTTCAATCTTCTTCGTGTCCGAAAGGAGAATGGGCACTTCAGCCGGCCTGAATCTCTCTGGATTGAAGATTATTTTTATCCTCTTCTCTCCAGCGTGCGCGATAACGCCACCGTCCTCAGCCGCGAATTCGAGTTCACTTCTGAGCAGCATGCCGTCGACCTTTGTTTTCTCGAAATCGATGCCGAATATCTGCGATTTGTCCGGCTCATTGGGATCAGTTATGACTTTTTCGCCTTTGAATGTCTCAATCTTGCTGACTGGATAGCCTGCTTCTTCAAGGCTCATCAGCAGGTAACTCATGACGGAGTTGGTCCTCATCGAGCCCTGATTATACACATCACCATACTTCCCTTTCTCAGCCAGAAGCAGATAACCTTCAATTACATCATCCACATGGCTCCAATCCCGGAAGGCATTTACATTTCCAATAGTAATGGTATCGGATTCTCCGAACTTTAGCTTCATTACCTGGTTAGTGGCCACCGAGGTCACGAACATGTTACCTCTACCGGCCCCTTCATGGTTAAACGCTCTGGAGATCACTGTCGGTATCCCGTAGGAATACCAGTAATTTCTCATCAAGTGATCGCCATATACCTTGCTCACTGCGTATGGTGACATGGGTCGCAGAGGATTTGTCTCAGCGATGGGCACCTCGGGCATGCGCTCCGGCAGGGGAAATATCGTGCCATATCTCTCCATCGCTCGTCTGTATTGCTCATCCGAGGACAGAACCAGGCCATATTCTTCACTGCTCCCGGCGAAAACCACTACAGGCTTAACATCCTTGATTCTGATGGCCTCCAGCAGATTTGAGGTCCCCCAGCAGTTGCAGAGCATTGTTTCGTTGGGATCTATAAAGGACCGAGGCACAAATGATTGGGCCGCTAGATGAAATATAACATCTGGTTCGCTCGCGGTGATGGCATGCCCAATGCTTGCTATGCTCTCCAGGTCACCTTCTATCAGCCGGACCTCATTTCCCAGACCCAGACGCAGCATGTTGTGCGGAACTTTTCCGTCTGCCCGGCGGCGCAAAAGGCCGTAGACATTTGCGCCTCGGTCCAGCAAAACTCTAGCCATTCGCGAGCCGACAAATCCACTTATTCCAGTGATTAATATATTTTTATTTTTAAGACCCAAAGAGATCACAACCTTATCTCTTGTAGATTCGAAGAAGCTCTTTTACTCCGTCCACTAAACTGTATCTTGCTTTAAACCCAAGAACGTTCTCCGCCTTGGCAGTATCGGATAGAGTATGCGGGACGTAGTTCTTGATGGGATTCTCGATATGCTTTGGCCTCACGGCCAATCCCATATCCTTATTCAAAATCTCTATCACATCATTGAAGCTGTACGCCTTTCCCGTCCCCACATTCAGGATGCCGTGATAATCCGACTTCATGGCCAGCCGCAGCGCCCGCACCACATCTTTGACGTAGGTGAAGTCCCTCGTCTGCGATCCGTCCCCGAAAATAAGCGGCGTCTTGCCTTCCCTCATCTCCCACAGGAATTGC
>Ga0074195_1004533_pt1 | contig 11332 bp, 12 predicted proteins | sample EPASupsiteHSE623_FD_64525 | JGI IMG/M metagenome (GOLD analysis project Ga0074195, IMG submission 64525) | Bioremediated contaminated groundwater from EPA Superfund site, New Mexico - Sample HSE6-23 | ecosystem: Environmental > Aquatic > Deep subsurface > Groundwater > Contaminated ...
CGAGTTTCAGTCGCATCTTAAGGTGGCTCTCAGCCACAAGGCTTTCAGCAGGCTTCAGCCTGGATCGCGACTTTCAGTCGCCAATCCCTCGAACCCCTCGCCTTCAGGCGAGGGTAGTTTAGTGAAGCTGGAGCTTTATCGGACCGGACGTTCCGTGGTTACTGTTGCACGCCCATCGAGAGAACAAGGAAGGAGCTTCATATATGCTCATACGTTATGGGGCCTATTTGTTTCTCTCTGTGATCATGCTCTGCTCGTCATCCCCGGGTCTTTGCGACCAGGGTGAGTCCACCACCCACTACATCCCCGAGGACGGAAGATTAAGGGACGATCCTGCCCAGCTCCTCAATTCGGACCGGGTGCGAAATCTGGACTTGTTCGTCAATTCCTTCCAGAGTTTGGTTGGTGCTGACTCGACCCGTCTTCCTGAGGCCTACCCTGACGCGAGCGCCACAGCCTCCGGTTCAGCGAGCGGTGGTCTCGAAAAATCACTCCCAGGCTACCCTCTTCTGGCGACTCGGTCACCGGTGGCGGATTACGGAGTCGTGCGAACATCCCCGGGTCTGGCGTCTGCCATGACAGAGTACCAGCGCGGCAATGTGGCAGGTGCCGTTCAGACTCTCAAGGACACATTGGGCCAGGTCGATCAAGCCTTAAAGCAGAACCCTAAGCTGGTTGAGGGCCGCCAGGTTGCCTCCACGAGAAACGCACTCCAGCTCGGGGAAACAGCCCTTGCGAAGCCTACTTCTGAGAATCTGTGGAACGCCATGGACGCCAATAATGCATCGGACGGCGCAGGAGACCCGATCCTCCTGGACATGAACGGCAACGGTATCGCGGATGTAATGTCTCTGGACGTGTCCGGGACCCATCGAGGTTTCCGGGCCCAAGGAGCCGTATTTTTCGACCTTTCGGGACAAGGCCGTTCTTCTCTCACCGAGTGGCTGAAGCCAGGTGAAGACGGGCTTCTTGGCTTGGATGTCAATGGCAACGGTGTGGTGGACACCGTGAGTGAATTGTTCGGGGACCAGGACGGTTTCGCCGACGGTTTTGCAAAGCTTGCACTTCTGGACACGAACTCGGATGGAGTTCTCACCGGTGAGGAACTCTCCCGGCTCGTAGTCTGGATCGATAGAAACGGCGATGGGGTCTGTCAGTCCAACGAGGCGTCCTCCGTCTCCTCGGTGGGCATCACCTCGATCTCCGTGAGGCAAGAGGGGTATCGATCCTCCTTTGTCCGTAACGGGAAATCCTGTCAGAGTTGGGACTGGTTCCCGAGGATGCGCTGAATGACCGTAACTGACAGCCCCTCGGACCCTGAGAGCCTGTGAGTATGTCCCTTTCATCGCGGGGCCGAGCGACGTTCCGTGTTATCCCGCCCATGGTTGCATGCGTAACGGACGGGGGACGATGTCTGGCAAGGAAGCGGGGCGCTCTCGACCAACGACGTCACGGTGCAATTCTAGCTGCCCTTGGCTTTGTCGTCATGATCATGGGCGTGCTCGCCTTGGTGATCAATGTGGCGGGGCAGGCCAGTATGACCCGATCGTTGAACGCCTCGGCGATCCAAGGTCGATATGCCATCGAGATGGCGGAATCCGCGGTGGATGAGTGTCTCGCGGACTTCGGCAAGACGATCGCACCGATGGTGTCCGGCAGGGATCTCCGCGCGGAGATGCTGGCGGCTGCGCGGGGAGGGGTCGTCCCGGGGGCGGCGATCTTGCGCCAAGGACTTCTCGTCTACACTCCGGTGCAGACGCCGAGAATCATCGGCTCCGAGAAGCTTGGAGTCAAGGTTTCGAGGGTCACCATCCGTCCCATGTACTACAGTACCCTCCACAACTACGGAGAGGTGGAACTCACCTGTCAAGCGTCTTATGAAATGGCCGGCAAGCGCGAGCTGTTCCGCCGTGTCACGGCTCGTCAGTACATCACCTTAGACGCCAATGGACGGACGTTTCGGGTCAATCCGGTTCCTTGCCGGACCGTGGCGGATAGGAGCTCCGAGGAATGAGGCCGAGGCGAACGTGTCGTGACCGCGCTGTCACTCTTGTGGAGCTGCTCATCGGAATGGTTCTCTTGAGCGTGGCGATCGGTGTGATGTTCTCGCTTTTCAACATGGTCAGTCGCCAATCCCGCTACGCGTACAGCAACCTCAGCCAGATGCAGGATGCTCTTCTCCTTCTCGAGAACATCCGGCTGGAGCTTCAGTCGATGGTGCTCAATCCCTTCGAAGACGCTCGACATCACGAAGGAAACACGTTTGTGATATCGCGGCCGAGTGGGACTTCAATCCAATTCGTGTCCGAAAAGAGGTTCGGAAACGACAGGAAGAGGTATCTCATGTGCTACGAAGCGAGACAGGTCACATCATCGGCCGGCACCAAGAACCTGGTTCTTCGCAGGATCGTCTGGAATTTCAATCAGCAGAGTCCGTGGTACGCAAGGGCGGAATATCCCTCGAATCCTTGGCTGTCGGACTGGATTGGGTCAGTCGTCGAGACTGAGGAGGCGAAGTTCCGAGGACTCCACATCCAGGACCTCCGGTGGCGATACGTGGCGCCGCTCGAGAACGAAGGAAGAGTCTTCTTCCGCGTCAAGATGGTCCTGAAGTCGGTCGATGGGGGACGTTTTCTCCCGTTCACGACTCTTGTCGGTGTGACAACGCCGGACCTGCCGACCAGAATAGCCAGCTGTCCTTGCCTGTTCGCCTCGTGCTTCAAACCGGCAGCGCCGGCGTGCGGTTGTTGTTTGAACGGAGGCCAGTGATGAAATCTCGAGGCGTCGTGATGCTCGAGATTCTGGTCGTTACCGGGATTTCTGCTGTGCTTGGCGTCGCCTTGATGCAGCTTTCTTCCCGTAACCTTGGGGATCAGCAGGAACTGCTGGAGCGCTCACTGGCCCAGGGGCTGTGTCTGGACATGGTGGATCGCTTCAAGAAGTACAAGTCGTTCTGGCCGCTTCCTGGAGTGCCTGCAAAGCCGCCGTCCATGAAGCCCGGCCCCCCGCTCGCGGAGATGTGCCTCCCGGTGGAGATCAACGTAACCAAGTGGTCGCTCTTTGATCAGGTCTACCTGGAGAACCTGGCAACTCTCGGAATATCTCCCGAGCCGAAAATCGTCAGGACGCCGGATCCAAGCCACCCAGGTCTCTTCCTGCTCGAAATTTCCGTGTCCTGGAAGAGCGTTCGAGGCAACACCCGCTCGGTTCGGTTCATCCGGTGCTGCTATTCTCCATGAACGATGCGAGTTGGGACAGCGATCTACGGTTCCGTCGTTACGATGAGACGTTCCCTGTCGCAGCCGAGCAACAAGTGTAACCGAGTGCATACTCCCTCTCAATCCGGCGCGTACTCCAATCGCAGAAAAGCGTCGCTCCTGTACGCGACGGTCTGCATCCGATGCGGTAGCAGACCTCCGTCGCACAGAGCAAGAAGATGTTCTATCGACGAGGGCTGGATTGGCACGATTTCTGCTCGTCCTATGTCTACACCGGATCGCTCCGGATCGTAGGAAAACACAGTGTCCATAACCGGTCTAGGGCCCTATGGGAAGGCTTGCGGGAACCGTCGTCATCGGAAACCGCGGCCGGTTCTTCCCGGACGGTCTTTTACCACTGCGAGGTCTCTGTCATGTTTCGCTTGAGGCAACTCCTGGTCCCAATCCTTGCTTTAGTGCTTCTGATCCCATTCGCGGCCGCGCAATCCGACGTCGATTGCTGTGGTTCGTCGACCGCAGCTCAACCCAGTGCGTCGGCGACGGCGTGGTCGACGCTTTTAGACAGCCGTTCCGAAACCTACGTCACCGAGGGAGACGGAGAGAAGACCAGCGGTCAAACCCTCGCTGCGGAGGCCGGCAACGGCCCGCTCAACCTGATCGTCGATATCGGCAAGCAGAAGCTCTTCCTCTTGAAGGGAAATAAAGTCTTCAAGCAGTATGCTGTTTCCACGGGAGTGGCCGCGCATCCGACCCCGACGGGGAGTTTTACGATCACAGCCATCAAAAGGAACGCATGGTGGAATCCGCCGAACGCTGCCTGGGCCAAGGGCAAGAAGCCCATTCCTCCCGGACCGAATAATCCGATGGGGCCTGTCAAAATGCAGCTCAGCGGGTCGGACATCTATATCCACGGAATCCCCGCCAAAGAGGAGGGCAAGCTGGGCAGCAAGGCCTCCCATGGCTGTGTCCGCTTGGCCTCACGTAATGCTCTTGAGGTCGCCAGTCTTGTGAAGGTTGGAACCCCCGTCAAGATCGTTCCGATGAGTCGATATTGAGTAAGAGTCTACTCCGACGCCCCATCGAGCCACTGATTCATACACGGAGGCCTCCCACTCGTGGGTGGCCTTCTGTGCTTTTTGCTTGAGTCCCACGAACACCGATCGAGCGCGAGGTGCGTGCGATCGTTTGCGAGAAGAAAGAGCGTGGCGCGCCTATCCCGGAGGTTGGACCGGTGCATCATAAGAAATAGCCGGGTTCACGTTACGTGGAGTCTGGGGCTTCGGCTTTCGGGGAGACGAAATCGAGCATGCCAGAAAGACGATCCGACGAGCGCTTTCTTGCACTTGTTCTGATTTTGGCTGCGCTCGCGTGGAGCACCGGTTGCGGAGTCACGACCCAATCCGGACAGCCCGCCGGGGAATCCGGGGTCGGATTGTCCGGCCAGACGGCCGCGGGAGCCTCTTCTTCAACCGTGTCACCTTCCTCCTCCCAGGGAGCACAGACGGCCACCCCCACACCGACCTCCGGCGACAGCTCCACATCCGTGCTGCCCGCTCCGGGCGCAACCACGATTCCGCCGGTCGTCAGCAGCCCGACAGCCCCCTCGTCGACCGGTTCTCCGACCCCGGGCGCGGCCGCCGACAACGTGGTGATCGTGTCGATCGACGGAATGAGACCGGACGCTTTGGCCCAGGCCACTGCTCCGAATCTGAAGGCGCTCATCTCCTCTGGGTGCTCGACGATGGAGGGGAAGACGACGAATCCCTCCTTGACGCTCCCGTCGCACACCTCGATGCTCACAGGGGTCGGGCCCGCTCGTCACGGGATGACGGAGAACAGTTGGTCTTCCGGCGAGGCGGTGGTCTCGGTGAAGACTGTCTTCGAAGTGGCCCACTCCGCGGGAATGTCGACAGGCTTCGTGGTGTCCAAGGACAAACTCAGATTTCTCGACAAGCCCGGAACTATCGACACGGTCGAGGTGGTCAGCCAGAACGCCAGCATGGTCGCCGACAAGGCGGTCTCCACCATCCAGCAGAAACGCCCGAGACTTCTTTTCGTACATTTTACAGAGCTCGACTCTGTCGGTCATAGCCAGGGATGGATGTCCGCGGCGCAGATCGAATCGGTCACCCAGGTCGATCGAGCCGTCGGCGTGATCCTCGGGGGACTCGATACCGCCGGAATCCGCGCCCGCACGGCAGTGATCGTCAACGCGGATCACGGAGGGCAGGGTACCGGCCACGGGTCGACCGATGCCCAGGACATGACGATTCCGTGGATCGCGGCGGGCAGCGGCATCCGAAAGGGTCAGAAGGTCTCACGCTCGGTCACCATCTACGACACTGCGGCCACGGCCCTCTTTCTCCTCGGCACGCAACCTCCGGATGATTGGGACGGCAGCCCGATCTCCGAGATCGTGGGCCAGAGCGCGGCGGACATGCAGCTTCTCAGCAGTCTTTCGAACTGACCCAACCTCGCGGCCTCGATGAGAGTTCCTCACTCCGGAACCGGCGGACCGAGAAGCGCCGGGGTGGCCTTTCTCTGGATCGTGATCTTGACGTTCTTCATCCTTGTCGTGTGGTCCATCCATCGGAGCTTTGTGACGTCGACCCTGCATGCCGACGTGGGAGCGGTCATTGAGGGACGGGTCTGCCAGTTGCTCGCCGAGTCGGCCGTGGACGAGATGGAGGCCCGTGTGGCCGGCGGCTTGAACGACCCAGCAGTTCCTCTGTCGATGGGGTTTCGCGAGCAAGTCGGATCAAGGGGAAGTCGGGACTTTGACCTCACCCCGATGGTCGATCCGGTCGCCCTCAAGACAGTGATGAAGTCCTCTGCCTTCCGTGGGTATCGGCTCGAGCAGGCATGCTGTCGGATCGCTCTTCAGAGACCCATCGACGCGCTGACTTGCGAGAAGGACGGTCTGCTCGTGAGTGTGGCCAAAGTCATTGGCCCGACGTTCTCGGGTCGCTCCTGTCGGCGGGTCGAACAGGCCCGCTGGTTCAAGACCGAAGCTGTAACTGTTCCCCGGCCGTTCGGCCGTTACGGGATGTTCATCGTGGACGCGTCCGGACTGACCGACGTGGATGAGGTCAACCGCTGCCGGGCGAGGCTCGTTGTGCTGGCCCGGACCGTCCGGAGACTGTTGACCGAGACGGCCGCGAGGGTTCCTCTATCGAGCAGGTCCAAGTGGGATGGCCTGGCTCGCGACGCCTTTGACCCGGACCGTCCCAATGCCGTGCCGGCTCCTCTCCCGCCGATCGATGGGGCGGGCCTGTACGGGGTCGATTGGGACGGCGATCCGTCAGACCTGGCGCTGCTGGACCTGGCCGGATACATCAGGGCTCCCGTCGAGGAGGCCGAGTCTCGCGTCCGTCAGTTGCCGGATCTGCTTTCTCGAGCGTCCCTACGAACCGATGATGCCGGGCAGGAGTTGCATGGGCGTATTCGAGACTGCTTGAACTCCGTGATAGAGCCTTTGCACCGGATTTGGATGTTCCACGGGATTTACAGGATCATCCGGCCGACTGGTTTGGCACCATTTCGGACCCTTGTCCAGGCTGGATCGCAGCTCGATCCGTCCTTCTGGCGACGCAGAGCTCTGGTTCTGTTGAGCGGGTCGAGCGGTTCCTCCGGGAGCATCCAGACACAGTTCGACAGGCTGTCAGAGCACCTGTCAAACGGTGTCATCTGGGTGGAGAATCCGCGAGGCGTTCCTCTGAGGATTTCCGGAAACCGGCGCGGAAAGCTGATCGTATCGGTGGGAGCGGGCGGAGCCGAGATTCAGAATGTGAGTGGCGGCCCCACCGGGAACGACCTTCTGACCGTCCACTCGAGGTCGGGCCTCGTAAAGGTGAGCGGACCCTGCCGAGTGTCCATCCTGTTGGCCGCCCCATCCCCCGGACAGGACCGACCGCGTCTGGAGATCGAACCGGGTGCGAGTATCCACGGATCGCTCGCGATGGCAAGTGTATATCCCGGAATGGTTTGGAGAGGGACGATCAGCGCGGACTCTGCTCAGGAGTCCGGCTTCACCGACGTGGAAGGAAGAGACCACACCGCGTTCGAGAAGCTCTTCGTGGCGCTCTCACCACGAATTTTCTATCGGAGGGTTTTACGGCAGTGAGACGTACTGGATGGACAAATCGACGGCTCGGTTCCTGCAAGGCGTTCAGTCTGCTGGAGGTCATCATCGTACTCGGCGTCGTGGCGATGCTGTCTTCGGTGTTCCTCGTCACGGGTACGTCGGGCCAGCGCCAGTCGGTGACGCTGGACTTCCATGCCTGGACCGTTCAGTCCGTGGAACAGCTTTCGATGAGGCTGGATGCCGATCTGGGGAACTTGATGCCGGGAGCTCTCGAGAACACCTTCGCCGAGCCTGTCCCCCAGCAAGTCCTTTCGTTCAACACCGTCGTCGGCGACGATCTTCGGAGAGACCTGCCGGTGGGGCCGGATCTGAGACTTCTGTCCGAGACTGTCGTGTATCGCTTCGACGGAGCGAGCCGCCGGATCTTCAGGAACGGTGAGCCTCTCGCGATCGGCCCATTCGAGCGGGTCAGTTTTTCGTTTTTCCCCACGCGTCCTGGGGATCCCACCTCTCCTTTCGGAGATGTCCTGGTGGTGGATGTGAGCATGGTGCCGGTCGAGACACTGGGAAGGCCCAGCTCTGAGACTCCCCGGATCCACCGGCAGGTGCGATTCTGGCTTCCCCAGGCCACCGCCAACCACCTTGCCGGCACCTGGATCGGAGACGCGACGCAGTGATCCTCCGTTCTCTCATGGGCAGGCGACCACTCGTCGATCCATCCATTTGTCAGGAACGGACCGAACCTTTTCGGCCCTCTGCGTGTAGTCCATAGGCCGATCTGGCGATGGTATGGTGGACAAGAGAGAGATCTAACGGATTGACGATCGGCGTTCCCTTGCCTAAACTCATCTCTGATTCGGTAACATTGCCCATGTCAGGAGGGTTCAGAGGGATGGTTCGTCACGGACTTGTCGCCATGTTCGTCCTCGCGTCGGTAGTCTCTGCGTTTGGTGCCAGTCGCGAGCAACGGGTGCGCAGCAACTTCGAAGCTCTCTATCCGAGTGCGATCTCGGAGAGAACGTCGGTCCCTCCTGCTGGAGGAATGCCGATCCCTTCCTCCCCCACCGCGGTGAGCGTCTCTCTTCACGTCTCCGGCGGCATGGTGTTCGGTTCGATCGGGTCCGACTCTGTCTCCTGGTTCATGTCCGGGTCGACGATCACCGGCTCTTACCATGGAGGATCGGTCTATCTCTACGTGTCTGGGAGCTCGGTCTACGGCAGGGTCGGCTTCGAGTCTGTGAGCTGGACGATGACGGGCTCGACGATCATGGGGACGATGTATATCCGTTAGGGGCGTATTCGATCGAGGTTGTGTCGGGTCGTATCAGGAGGGCAGTTTTTGCCCTCGAAGACGAGGACTCTCGCCCCGACTTCTGCTCAGCTCCACACTCGTGCCGGTACGGTCTCTCAAGCCGCTTTTCATGGAGTGTCCATCCGGGTAGGTAGCCCTCGTCCGCCTGGGCTGCCATCGTGGACTCTGTGGAGCGGTTGCGTCTTTTCCCGGACCGGGCGGAGTTTGATGCCAAGAATCTCGACCTGTCAGTCAGGACAGGATGCTGTGGTAAACTCGCTGGGTACTGGAAATTTTCGCTGATTTGGAGTGGCGGGATGTTGGTTTCGTTCGCAAGCCAAGAAGGCTATCTGGAGATCATTCTCGGAGGCTCGCTCGGAGAGAAAGAGTCTCCCTCGCTCATTTCGAGACTCAATACCGCGCTGATACAGGGCAAGGTCTTTCAGGATGTCTGCTACAGCTGCATACTCTGGAACACCAAGGACGTGACGGGCCTTTCAGAGGGGGCGTTCTCCACCATCGTGGGATGCGTGGCTCACCTGAGGCTTCTCAAGATGCCGTCGGTCATCGTCTTTCCGGTTCGATCGTCGGTCCTTTTCACCGAGGAGCTGGGGATCGGTCACCTGCTGCCCCATGCTTTCGGCAAGAGCCAGGCAGTGCAGCTGATGGTCCAGGCTTCCAGTCGAGACTACCCGCTGGAGTTCTTAACCTTTCTCGTGAACCGGCAGCTCTTGACCAGCCTGCAACTGGATCAGATCAACACCCTGCACACGAAGTGCGCTGGCAGCCTATCTCACGGACAGATCCTGGTCGAAATGGGAGCTCTCACCTGTGAGGCGCTTTTGTCTGCCTATTCCTGCTATCGCCTCATGAAGCAGAAGGCGGTCGAGACACCGAAGTCTCAACCGATCACCGCTCCCGCGGCTCCCTCGGCCCACAAGTCGACACGGCCAATGATGTTGGGTGAGTTGTTGGTGGATATGGGTTTGATCACCCCCGCCGACCTGAAGTTCGCACTCGACCTCCAAAAGAATGAGCGGAAGCGATTCAAGCTTGGAGACTATCTTGTCCAGCTCGGCCTCGTGACCGACGCTCAACTGTTTGAAGCGCTCAGGCAACAGTCCGGGCCACGAGAGCCACAGAGTCCGACCTCCGGACCCGAGCACACGGGCAGAAAGAGGCTGGGAGAGATCCTCGTGGAGCTGGAGATTATCTCCCGGAACGACCTCGAGAGAGCCTTGGTCGAGCAACAGGCCTCGGAAACCAGAGAGAAGCTGGGGGAGGTCCTCATACGACTCGGTTTGGTGACCCGAGAGCAGATACTCGTGGCTCTTCTCAAGCAGGCTCGACACAGGACCGGCCCCTGGAATTCGGAGTAGGCTCAAGGCGGCAGGCCCGTCCCGCATCTAGCCGAGCACGCGACGGATTCATTTTGTGACGAGCCGGATCCCGTCGGGAAGGATTTCGATCAAACGGTCGCGGTACAGGTTTCCGATGACCTTCTTGAACGACTTCTTGCTCAGGCCGAACGTGCGCTCGATCAATCGAGCGTCCGCCTTGTCGCCCAAGGGCAAGAACCCGCCCTCCTTCTCCAACAGCTCGAGGATCCGAGGTCTTGCTTCGACCACGGCCTCCAACCCCTGGCGTCTGAGGCTCACGTCGACCAGTAGGTCCGGCCGGATCCTCTGGATGTACCCCTCGCATCGGGTTCCGACCGTGAGACTGCCGGCTGTATTATCGTGGTGGAGCAGGCCCCGGTAGGCTCCGTCGATGATGACGCTGTAACCCAGTGGGCTTGCGTCGAACACCAGAAGGTTCACCTTCTTACCGGGCACGAGCCCGCGCGGGCATCTCGACAGGAACCGAGAAAGCCTGCTGACGCCGATGACGCGCCTTGATCGTTCGTCCAGACAGAGCCGTACGACGTAGCTTTTTCCCTTTTCCATGGGTTTCGCCTGCTCGGCGAACGGCACGAAGAGGTCCTTTTCGAGCCCCCAGTCCAGGAACGCCCCGAACCGGTTCACGTCGACGACCTGGAGGAAGGCGAAGTCTCCGACCACCGCCTTGGGTTCCTGGAGCGTGGCCACGGGACGGTCTTCCGAATCGGTATAGACGAAGACCCGCAGGCGGTCTCCCTCCTTCGCGTCCGCGGGCACGTAGCGGTTCGGCAGTAGAACCTCTTCACCGGCGGCCGACAGGAAGAGCCCGAACTCCGACCGCCGAGCGACCACCAGTACGTTGTAGCTCCCGATTGTGATCGCCGAGGTCTGTCCAGCCATGTGCTCGAGCCTCCGGAAGTGGTGCTTCTGATGAGAGGGTGCTTTGGAATCTAGTCCCATCATAACAGGCTTTCGCCATGCTTTGCTGACCCGACAATGTGGAGGGGAGCAAGCCCCATCCCCGGACAAACACGGAGGCACCGAGAATCACTGAGACGCACGGAGGTTTGATTCCACACAACCGGTAGTCAGTCCGCGACGCCCGAACCGGCCCCAGCTATCGGTCCAGAACGGCTCTAGATCACACATTGCAGCGGCTCGTGTCCTGTCCTTTCTCACCTCACGCAGAGCGCTTCGCATCGTCGGGGTTACCAAGGTCCAATGGCGAGCCTCATGCCCTCTGCCGAAAAGCGGTCCGAACACCGTGAAGGTGGTTGCACGGGATCTGGCTGGGAACGAAACCAGTGCCGAACGGGAGATTCTCCTGGACATTGATAAGCCGAACCTGACGATCCAGAGC
>Ga0074195_1004535_pt1 | contig 11329 bp, 7 predicted proteins | sample EPASupsiteHSE623_FD_64525 | JGI IMG/M metagenome (GOLD analysis project Ga0074195, IMG submission 64525) | Bioremediated contaminated groundwater from EPA Superfund site, New Mexico - Sample HSE6-23 | ecosystem: Environmental > Aquatic > Deep subsurface > Groundwater > Contaminated ...
CCACCAAACTCATTAAAAAGTCGGATTGCTTCCGGATCACCGTTTATTGCCTTTTTTGAAACGTTCACTCCTGAAAGTCCTTTGTCTTTAAAGTACTGCCCACTGGCATAGGCTTCAATGGTTTTGTCCATATAATAAATTGAACCAAACTCTCCTGCGCCACAATATCTTCCCGAGTAAAGATGATTATTTATAATGATTCCTGCGCCAAGTCCGGTGCCAATTGTCAGCCCAATGAAATTTTGATATGCCTTCCCCACGCCAAAATATTTTTCTCCAAGAGCAAAGCAGTTTGCATCGTTATTTACGAAAACGGGTTTCTGAAAATGGCCTTCAATTAACTTTTTCAGAGGAACAACAACCCAGGAAGGAATATTAAGAACATCAATAACCGTATTATTTTGTAAATCAACAAGTCCGGGTACACCAATTCCGATTCCCAAAACCTCCGGATCATAAACTTCGTAAATTGCAGATGAAATTGCATCGACAACTACCATCATTTCTTGATCAAAAGGAGTATCACAAGTAAATTGGCAAACAATTTTTTCATTTTCAATACGGACTGCAGTAATTTTTGTCCCGCCAACATCTACACCTATAAGTTTCATGTTTAGTAACTTAAATTATTTTTTATTACATAGATCAGCAATTTTCATCGTTTTATTATTGACCAATGGTTTTGCCCAAAAAGGAATTGACAGAATATATCCGAGCGTAATAAAAAGGAATAACATCGCTGATCGTAAACCAACAAGATCACCCATCCAGCCGATTATCAGGGGAACCATAGCGCCGCCAAATATTCCGGAACAAAGTATTCCGGAAAACGATCCGTGATATTTTTCCTCTGAATTAAGCGCTAACGAGAAAATTATCGAAAACATTACAGAAAGAAAAAAACCAGAAACAGGGAATGCCCAACGTGAAAGCTCTGATGAACCAAACAAAGCCAGAGCTACTGTAACAATTGCAAGAAAACTAAATATTTTCAAAACGGATTTTGAATCTGCAAGTTTTAAAATAATCAGGCCAAAAAGGCAACCCATCGACATAAGTCCCCAAAACCATGCAACAGCCGAAGCCCCTTCTACAAGAGGACTATAACCATGATAAGTGTTCAGAAATTTACTCATAAAGTTCGCTAGCCCCTGCTCTGTTCCTACATAAGCCATAATACCTAAAAAATACAAAACAACTTTCTTCTTTCTCAGGAGACCGGTATAGCTGTTAAATGCCCCAACCTTTTCATCATTTTTTAATTCAACTTTTGGCAATCGTACAATACATATAATAACCAGTACAATAGATATAATGAATGTAAAAATCCAGTATAGTGAACTCCATGGCATTTCTTTGGGAGTGAGGATACTAAGAGTGTTGATGAATAGATTGCCACCACCATTGTAGTTGCTAAGTTCATGTGTGAGGTAAGTGTATACAAATGGACTTATGAATGAAGCTACTCCAAAAATGAGTTGTGCAAGTACCGAATTAAATGCAAAATGTTCTTCACCGCCAGCCTCGCGCATTAGTGGATTGATGATAACCTGTAGCATGGCCATTCCGATTCCGATAATAAACAGTGAGGCCAATGCTACTGAATAGACAGGAAACAAAGCAAATAGAAAAGAACCAATGAATGTAAGCCCAAATGCGCCAAGAATAGATACTTTCTCCCCAAAATACTCTGCCATTAATCCGGCAGGAATCGACATAATACCGTAAGCAAGAAAAAAGGAAAAAGGAAGAAATGCAGCAAGCGTAAGACTAAGCTTAAAATTATCGATAATAGCCGGCATAATTGGCCCCAAAATATTGGTAATAAAAGAAATAACAAACCAGATACATAGGATCAGGAAAACAACGAATCTATTTCGTCTCATTAGCTTTTAAATTTATTCAGGTTTTTTGGATTACTTAACTATGAAATGGCATCCTTTACGATCAGGCAAACAACATTAGGATGCAGCCATAAAAATGATGCTGGTACTCAACTGGTAATTTGTTTTGATAGGAATTTACCGACAATCGCTCTTTTTTTCCCCCCATTAATCAAAATAAGAATCATTTTTGAACGTAAAATATCAGCCATTCCCAAAGTCATTCCATATGTCGGTTTCAAATTCATTTCCGAAGTCATTGGATGGGATAGAGACATTGTTGAAAGTTTAGCAATATGACAATGTGGTTGAAGAAATTCGGCAGGTTCGTTAAAAGCCAAATGTCCATTCATTCCAAGACCTAGAATACATAAATCGATAGAATCTTGCTGGTTAAGTTTATCCTGAATAAGTTCGCATTCCTTTGGTGGATCTACTGGATTACTGTTAAAACCAAAATAACGGGATTCCGAAATCTGTAGAGGCTGAATAATATGATCCTGCAAATAAGATTCACAGGTACCTTTGTAATTCATTGGGATTCCTCCCCATTCGTCGAGTTTAATTATCCTTAACTGAGCAAAAAGCTCAGGTCTATTCTGAAATTCCTGGCCAAGTAAATCATATGTATACTTCGGGCTTCCCCCAGTGGCAGCACATAGCAAAAGGTTCCTTTTCTTTACAATCTCGTGGACTATAATTTCTTTTGCTTTTTGGCTTAACTCTTCATGTGTATTGAAAATGTCAATTTTCATCTCTTTGGTCTTTATTTCTATAATAAGAAGCCAATCAGGATCTGACTAATTGCACTTTCCAGTTTCAATTAGACGCAATTTTGATTTATCTGGTATTATCCATGTTGTAACATATAGTAAATACGTCATGCCTTATGAATTCAAACTCCTCAGAAAAAATAATTTGAAGCTTTTATTTATGGAACGATAAATTCGGTTTGAGCTTTTCAAGATCAGATTATTCTTAACTCAATTTATCCGAGTTTAATTTTTAGTAATTCAGGTTTCTCGTGATACAAATGCAATATTAATTCCCCAAATATTGTGTTCGCCCACGAGAACCAGCTTCGTGAAAATTCTTTTGGATCGTCGACATGAAATGATTCGTGTATGAAGCCAGTACCCGCATGAGTTCTTTTTAGCATATTAAGACAGCTAATTATCTCGTCATCATTAGTACTTGTGAGTGCCTGCATGACCAATCCCAGAGGCCATATTTTTTTTTTGCCAACATGGGGGCCTCCAATACCTTTAGCAAATTTTCCTTCACTAAACCATGGATTATCAATACTTAATGAAAACCGACGGGTATTCAGATAAATTGGGTCAATTACTTGGCAGTAACCGAGGTAAGGAAGAGATAATAGATTTGGAACGTTTGCATCATCCATAAATAAGGCATTCCCAAAACCATCAATTTCGAGCGGAAATATTTTACCTGCTGTTGGGTGCTGAAGTATCGCATATTGTTTCAGCAATTGATCTAGTTCATTGGAAAACAAGACACATTCATTTCTCATGTCAGAATTTCCTAATACTGTTCCAAATATTTCACCCAATTGCCTGAGTGAAACCACCGCAAACATATTCGAGGAAATTAAAAATGGAAAAATGGTTGAATCGTCAGACGGGCGGAACATCGAGTGAATTAGTCCGATTTTTTTTGTCGGATTGCCAAATCCATTTCCAAACTGAGTATCAATAGGATCGGTTGCCAGCCGTTGAAAATGGTACGGACCATTGTTATCTTTTCGTTGTTGTTCTCTAAAAGTCAGAATAATCAGTTTCATCGCCTCCTGCCATTTTTGGTTAAACGGTGAAGCGTCCCCTGTATTTTTCCAATACCCATAAGCCAAACGTATCACATAACATAGTGAATCTATTTCCCATTTCCGTTCATGCACCCCAGGTTTCATAAATGTCATATCATCTTTAAATTCGCTGATACGGGTACGATCGTTATAAAATGCATTGGCATACGGATCGAGCAGCACAAATTCGGTTTGCTGTGCGATTACACCTTTTAAAAGCATTCTTAGCTTTTCATCACTTTTAGCTAACAGAAGATATGGCCAAACCTGGGCAGAAGAATCCCGTAACCACATCGCATCAATGTCGCCGGTAATAACGTAGGTATAAGGTTCACCATTTTTCTCAACATAAGTAACGGTAGTGTCAAGGGTGTTTGGAAAGCAATTCTCAAACATCCAGGCCAATTCTTCATCAGCCATTGCTTTTTTAACGCTGACAATAGTTTCCTCAACTGCTTTACTAAAAAAACGTCGACTGCCTGGTTCAGGACGGTTTGATTTGAAATACGGTGTAACTGAACTGCTAAATGTATGTATTCCAGGCAATAAAACTGCAGATGTAATCCCAATTGTTTTTATGAATTGTCTCCTGTTTGTCATACTAGGAATGAAATGTAGATATGATCTTTTTAATCTGAAATTAAGGTAAGTGAATCAGAATATTGATCGCTCCTTATTGGTTCAAATACCTAATTTATTTTTACGAGTTTGTCGTCCTTAAAATGGTACTTCACAATCTCCTGGCAAATCGGACAATCCACATTCGGCGAATCTGGCGGAAATTTTGAGATTTCGCCGGTAACTATCCGGTCTTTTAATCCAATGATTTTCATATTGTCGGAGATCACCTGGCTTAATACTAGTTTTCCTCCTGTGCTGATCAAAATCAATTGTTCGGTCTTACTACGAAATTTACCTTTTTGCGAAGAAATTGTAATTATAGCATCTTCATTTTCATCATTATCGATTAGTCCAAGAACAATTTCTTTAGGGTCGGCAATATATGTCAATTGATTATCGCCTATCTTAACCTTACCATCCGCTAAAACGTTTTCTTCTGAATCATTAAATTTTACCCTTACATAATCGAGTGCAATACTCATTACCTGCTGCTTTGTTTGCATAGTAATCGTACTTTCAGCTCCTCTATTGGTATTGTTTCGGTTACAAGCCAAAAGGATCAATGCCAAAAATATCACGATGTCTTTCGTTTTCATGTATTGAGAAAATTATTTTCGAAACAAATCTTTGTTCAAATTTAAATTTATAATAAATAAGAGGCTGTTTTCACAGCCTCTTATTTATTATTGATTTTTAGTACCCTTGATTCTGTTCCAGAGCACCCTTTTGAAGATCGATCTGAGTCTGAGGAATTGGAAAATATTCATGCTTACTGGCAATGAATATAGCTGGAGTTGCTCCACCTAAGGCATATCTAAACTCGCGGTCATGAGCAAAGTAAGCGTTCATTACTGGTTCGGCTATACCCCATCGAACCAGGTCGAAAAATCTTTGACCTTCCATTGCAAATTCCAGTCTCATTTCAGTCCTGATAGCTTTACGTGCAAAATCAATATCAGCAAAATTAGAGGAATATGTTTTAACAACATAGTTAGCTGCTGGGACATCGTAGTCAACATTTAACCCTTCCTGGTCAAGCAGGATGAAAGTACGGCACCTTCCCATTAATTTCTGTTGATCAGCTCTTGTGCGTATCATGTTCACCAAAGTAGTTGCAGTTGCAAGATCGCCAGTTTCGGCAGCAACTTCAGCTCTCCACAACAGAATATGGGCAAAGCGGATAGGTTTGTATATGTGAGCGTTAATACTGCTTGCCCAACCGGTGGTGGTTCTGTACTCTGATTCGGATTTCTGGATCATACCTTTTTTACCTACATATGGACCTCCATATGCCTGATTGGTGACCCACGACGATCCGCGCATAACTCCATAATCAAGGTATGGAAGACCTCGACGGCCGACGATAAGGTCTAACCTTGGGTCAACAGGAGTAACAGTGTCCTGAACAAAAGCATCTGAAAATGAAAGACCCATATCATTTTTAAACTGTGGAACACTTCCTGTCAATATTGGCAACCCGTTGACATCAACCTGAAATGCATTCACGAGATTTTGTGAGGGCTGGTAGGCACCGCAACAAGACTTCGTACCATCAACATTTTTAGGATTTATACCCCAATTGCTATAGTTAGCATTTGCTGAATTTGCTGCTCCATCGTTAACCGATGCCTGAATTTCAAAAATGGCTTCGTCATTATGCCTATGTTCAATATCAAAATTGTCCCAGTATTTTGGCATTAATGATTTACCACTATTGGCGATAATGTCGTCCAGAAGTGGTTTTGCCTCGTTCCATTTCTTTTGAAAAAGATAAGCCTTTGCCAGAAATGCCTGAGCTGCCCATTTGGTTGGCCGACCAACATCTGTTTGTGTAGCTGGTAAATTTTCCATTGCATATTTCAAATCAGCTTCGATCATTGGCCAGGTGTCCACATTATTCTTTACTACTGTTGGATCAACTACTTCATCAGTAATGTACGGAATATTATTAAATACTTTTTTAAGTTCAAAATGAAGAAACGCCCTGATGAATAAGACCTGAGCTCTTATGCTCGAAGTAAATTTAGCGTCAAGCGGGGGATTACTTAAAGCCATAACTTTCAGGACATCGTTTGCTCGCGATATACCATCGTAACAAACGTTCCATTTATTTAAGCAATAACTGTTTTGTGAAGTCGCCGTAAAGTTTTCAAGAGAGTTAATGGCAGTTTCGTTCGTTGGATTCATTCCTTTATAAGCATCATCAGAACATACACCACCAAATACCCAGTTGTCAGGACCATCAGCCTGAACACCCCAGGGACTAACCGTGGTTTCATCCAAAGAAGCATAGGCTCCAATCAGCAATGAATTTACTCCTTTTTCGGTTGCTAACACTACATTACTCACAGTACCTGTTGGTACTTGTTCAAGAAATGATTCTTTGCATGACCATGTAAGAGTGAATAACAAGGTTAAAGTTATAAAAGGAAATATTATTTTATTTTTCATAATTGTAAAATTTTATATTGGTTTATCCTGTTAAAATATCTAAAAATCAAGATTGAGTCCAAATGTGAATTGTTTCGTAGTTGGCCATTGAGCAGTATCAACGCCTTTATCTATACCTCTGCTGACAACTTCAGGATCCCAACCGGTGTAATTCGTAATTGTAAACAGGTTTGAGCCTTGTACGTAAAATTTAAGTGTTGACACCGCCAATTTTTCACAGATTCTCTTTGGTAAAGTATAAGTCAATTGAAGGGTTTTAAGCCTTAAATAAGATCCATCTTCAATAAATGCAGTAGAAGGGAACTGGCTTATCTCATCATTGTCAATCATTGGCAATGCGGCATCGGCGTTATTGCCCAAATATGGGCTACCCCATGAATTATACAAAGCATCAGTAGAAAGGTTTGAACCTAAAATGCCATAATCAATCCACCTTTTAGTATAATTAGCTATTTTATTTCCCTTACTTGCATAAAGAAAAGCATTAAGACTGAATGCCTTGTATGTCAGGTCGACATTAAAGCCTGCAGTAAATTTAGGATGTGGGCTACCAATAAAGGTACGGTCATCATCGTCAATAACTTGATCACCATTTACATCACGATACTTGAAGTGCCCCGGAAGATTGTATCCACCCCCATATTCAGGAAAATAAGCATCAGCTTCAGCTTGAGTATTGAAAATTCCGTCTACAATCAAGCCATAAAATTCAGGATATGCTGTCCCAGCTGTAGCGCGGGTATAGACCATATCACGGAAGGCAGCTCCTTCAATAAATTCAGTAGGACTATCAGAAATAGACTCAACTTTATTTTTATAATGAGATACGACCAGACCCAGACTATATTTAAAGTCACCGTTCATTGCTTTATTGGCATAGTTGATATTTAAATCAAATCCAGTATTTTTCATGTCGCCAATATTCACTGCCGGTGGATTTGCATTACCCACTACAAATGGAATCGCTTTGGCGAATAGCATATCAGTAGTATGTCTGTTCCAAACATCCAGCGTAGCTGTAAGTGTGTTTTTCAAAACACCAATATCGATACCAATATCACCAGTTGCGGTAGATTCCCATTTGGCATTTGGGTTTCCTATTGTGTTGGCGTAAAATCCTGATTGTGAAGAATTATAACTGCCATCAATTGCATAATATGATCTTGACACATCCGCTGCAAAGGTGCTATAGCCATTGTAGTTCCCGATTTGGTCATTACCCATTATTCCATATCCGCCACGGAGTTTCAATGTGTTACCTTTATCTTTCATTCCTGATAAAAAGGCTTCTTCAGAAACAACCCATCCGGCTGAAACGGCAGGGAATGTACCCCAACGGTAATTTTGTCCAAACTTGGAAGAACCATCTTTTCGAACTGTTACCTCAAGGAGATACTTACTCAAATAATCATAATTCAAACGGCCAAAGTATGAAACTGTTGTTACAGCATTCGAACTTCCCCAGTTATTGATATCCAACTCTCCTGAAGACAATTCCATATAATTGTTATCATTGGAATAGAAAGTTGACCGCGAAGCTCCAAAACCGCGCCACGTATTTTCAATCGCCTCAGTACCAGCCAATATGTTAATTGTATGAGAACCAAATGTTTTACTATAGTTCAGCGTATTAGCCCAGTTCCACTGAACGCTTTGCTGACTTCCCTGATCAAGTCTGTCTGTTGATCTTTCCTGTTGGGATTCAGGATCCCGGAGATCAAGCATTCTAGTGTTTGCTGTTCCAAGCTCAAACCCAAAAAGTGATTTGAAATTAAGCCCTTTAATAATCTGAGCTTCTGCATATGCATTTCCAAGACTGTTTATATTCTGAGAAAAATTGTTTTTGTGACGATAGAGTTCAGCCAATGGATTAATCGAATTTGCTCCGGTTCCTTTAGTTCCGGCCCAGTTACCTTTGATATCATAGATCGGAATTATAGCCCACATTCTATTTGCATATCCAATAGCCGACCATTCTTGATTGTCGCTAAAATCACCTTTGTATTTTGCATACGACAAACTCGATGGTTCGCCTATTTTCAGCCACCTGTTTAATCTGGTGTCGGAGTTGGCACGCATTGTATACCGGTCGTAAGATGTATACTTCACAACACCTTCTTCGTTCAAATAACCAAAATTTACAGCGTATGTTCCTTTTTCTCCACCTCCGGCAATTGAAAGGTTAGTCTCAGTAGTTGCAGCCAAATTATTAATAATTGCTGAATACCAATCTGTTCCTGTTTTGTTTGCCTTGGTAATATTATAAAATTCATCAGTTGAATAATTGTATAAATCAGGATTGGTTCCAGGGTCACCTTCCATTGCGCCTGCGGGAACGATATAGTCCGGAATTACTGGCGTTGTGCCACTCCCATACAGATCGCTATTAGGCTCTACACCCTGATTTTTAGCAGTTAGCCACAACATTTCACCATACTGCTGAGTATTCAGCATATTAAAAGGATTATTAAAACTTTTTACACCATAACGTGCAGAAAATGAAACCTTTGTTTTATCATGAGAGCCTCGTTTTGTTGTGATAAGTATAACGCCATTGGCACCACGGGCACCATAAATGGCCGCAGAAGTAGCATCCTTGAGAACAGAAATTGATTCAATTTCTTCAGCATTTATTGACGACATGCCATTGTTTGAAGGAACCCCATCAATAATGTACAATGGATTATTGTTATTGATCGACCCCATTCCACGAATAGTAACATCGGCCTCTCCACCAGGAATGTGCGAATTGACAATAGTTACCCCTGAAGCTTTACCTTGGAGGCGGGCAATAGGGTTTGCGGTTACACCTTCAACAAGATCTTTCGAAGTAACTGATGATATTGAACTAGTTACAGATTTTTTTACTTTTGTTCCATAACCCACAACAATTACATCATCAATCCCAACAGTTTCTTGTTCAAGTGTTACATTAATTGTCTTTTGGTCACCAACAACAATTTCCTGAAGTTTCATCCCGATAAAGGAAAATTGCAGCACCGAAGTACGGGAAACGTTTGGAATTGAATAATTTCCGTTAGTATCAGTAATTGTTCCGGAAGTAGTTCCTTTTACAATTACAGTAGTACCAGGCAATGGTTGATTGTTACCATCCAACACCTTTCCAGTCAGCGTCACTTGGGCATATACCCCAAAAGTGCTAATTATAAAAAAAACAATTAGCAAAATAACCTTGATTCTTTTTTGCATAATACGAATTGCTTTAAGTAGATTAAGTTAAATTAAATAGTTTTGATTTTAAATCGTTCTTTTCATTGGTAATTCTATATCTAGGATTTGAATAATTATATGCTATAATTCTTTGTATTAATCTTAATATTTTCCTCCCCCGGATTTAATTTCTATTTTAAAAAGCATTAATTGTAGTTTGTCATTTAAGTCGAAGTCAAATATTCTTAACAATATAATTTATCATAACCATCTAATATACGTACAATAAGAATGATTTTGTAGTGATTTACATAGATCTTAATATAAAATGACAATCGAATATTTTAGTCAATGAAATCCATAACATTTTAGTATCTCAAATTACAACATATAGTCATAACAGACATTTCATCTTTTGATTTCATATACTCTTCAGAATACAATACAATGATAGGCGTCTTCGGATCCGAAATAAATGTCTAAAAATGCAAATGACATATCTAAATAGGCAATGTGATGAATTTCATATTTGAATATTGATATATTACAATATCACAATTCTATATTAACATATAAATAAAAATATGTACTTCAACATACTAACATTCAACGCATTAAAATCAGTGCAAATAGAATAGTAATCTACAAGTTATATCATAATTATAGCTTTATGATTATTTTTTTCAGACCCCGAGAGCTGAAATTTAGATTGATAACGAAAAAAAGTAGAAGTTGAGATGAATTTCTATTTTCTTGCTTTATTCAGCAATAAATCAACGAGATTGTTCGCAGCTTTTAGGTTTTCAAAACTTTCTGGAAGATTGATATGACCGATTAATTCATTGTATAGCCAGGGATTCGCCAACAGCCAAAACATAGCCATTGCCGAATTGGGTTTCAGCAATTAGCACATGATTATTATCTTTCAAAACAGGTTTGGCATTCAGCGACAAAACAACGGGAGCCACATCTTTCATATAGATTTTTTGCTCTCCTGAAAAAAGCGGATGATCCAGAAGGTTCGTTTCAGCAGCCATTTCCCAATTCGAATTGCTTACTTTATTCAAAGTTTGTGTCTGAAAATAAAAGCCAAATGTTTTGGACAACTCATTAAAATGAGTGAATTCGCAATTTGGTTTATCGTTTGCCAACAGCAGCATAATACCACCTTCGCTTACCCATTCATTTAAATATTTCACATCGTTTGCAGAAATATAATTTGGAGATTGATTTTCACTTGTGGTATCCGGATCAACAATAGTATAAATGTCAACACTCTTCAAAGATTGACTGGTAGGTTTTGTAGAAATAGTTTTTAATGAGCTCCGTGTCTACTGAAAATAACACACAACTGTGAAAATCCACTATTGGCTTTATT
>Ga0074195_1004536_pt1 | contig 11329 bp, 11 predicted proteins | sample EPASupsiteHSE623_FD_64525 | JGI IMG/M metagenome (GOLD analysis project Ga0074195, IMG submission 64525) | Bioremediated contaminated groundwater from EPA Superfund site, New Mexico - Sample HSE6-23 | ecosystem: Environmental > Aquatic > Deep subsurface > Groundwater > Contaminated ...
AAAAACTTCCCCGTGACTCACTCTCACACCCCGGCCGTTTTCACCGGAATGGTGGCTGTTTTCACAGCAGACCGGCGGCCGCTTTCGCGGCAGTTCCACTGGCCGTTTTCGCCGGAATACCCAGCCTGCACTGCAGCAACGAACTTCTTATCTTCCCATGAGTTCATGGAACTGCGTTCGACGGGTTGCTGGTCAGGGAAAATATCCAGCAACTGGGGCCACATGTTGCCGGAGAAACTTTTTGACTCTACCGTGGTCAGAACGGTTGGCACTTTGAAGATCTTGGCCGCCTTGGCCAGAAGAAGGACGTTGTTAAAGAGGATCTGTCGATCGATATTAGCCACTCCAAACACCATCTGCGGCTGGAAATCGATAAAGATAACGGCGGAATTTTGCGGGTTGAGCAAATTTGTGTAGTTCATTTTGAGTCTCCTTTGTTGCAGTTTAGTTGCTGCTCTCCTCAATTGAGGAAATCGATGATTGCAGGAATCACAATCTGTGGTGCTTCTTCCATCAGCCAGTGCCCCGATCCCGGTACAACCTGACCGCGGACATCGCCTGCCACCAACTTGGCCTGCTCAATGAGGAAGGTGCCACTGGCCTTCTCGCCAGTCAGGACCAGCATCGGCATGGGTAATTTGGTCCTGGAGAACTGCTCAAAATCCTTCGCATCCTGCTCGAAGTTGCGAAAGTACTCAAAACCGGCACGCATTCCACCAGGCTTGGCATAGGCCTTGGCGTAGATGCGGCGATCTGCCTCGGGCACCGACTGTTTCGGATCGGCGGCAAAGTCGTTCCAGAAGTGCTCGAAATAGATCCGCTCGCGACCCTTTACCAGCGCCAGCGGTATCTTGCCGTAAAAGTGAAAATGCCACAGGTCGCGCATCAGCCAGACATCCTTCCAATTGCCAATGCCGGGCAGGAAAGCATCCATTAACACCACGCGTTCGGTAGCTTGGGGGAACTGCGCGGCATAAGCGTAGGCCACCATGAGTCCAATGTCGTGGCCGACGATGCTCACTCGGTCAAATCCCAACGATGAAGTCAACTCGTGGATGTCAACGGCTAGGTTTTTCTTGTCGTAGCCCGATACCGGGCCAGCCGACCCACCGGCACCGCGCAGGTCTGGAACGATGACGGTGTGCCGTTTAGCCAGCGGCTGCATGAGCGGAAGCCACATATGGCCGGTTTGGGTATAGCCATGCAACAGGACCACCGGGCTTCCCTTGCCGCCGATAAGGTAATGCAGCCGTATCCCGTTAACCTCGGCGAAACGCTCGGTAAAACCTGCAGGTGTCGTGCCGGTCGTTGCTAGGAGGGGCGAAGCTGCCAGTAGCAGTAAGGCGCCAAGTATTGCCAAGCCGAAGAGGAAGCTGTTTCTGTATCTGCTTGGTTTTGCAGGAGTAACTATGCTGTTCTCCTTCCCATTCTTGGTTTTCAGTGTAGAGGCTTCTGTTATACAGGCGTTGTTGAATAAAATCAGACGGTCAATATTGGCATCGCTATAGGTCTTTTGCGGCTGGTGATCGATAATAATGACAGCACTATTTTGCGGATTCAAAAGTTCTGTCTTCATGGAGTTCCTCTTCAGTAAGGATTTAAATGAGGTGTCTCAATACTTTGAAAATAAGACATGTTATTATTGGTATGGTATACTTTTTTCCGTTGCCTGGTATGTCCTTCTGTTATAGCTTGCAATGTATGGAAATACGCCACTTGAAGTACTTCACAGCTGCCGCCGAAGAGCTCAATATTAGCAAGGCCTCACGTCGTCTGCACATATCCCAGCCGGCAATTAGCCGACTTATCCGCGACCTAGAGGAGGAACTCGAAACTACCCTTTTCATCCGGGAGCGTTTCGGTCTCACCCTAACGCCCGCCGGGGAGAAATTCCTGAGCTATTCCCGCCGTATTTTGGAAATGAGTGATGAGGCGGTCAGGGTGGTTCGGAGTGTGTCTGACACCAGCCCAATCATCACCATCGGCTTTATGACTTCTTCTGCAAGCTCATTTCTGGGAACCGCGATAAAAGCTTTTTCAAAAGATAATCCCGGTGTGTGGATCAGGTTTAAAGAATTGTCTCCGGGTGATCAGATCGGCTTACTGAGAAAGCAGCGGCTCGATATTGCTTTGATTGGTAATCCGTGCGGAACAGTGCATGAGGAGTTCGCAACCAAGGTTTTGTTCGAAATGGGGATGAGGGCGGTAGTTCCCAGTTCTCATCCTTTAGCCAGACGAAAATGTATCAGCTTGCAGGAACTGGCCAAGGATACGTTCATTGGATTCAACGAAGAAAGTTATCCAGGTCGAAATTATACTATTATGATGGCTTGCAGTGTAGCTGGTTTCAAACCTAATATACGTGGTCAAGCCAACAGCTTGCTGGAGGTTTTGACTATGATCGGAACAGGAAGGGGGGTCTGTTTGATGCCGGCTGATGTGACAAGCCTACCGCACCTTGGAGCAGTCTTTGTTTCTGTGTCGGAAAAAATAGACCCCATCCGCTTCACAGCGGCATGGCGACGAGACGACAATCGTAGAGTAGTTTCTGAGTTGCTTGCGACCCTGTGCAATTCTAAGATAAGAAATGGAAAAAAGTCAATTGTGGCCTCGAATCGAACTGATCGCCAACAATGACAGGGGCGGTTCTAACAAATACCCACCACGCCCTGATTGCTGTCGCGGTGGCGTCAACAAGTGACTGTATCAAAGCATGAGGTAGGGATAACCAGGGGCGGTTAGCCTAAAAGCGAGTTGATGTCATAGGTTCTGACGCCTGGTGGATAATTTTGAGCAAAAAAATGTTCAGACTTGAACTCCCTACTGTGAATCTCGAATTTTCAAAGTCCACATATCTCCGACTTACATGGACAATGCGTCATATGGCCCCAATGGGTGGTTGCTCAATGTAAGCTGTCACGTATTCATAGAAACTTTTTCATGTACAATGAGAAAACTGTCACCCTGATTTTGGTAAAAAAATCGCGGCGCATTTCTCCCTGTCTGCCTCAAGTTTAAATCCCATTTGCCCCCCACCCACATAAATAGAGTCAGTTTTTCAACAATTTAAATTTGGTTGACCTCACCCATCAGAATCTAACACCTGCTGGACTTTGGTAGCCAAGCCTTTCAAAGTAAAGGGTTTCTCAATAATATGGGCACCTTCGTCCAGGACTCCCTGGTGTGCGATAATATTTGATGTGTAGCCGGACATAAAAAGACATTTAATCCCCGGGTACATTTTTATTATGCGGTCCGCCAATTCACGACCGTTCATCTTGGGCATGACGACATCGGTGATCAGCAATCTGGCCGGACAGGGAAGGGAGGTTATATTGCCTAACATTTCCTCCGGCGTGGCTGCGGCTATCACTTGGTAACCAAGTCGTTCAAGCATTGATTTGCCGAGACTGAGAATAGAGATTTCATCTTCCACCAACAAAATGAGTTCTCCATTGCCTTTGGGATTCTCCGTTTGAAGAGCCTCGCTCCCCCCTGGTATCTCACCTATATAACGTGGAAAGTAGATTTTGAAGCAGGTCCCTTGGCCGAGTTCGCTGTATACATTAATGAAGCCGTTGTTCTGTTTGACAATGCCATAAATGGTTGCCAAACCAAGTCCAGTTCCCTTGCCTAGCCCCTTGGTGGTGAAAAACGGTTCAAATAATCTGACCTGAGTTTCCTTGTCTATGCCACTGCCATCATCGCAGACAGAGAGCATGACGTAGTCACCAGAGGCGCTTTCCAGATGGTCTGCACAATAGGTTGCATCAATGGTCACATTTGCAGTCTCTATAGTGATACTTCCCACATTTTCTATTGCATCACGAGCATTAGCGGCGAGGTTTGCTAGTACTTGGTCGATCTGGGTGGGGTCGACTTTTATTGACCACACAGCATTGCCAGGGAGCCAGATTACCTGAATATTTTCCCCAATCAGACGCTGCAGCATTGTGATCATGCCGATAATAGTGTTATTGAGGTCCAGAACAACGGGTGAGATGGTTTGTTTCCGGGCAAACGCCATCAATTGGCGGGTTAAGTTAGCTGATTTATTTGCCGCATTATGAATATTCTCCAGTCTTGAGCGATTTGGATCTTTGTCGGAAATTTCTTCTAAGAGCATTTCCGCATGGCCAATTATAACCATTAGCATATTGTTGAAATCGTGCGCTACACCGCCAGCCAGCCTGCCCACGGATTCCAGCTTTTGGGACTGAATTAATTGCTCCTGAAGCCTGTCTCTTTCCTGGTTCGCTCGCCGCAGATCGTCGGCCATTTGATCAAAAGCCTCAGCCACCCTGCCAAGTTCACCGGCTTGGTGGTCGATACCGGTTGATATGTTTAAATGGCCGGTGCCAAACTGTGAGGCGCTGTCTGTCAGTTTTTTGATTTTTTCAAAAAAAAGATACCTCCCTATCAACCCAGCCAAAAATAGCGCGAAAAGCCAGGAAAAACCGGCAAGCATTGCATTCGTGAACATGGCGCTGCTTGCTTTTTGTGCCAAGATTTTTTCGGGTATGCCGACAAACATATACATATACGGGGGAGTTCCCGGCCCCAGATCCAGTCTGCGGTATGCTATGATACGGTGGACCTTGTCTGAACCATCCTGATGCATGACACCGTTCTTGTGGCCTGTTTGCAAGAAATTCCAAACCGAAGGTGAAATTGGTTTGCCTAAATCAAATACCTGGTCAGGTATTGGAATTCGAAAAAGTCGCAAACCGGCATGATCCGCGATGCCATAGAAAGAGCCTTCGGGGAGAGATTCTTCTGAGTAGAATTCCTTGTATTGTTTAAGTTCTACAGATGCTATAAGAACGGCTTGAACTTGTCCCTCTTCATCCAAAAGTGGGTAGGCAAATGGAAAGGCAGGCTCGGATGTCGTGCGGGAGACGATATACTCCCCAGTGGAAAATTTGCGCGTTAGGTAGGCGTCTTTAAAATGTTTACGGTCCGCCAGGTTGATCGGTGGGGAAGGGACGGCGGCGGCGATAATATTGCCACTGCTGTCCGTCATCAGTATGTTGGTATAAATCGGATTAAGCCTGATGATTTCTCTGAACAGTTCGTTGCAGGCCGGCAGGTCGAGTATATTGACTGAAGGTACTCGGGTGAGGGATGACAACATGACCTGGGTTGAAGCGGTAATACGCTCTTGAATCACGGCCATGCCATTTACCTTGTGCAGGATTTCCTGCTGTGCATCGTTCAGGGCTTTGTCCCGCGCTGTGAGTCCGGAATAGAGAAGGGCTAGCAAGGAGGGTAGAACAGCGATAGTCACCAAAACCGGGAGCATTAGGCGTACGGAATGCAAAAAGCTAAAAGTCATAAAGTGACCTGCCGGCACCACGGAGTTAAACTGCTAAAAATTCCCGCTCAAACGACGTTAAAATGACCTTCGTTGTTAATTGAACCGTACTTGAAAAAAAGCACAAGAAAGAATCGCTAAGCAGTGGGTTTATATTCCGAAAACGGAAAAGCTATCACGCGGAGATGGTGTCAGGTCTTGAATTATAACCTTCCCTATGATTCAAGACCTGACGGGGCAATGCTTCTCTGTCGACACAAGAGAAGAAAGGTCGACTTAGGAGCCGTTGGATGGGTTATGAGAGAAATAAACAGCGTCAACGCGAACGCCCAACCGGGCTGAAGACCGTTGGGCTCCGGTTACACTGGTGGTCAATAGTCATGATATCTACAGTTTATCTTACCCCTATTATATTGCTCTGGTTGCATTGGCGCGTAAATCGAGCAGTGATTATTTTTAAAGCAAGAGGACATGTCGACCTCTTCATAAGAGCTACTTAAGACGATATTTGACCGAATACAAAACAGCTTCGAGTCATCTCGATCGGACGAAAAAGTGATCTTGTGGTTTACTCGCCCCTCCGGAACTTCCCTCCTTTCCGGTATGGAGCGAGTTTTTTTATGCCTATCAGGTTCCTGTTTTATTGGGTTATCCAATCAAGCCAGAACTGCTCAAATAGGATCCGCAACCACTCTCCCACCCTAAGACCATTTCTGCTTTGACCTCTTCCGTATCCTGTCTAACGTGCTATGAATCGGATAATTTCCCCTGACCATCCTTGCTTGGTGCACTAGTACCAGCAATTCAGGGAACGTTAAGTCTAGTTTTGAGTGTTTTCGAGGAGTTGCGGTCAGTTTTCTGCCCACTCTCTTGCCTCACCCAACCGGTCGCGGTATGCATAACCCAGATATAAAGGGATAAATTTTTTTACCTCGATCAGGTTCCAAATTTTCGCCTACCATACACCCAGCCCAGCCTATACCGACCGCTGGCCCCGCTCTGCCTTTAGGTTTTCCAAACATTGACAAGCCGCGCCGTCTTCCTTAGCTTCGAACTATGAGGGCGGCTAGCGTGGCTGGCTGCTTATTTGATTCGTCAAGATGACAAGGAGGAGGCCATGACATATAAATGCATGAACTGCGGTGCCACCTCAGAAGATTCAAATAGGCTCTGTAATCCTGGCACCGAAGAACTTGAAGGGAAGTTGTGTGTGCGACATCCACTGATCAGGTCTGTGGTGAGCGTTTGCCTGAAATGAAATATACCTGTGCCACCTGTGGCGGACAGCTCCAGATGCCGGACATTTGTGTAATCCAAAGAAGTGATACGGCCTGACAGCGTTGGGCATATTGTTTTCATGGCAAATGCCATACAAGCACGCTCACGGAGAATTTCATGAAGATGTACAAGAAATCTGAAGACGCCGTCGCCAACCTGACGCCGGAACAGCACCGAGTAACCCAGCAAGGTGGCACGGAGCGTCCAGGGACAGGCGAGTATCTTAACAATCGCGCGCCGGGCATCTATGTAGATGTTGTATCTGGCGAACCGCTGTTTGCATCGTCTGACAAGTTCGAATCGGGCTGTGGTTGGCCCAGCTTCACTAAACCCATTGAGCCGGCGTACATTAATGAATTGCACGACACCAGTCACGGCATGATCCGAACTGAGGTCCGCTCAGTTTATGGTGACAGCCATCTAGGTCATGTATTCCCGGATGGCCCGCAGGATCGTGGAGGCTTGCGCTACTGCATCAATTCGGCTTCGTTACGCTTTATCCACCGGGATGATATGGAGGAGGAAGGCTACGGTGGTTATATCAACCAAGTGGAGGGCAAGTAATGGCACAGGAACGTGCAGTTTTGGCAGGGGGTTGTTTCTGGGGCATGCAGGATCTGATTCGCAAACTACCGGGCGTGGAGAAAACGCGGGTTGGATACACCGGTGGCGACGTGCAAAACGCCACTTACCGTCATCATGGCTCTCACGCCGAAGGTATCGAAATCTTCTTTAACCCTGATGAGATTTCCTATCGCCGAATCTTGGAATTCTTTTTCCAGATACACGACCCCACCACCGCCAACCGGCAGGGTAATGATCGAGGCGCGTCTTATCGTTCGGCGATTTATTACGTTAATGACGCCCAGAAGCAAACGGCGCTCGACACGATTGCCGACGTCAATGCCTCGAACTTGTGGCCGGGAAAAGTAACTACCGAACTCGCGCCGGTTGGCGACTTCTGGGAGGCCGAGCCTGAACATCAGGATTATCTGGAACGTTTCCCCAGCGGCTACACTTGCCACTACCCGCGCTCGAACTGGGTATTGTCGAAAAGGGCAGATAAATAATACTCCAATCAGTCGTGACTCGTTGGAAAAATGTTTACTCGGCTCAGCCAGAGATAATCAGGAATAGCCTCAAACCTTGCCAGCGTAAGGCAGATTGAGACTACCAGGTAACCGCTCTCAAAAAGGTAATTTGATTCCAACTTGATTTGCCTACTGTATCTCTTCTGAGAAAGCGCAAAATTCGCGCTCCCCTTAGCGAAAGGTGTTTGCAACAATGTCATATATATCTAAACCATCTGCTGAGCCCTGCGTAACGACCTTCGATGAGTTTGTGCGATTAGCTGATTATTCTCTGATGGATACCTTGAATGCCGACCCTGATGCCACCGGAGATGGTGATGATCACCGTGCCCGTCAGGTTTTTTCTGGTCATTTCGTACCTGTGAAACCCACGCCGCTTGCAGAACCAGAATATGTAACCCATAGCAGCACTTTTTTAAATGAACTTGGGCTAAGCGACGAGCTGGCGCTTAATGCAAAATTTCGCCAGGTATTCTCTGGTGATCTCTCTGCTACGCATGAGCCTATGCGTCAGGTTGGCTGGGCGACTGGCTATGCATTGTCGATTTATGGCACCGAATATACCCAACAATGTCCATTTGGTACTGGTAATGGCTATGGCGATGGTCGGGCGATATCTGTATTTGAAGGAATACTCAATGGGCAACGCTGGGAAATGCAATTGAAAGGTGGTGGCTCAACGCCTTATTGTCGTGGTGCCGACGGGCGTGCAGTACTACGTTCAAGTGTGCGTGAGTTTCTAGCGCAAGAATATATGCATGCTTTAGGTATTCCGACATCGCGCTCTTTAACACTCTATGTTTCTAAATCTGAGACAGTTACCCGACCTTGGTATTCTCAAGACTCCCACTCCACCGATCCTGATATTTTGGTGGACAATCCTGTGGCTATTTTAACTCGCGTTGCACCATCCTTCTTACGCGTTGGTCAGCTAGAGTTATTTGCCCGCCGCGCTCGCAGCAATGCTCATCCAAGAGCATTAGAAGAGTTGCGCATGATTGTGTCGCATTTAATTGAGCGAGAATACAAAAAAGACATTAACCAACACCTTGTTTTTGCAGATCAATTGGTTGAGTTGGCTAAGCAATTTCGCCAGCGCCTTACTTTACTGGTGGCCAATTGGCAAAGGGTTGGTTACTGCCAGGGTAATTATAATAGTGACAATTGCGCCGCTGGTGGCTTTACCCTCGACTATGGACCATTTGGATTTTGTGAAATATTTGACCCTGAGTTTCAACCTTGGACTGGCGGCGGCGAACACTTTTCATTCTTCAATCAACCAATCGCAGCGGAAGCGAATTACCATATGTTTTGGACAGCTGTGAGACCGTTACTCGCAGAAGATACTGAAGCTTTAGAACATTTCGACCACGTGCGCCATGGCTTTGCAGAAGAAATGCAAAAACAACTTCAAAAAATGTGGGCGGCCAAACTTGGCTTGACTGAATATAACCCACAGGTATTTAAGAAATTAATGCAGCTAATGACTCACTCAGAGGTGGATTACACCATTTTCTTCCGTGAGTTATCCCATATACCAGAGGATGTTTCAGCATTGAAAAAGAGCTTCTACGTTAAAACTTCACAACAACTCGATGAGCAATGGCAAGCTTGGCTAAAAAGCTGGCGCGATCTCGTCATTAAAGGCGGTAATTTGGCTGAGATATCAGCAAGTATGAAACAGACTAACCCAAAATACACATGGCGAGAGTGGTTGATTGTCCCCGCCTACCAACAAGCCATGCAGGGTGAGTACACCTTAGTTAGAGAGTTGCAAGAAATACTTAGCTACCCATACGATGAGCAATCACATGAAGTAGAGGATAAATACTATCGTCTAAAACCTAGAGCGTTTTTTAACGTTGGTGGCGTGTCGCACTATAGCTGTTCATCTTGATTTTGAATAAAATTGAAAAATTGAAATTAGGTTTACAAAAGGAAATGTCAATGGTTACTAAAATAAAAAAGCCAACAATTATTCAAGCAGCAGGTAACAAACTAAAAATAATTGAAGAATATATTGGGTTAGTTAACTCTCAAACGTCAGGTTTAAGTATAGCGCGAATGGTTAGTCCTGGGGGTTGGGTTGAACCTTGCCAAAAACCAGAATTTGCTGAGTATACGGTAGTGCTAAAAGGAATGTTGAAGGTTAAAACTAAATCAAACGAATTTGAAGTACATGCGGGCGAAGCAATTATTATAAATGAAAATGAGTGGGTACAATATAGTACTCCGACTGAAGATGGTGCAGAATATATAGCTGTTTGCTTGCCAGCCTTTTCTCCAGAAACAGTTCATCGAGATGATGATAAAATATAGGACATAACGAATAATGTTAGATTGTGAGATCTCGGTGAGCCATAATCTGAACATTAATTATAGTCCAAATTTTTCCAATATATATGAACAGCTTCTTTAATGGATGACCTATGGCCAATGAGAATAAATCCCCGTACATTGCGCATGTTTTTGTTTGCACCAATGACCGAAAAGGCGAGCGACAATCTTGCGCTGACAATAACAGCCAGTCCCTAAAAGATATATTGAAAGAAGCGGTTAACGAAAAAGGCTGGAAGGGTAAAGTCAGGATTTCCACCTCAGGATGTTTGGGCTTATGCGCCAAGGGGTCCAACGTTCTGATCTATCCTCAGCAAATTTGGTTTTCAGAAACACTACCGGAAGATGCAGCAAAAATTATCGCTACTCTTGAAAAGATAATGACATCCAACCAAGACGTGGCATGATAGGCACTCAAAATTGGAAACAACGCAGTATCTCGATACTACAGATGATGATCTAATAAATCAAAGTTACATTGCCTAATAACCATTTTGATAATGAAGAAAACCAATGTAACGCGAAAAGAATTGGCCGTGTCTGTCAATGAACAGCTGGGCATCCCTCAACGAAACACTGCTACAATTATCGATATCGTTTTTACGGCCTTGAAAAGAACTTTGATAAACGGAGAATCAATTAAATTGGTTCAGTTTGGCAGCTTCATTGTTCGAAAAATATTACCGAGTCCAGGAAGAAATCCACGAACAGGAGAATCAATGATGATTTTTGAACGTCAGATGATTACCTTTCGTCCGAGTCGACAGCTACGAGAAAACATGAACGTGTAAATTGTATAAAACGACAAAATAAGGAACATTATGAGCAAAACACTTGTACAAATGACCGCTGAAATCATCCAGTCGCAAATCACCAGCAAGCAGATGACCACTGAAGAAATCAAAGCTGCTCTCAACGAAACCTTTCAAGCGCTGAAAGCACTTCAAGATTCCGAAGCAAGCGGCATTGGTTTTATTGAGGCTGACATCGAGGCGGCAGCTTCAGTGATCGATCCCAAGAAATCGATCCAGAAAAACAAGATAGTCTGTATTGAATGTGGCCAAGAATTCAAGATGTTGTCACCAAAGCACTTGAAGTCTCATGACCTCACTTCAAAAGAATATCGCAAGAAGCATGGGTTGTCAGCTCGGCAACCGCTCTGCGCAAAAGCCCTCTCTGAAAAACGGGTTCCTCGCACGAAACGGTGCGTAAAAACAGCTTAACAAACTAAAAAGCATGAGTTCTTTTGGATAGATAGAGGCCGGCTAGCCAACAATCTATCCAGAGAGGAACTCATGCTTGTAGAACA
>Ga0074195_1004537_pt1 | contig 11328 bp, 8 predicted proteins | sample EPASupsiteHSE623_FD_64525 | JGI IMG/M metagenome (GOLD analysis project Ga0074195, IMG submission 64525) | Bioremediated contaminated groundwater from EPA Superfund site, New Mexico - Sample HSE6-23 | ecosystem: Environmental > Aquatic > Deep subsurface > Groundwater > Contaminated ...
TCCAGCTCGCCTTCTCCGTCCCGGATAATTTCATCGGACGCCGCCTGCTTTACCGCGTTATCCTGATAAAGGACGGGCGGCGGCTCATGGAGACGGATTACAAGGGCTTTCAGGTGGTAGAAAAAAGGTTCGTTCCCCCGGAACCGCAGGATTTCAAGGCCGGCGGGGACCTGAGCGTGACCTACAAGAATTCCAGCAAGAACTCCTGGACCAAGCATCAGGTGATAACCTCCGCCAATATCGTCGGCAAGGTGAAAAAAGCCTCGTTCCTGTTCAATACCTACCTTATCCACACCTACAGCAAGCCGGTGACTCCGAATATAATTCTTTTCAATCTTTACGCGCCCTGGGGGAGCCTGAGCGCCGGCGATATCTCCCCGACCCTCACTCCGCTGAGCCTTGACGGGCAGGGCATGCGCGGCGTGGCTTTCGAGCGCCAGCGCAAGCGCTGGGCGGGCAGCCTGCTGGTGGGACGCATCGTGGCGCCCCAGGAACCGACCGCCGCGTTTTCCGGCCGTTTCGCCAGGTACACGGGAGGAGGGAAGGCCGTATATAGTCCGCTGCCTTCCCTCAAGGTCACGCTGAATTCGGTGCTGAGCAAGGACGACGCCTATTCCATAACCATAGACACCGCGGCCAATCTCCTGAAGGCCCAGCAGAACATGGTCTACGGCGGCGCTCTCGAGTGGAAATGTCTGCGCGATCTTACCCTGAACAGCGAGTACCAGGTCAGCTCTTTCAGGCCGGACCTGCAGTCTTCCGACCCGGCCACCGTAGGCGCCGGCATCCGCCAGGAGGTGAAATACAAGTACGGTCCCGTGGGCCTGAAGGGCAAGGTGAGCCGGGTGGACGCCAAGTTCATGTCGCTGGCCAGCCCGGCCATAATACCGGACCGCCTTACCTACGACGCCGAGGCCGGGGTTTATCCGTTCGACTGGATGTCTTTTTCCGCCGCCTATAACCGCTACAAGGACAATCTGGCGGATGATCCCTCCAGAACGGCTACCACGCAGATCCAGACCAGTTTTTCCAATACTTTGCGCCTGTTCGGCGCCACCATGCTCACGGGCTCCGTCCTGACGAACACGGCGCAGGGCAAGCCCGCCGGCGTCCAGGACAACAAGACCAACACCATCAGCGTCTCCCTTATGCAGCCGGTCAAGGCTCACACCCTGAATGTTTCCATGCAGGGCAGTAATTTCAAGGATAATCTGGGGCTTTCGGACGATATCGCGTCCAATCTGGTTTCGTTCAGCGGCTCTTTCAGGGTGTCGTCCAGGATGTCGCTTTCCACGGGGCTGGTCAACTCCGAGACCAGATACACGCCCAGGACGGCCGGGCGGGCGCCCTACTCGGGCACGAGCAATTCGTATACGGGGAATGTGACCTACGGCATGCCGCGCAGATCTCTGGCGGTGCAGCTCTGGGCCACGCTATCCGAGAGCAGGAACGAATCCCCGGATTCCCCGGCCGATACCAGGAATGTCAATCTTAACCTGGAGACCATCTGGCTGAGAAGCCAGAGCTGCAAATACACCTTCGGAATAGGAAGGAACAGCAGGAAGGACGCTCTGAACCCCGATAACGATACCGCCGAGTACACGGTGCTTACCCGGTTGAATTATTCGTTCTGAACCGGCGCTTTCGCCGCCGCCGGCTTTCGTTTCGTTCTTTTCGCCCTGCGGGAGACGGGCCGGCTTTTTCCCGCCTTCGCCGCGGCGCCGGGGATGGCGTCCAGGGCTTTTATATATTCCTGGAGCTGTTCGTCCCCGGGCGCGAGCTGCATGGCTTTTTCCCAGGTGGCCCGGGCGCGTTTATAATCTTTCAACTGAAGATAGGTCGACCCCAGCCGTTTCAGGGCTACCGTGTCTTCCGGCTCCAGCTTAAGCACGGATTCAAGCTCTTTGACCGCCAGGTAGAATTTGGAATCGTAAATGTAATGCAGGGCCAGCTCTTTTTTGTGGTCCAGGATGCCCACCTGGGGCGGTTTGGTGTCGTTGAGCTTCAATTGCGGAGATTCCTCCTCCAGCGCGGCCACCAGCCTGCCGAAGCGGGGCTCATCCGGGGCCAGCTCGGCCGAATAGCGCAGCGCGTCGTAGGCGAAGGGGAGGTTCTCCTCTTCGTTGAGGAAGTGATACAGCGCCATGACGCACAGGTTCCACGGCCGCGAATTGACCGGCTTGCGGTCGATGACAGCGTTCACCTTCTTAAGCCGCGCGGCCAGGGGGGGGAAAGCCGGGTTGGAAGGGTCCAGCGCCGCCATCTCCTCGATCTTTATCAGCGCGTCCCCGTATCTGCCGCGCGCCACCAGCGCGTAAAATTTCCCCTTCTGCCCCGAAGCCGAACCGGCCAGCTTCTGCCTGGCCTCGAGGATCATGTTCTTCGCCGTGACCTGGGAGGGGTCCAGGCGCAGCACCTTGTTCCACTGGTCTATGGCCTCCTGATATTTGCCGGCCAGATAGTTCTCAAAAGCTTTGTCGTAGGCCTGGGTGATCTGCCGGCTTTCCGCGGGCGGCTGACGGCCGGCCTCCTGCGCGCCGGTCCCGGCGGCCAGCGCCGCCAGAAGAGCGAAAATCAGGGATGTTTTCATGATTTGGATTCTCCGTCCTGCCGGATGACCGTTATTTCTATGCGCCGGTTCCTGGCCCGGCCTTCTTCGGTGTCGTTCGGGGCCACGGGGCGGTGCTCCCCGTAGCCGTAGGCGCTGAGTTTTCCCGCCGGGAAGCCGCATTTCCGGATCAGATGCTCTATCACGGAGAAAGAACGCATCAGCGACAGTTCCCGGTTGGAACGGAATTTTTTGCCCAGCATCCTGGCGGAGTCGGTGTGTCCCTCCACCAGCACGGGACTGTCCATCCTCTTCAGGCTTTCCGAAACGCTCAGCAGGATCTCCCCGGCGCCGTCCTTCAGGTCGGCCGAACCCGAATTGAAAAGCACCGGCGCGGCGAAGGTCAGTTTTATCCTGCTGGTGGTGACTTCCACGCCCAGCTGCCCGGCCTCTATCTGCTTTTTAAGGTCCTCCTCGACTTTTTTCGTGAGCTCCATGTCCTTGAGGTTTTTTTCGGCCGTTTTCACCCCGAGCTCTTTCTGAAGCACCGCTATGGCTTTGGCGTATTCGGATTTCATGCTGAAGGAGAAAGCGTAAAGCGCCAGGAAAAGTATCACCATCGTGGACATGAGGTCCGCGAACGGTATCAGCCAGAGCTGTGTGTTCAGTTTTTGGGGAGCCACGGTTATTTTCTCATTACCAGCACTTCTATGCGGCGGTTCCTGGCGCGCCCCTCCGCGGTGTCGTTCGGGGCCACGGGGCGGTGCTCCCCGTAAGCCGCGGAGACGAGGCTTTTTTGCGGTATGCCGAAGTCGGACGCCAGGCGGTCCACCACGGCGTCGGCCCTGGCCGCCGAAAGAGCCCAGTTCGTGGCGTAATCGCCGCTCCTGACCGGCACGCTGTCGGTATGGCCCTCGATGATGATCTCGTTGTCCTTGAGCTTTTCCAGCAGGCGGCCCATCACGGAAAGAACCCGGAGCGAAGCCGGTTCCAGCCGGGCCTCGCCGGAGCGGAACAGGATCGGGGCGGAGATGTTCACGCGGATGAATTTGTCCGTCATCTGGACCTCCGCCAGGTCTTTCAGACCGGCTTTTTCAAGCTCGTCCCGGAGGGCCTCCGCGGTGTCCTTCTCCTTGAACTTCTGGATCACCGTCTCGGCTTTTTTTTCCTTCAGCTCCTGCTGCCGGGTGCGGTCGAAGCCGCTTAAAAAATCCTCGTGGGATTCCGTGTCCGGGCGCAGCGTGAAGACATAAAGGATCAGGAAGAAAAGCATCAGGTTGGTCATGATATCGGAAAGGACTATCAGCCAGAGGGGGTTCTCCTCGGTCCTGTGCGGAGAATATCTTTCCAGAAGTTTATTCAGCATCGGCTGTCAGCGCGCCGTCCCGCCGTTTCTACCTCTTTCTCGTTTTCTTCCTCAGGGCCAGGGACAGGTAGCCTTCGAGTTTTTTGGAGACCAGCCAGGGGACGTCGCCCGCGTGCAGGGAGACTATGCCTTTGGCGATTATCTCCCGTATGAGGATGTCCTCCTCGGAATAGTAGCCGAGTTTGCTGGCTATCGGCAGGAAAACGAAGTTGGCCGAAAAGATCCCGTAGAAGGAGGCGGTCATGGCTATGGCCATGGAGGAACCCATCATCTGCGGGTTCTGGATATTGCGCAGCACCTGGACCACGCCGATCAGGGTCCCCAGCAGGCCGAAGATGGGTGCGAAGGTTCCGGCGGAATTGAAAATGTTGGCCTGCTGCTGATGCCGCAGGCGGGTGGTGTTGATATCGTGCTCCATGCGTTCGTGCAGGATATGCTCGTCCACGCCGTCCACGATCATCTGGCAGGCGTCCGCCAGGAACGGATGGTTCAGCCGCGGGATCTCCGGGCCTATCGCTTCGAGGCCGTTCTTCTTGGATATTTCAGCCAGGTTCACGATTATCCGGATCACTTCGGTTATCGGCGGGCGCTTGGGGGGGGAGAGCACCAGGCGCACGGAGCTGCTGACCCATTTGAGGGACGCCCACGGATAGGAGATCATCACCGAGCCCAGCGTTCCGCCGAAGATGAGTATTATGGCCTCCCAGTTCAGCAGGAAGCGCAGCATTCCCCCGGTCGAAAGCACGAAAACTATAACTCCGGCGCCCAGGAAAGCGCCGATAAGGGTCATTAAATCCATGTTCGTTCCTCCTCAACAACCGGCTCAGGGCGCTTTCGGCGGCGCCGGGGCGTCCGTCGCGGGGGCGGCCGGCTTGCCGGCCGGCGGGGGCGGCGCGGCAGGGGCGTCCGCCGGTTTTGGCGCCGGCGCGCCGGCGGCCGACGGCAGGCTCCTGGGTATGCTTATGAACCCGTCGCGTATAAGCTTCTTCAGTTCGCGCGCCACCCGCACCCTTTCCTCGCGCTGGGCCTCCGGGAGAGGGTTGCGCGTAAGATCGAGTTCCTGCCGGAACCGTTCCTGCATGCCGGGCGACAGTTTATCCATGAACGACTGCGACAGGTCGGAATTTTTCAGCGCCAGCGCCAGATTGCGCATGGGCAGGCGGCGGGCCAGCATCTGGGCCTGCGCCGGCTCCAGCAGTTTGAGATCGGCGAACCGCACTATAGCCGCCGAAAGCCTGCCGGAGAACGCCGGGTTGCGCGAGGAGAAGGAGAGCATGGCCGCGTTCTGCATATTGTCCGGAAGCTGCTCGATGATCTCCATGGTCTTGGACTCGCTGCCCACCACGAAATCCAGGGCCGCCCGTATCTCCGCTTCCAGGGTCTTGATCCTGGCTTCCGGCATCAGGGTGGTCTTCGGCAGGCTCGCCAGGGCCTCGATACTCCTGGGGTAAAGGGCCTCCGCCAGGCTCGCGGCCGCCGCGTCGGGCAGATAGCTCATGATTATGGTCAGGTCTTCCGCCGGCCGCCCTTTCAAGATAAAGGCCAGATTGGCGGTGTCGGCCCCGGTCAGGAACCAGAAAGGAGTCTTGCGGTCGGTATCCGCCGACGGCGCGCCTTTGTCGGCCGCGGCGACGGCGGCTTCCCCGGTCTGGAGTTTCTCCGGGCCCCTTTCCTGGGACTGGTCGCCGCCGGTTTTGGCTCCCAGCGCCGCGACCAGCTCCCTGACATTGAGCGAGAAAGGTCTGAAGAAAGTGAAGATGGTGAGCGCGCCCAGTATCGCGGCCAGCAGGATCCAGACCAGATTCCAGATATTGGGCGGCATCAGGATGTCGGCCAGCGAGAGCGGCTTCGCCTTGCGGAAATCCATCTTCTCCACCATGACGAGGTCTTCCCGTTCCGGCGGCAGGCCCAGCAGGCCGGCCGCGAGCTTTTTCGCCAGCGCGAGATCGCCGGCGGGAAGATTCCGGTCGAGGATCAGCGTCGCGGAGATCTTCTTCACCATCGTAAGCGAACTGGAAAGGGAGATCTCTCCCACCTTCTCCTTCTCCGGTATCCCGGGCAGGAAGTCGAGGGCCTGCTTCTTCTTCTCCTCCTGCAGTTCGGCGGAGATTATGACTATCACATCCCCGGTCCCCAGCGCTTCGGAAAGCACCATCTGCACCCTTTTTTCCAGGGACGCCTCGAGGGCCAGCTTGGCCTCTATGGAAGAGCGCGGGGAGGGTTCGGCCGTCCGGACCGGGAGAACGGAACAAAAGATGACGAACGGCAGCGGAACAAGATATTTTCTCATCTGTTTAAAGCTCCTTCCGCGAACACGGCCGGACAATAAAAATATATTAGAATAATTCCCGGTCAATTACAATCGCGCCCGCCTCCATTCCGATTGCGGTTTCACATCCCGTTTAACATGCACCATCTTGGAGCGGGCGGCGGCGGGACTGGTGAAGAGGGCCTTCACGGAAGCCGACCTGTTCATACAGGAGGCTGGGCGGACTGGGCTGCCGTAATTTTTGCCTCGGACGCCGGGTCAGTGAGAGAGGGCGGCCGTCTGAAGAGCATAGCTCCTTGGGACGGCACTGGCATAGCCTTGAGGCGCTACGAGACCCGTGCCCGAAGCGCCAGTCCCGCGGACGCCCGCGAACTCCTACCTCCCGGCGTAACATTTCAGAAATCGAAAAGCTGGGACGGTAGTGTATACTATTACATGAGAAGGGAGGCAGTTCGGGAGCGCCGGCGACGGCCGCTCCGGTTTTCGCTTATGCGGCATAAAGGCCTCATTATATCGCCATTCATAGCGCGCGCCGCGGCCGCGGCTCTTCTCTGCTGCTGCCTCCGCGCCCCGCTTTCCGCCGCCCCGGAAACCGGCACCACGGGCGCCAATTTTCTCAAGATCCCCGTGGCCGTGATCCCCGCCGCGATGGCCGAATCCTACACCGCTCTGGTCGGACCGGATTCCATACTCTACAACCCGGCCGGCCTCGGCCTGATGAGCTATTCCTCTTTTTCCGGAACGCATAACAAGTATCTGGAGGAGATAAACCAGGAATACGCTTCCCTCGCTTACAGCTCGCGTTATGGCACGCTGGGCGCGGCCTACACCACCCTTTCCAGCGGTAAGATAACCGCCTACGATTCGGATGACGCCATAATAGGCGAGACCGCCACCAGCCACCGCATGTGGACGGTCTCCTGCGCCGGCTCCTGGCCCCGGTTCCGGGCCGATCAAGGCAAGCTGGACCCCATGCTTATAACGCCGAGCTGGTCCAGGATCCCGCCGGTGCTGGATTACCGCCCAAAGGTCTATAGGGTCGCCCTGGGCGCCAGTCTGAAAAAGATAATGGAGGAACTGGACGGCGTGACGGCCAGCGCTTACACCATGGACGCCGGCGCCATCCTGGTCCTGCCCGGCCATTTTCACGCCGGAGTCTCGGCGCAGAATATAGGGGGGAAGCAGAAGTTCCTGGCGGAGAGCTATCCGCTCCCGGAGGTGCTGCGCGGCGGCCTGGCCAGGGACTTTCATACGGTGAACGACATTATGATCTTTACCGTGGCTACGGACCTGGTCAAGTACTCCGACGCCTACGCCTACGGCACCGCCGGCATCAACGCGGATATCATGCGCATGTTCCAGTTCAGGGTGGGCTACCGGAGCCGGCGCGATATCGGCTCCAGGCTCTCCGGGGGGTTCGGCCTGAATTTCGATAAGTTCACCGACAAGAACAGTTTTATCCGCGGCGCCCGGATAGATTATTCCTACCTGGCCTACGGCGACCTCGGCGTAACGCACCGCTTCGGCTTCCAGATCATCTGGTAAAACCGGAGCGGCGGCCCGCTGTCCCCCGGTATCCATATTTTGTATAATTCAAAGGTTGATGAACATCGAAAAATTCATCGCCGCGCGCGCCGCCGTCATAGACGCGGACCTGTCGCGCCGCATTAAAAAAATACCGGACTGCCATCCGAAACTTCGCGAGGCGATGCTTTATTCCGTTTCCGCCGGCGGCAAACGCCTGCGCCCCGTGCTTCTGACCGCCGCCTACGAACTGTTCGGCGGGAACTGGCGCCGCGCGCTTCCCGCCGCCTGCGCGCTCGAGATGGTGCATACTTACTCCCTTATCCACGACGATCTGCCGGCTATGGACGACGACAGCATGCGCCGCGGCCGACTCACCAATCATATCGTTTTCGGCGAGGCTCTCGCCGTTCTGGCCGGTGACGCTTTGCTTACCAACGCTTTCTCCGTACTGCACGGCGCCGGGAGCCCGGGCGGAATAGACTCCGGCCGCGTCCTGGAGGCCGCCGGCATCCTGGCCCGCCGCGCCGGGGCCGGAGGCATGGTCTCCGGCCAGGCCGCGGACCTGGAGGCGGAAGGTTTTCTGGCCGGGAAGAGACAACCCGCGCCGTCGCGGCGCGCGAAGGCGGCGCGCCTGCTCTCCTATATACACAGGCATAAGACCGCCGACCTCATCATCGCTTCGGTGGAGATGGGCGCGGTCCTGGCCGGCGCCGGCGCGGGCGACAGGAAAGCCCTTGTGGAATTCGCGGCCGCGGCCGGGCTCTGCTTCCAGATCACCGACGACATCCTGGATGTGGTCGGCGATAAGAAGAAACTCGGCAAAAGCGGCAGCGACGAGCGCAACGCCAAGCTTACCTATGCCTCGCTGTACGGCGTGGGGCCGTCCAGGGCAAAGGCCGCCGCGCTCCTGGCCCGGGCCCGCGAAAAGCTGCGGGCGCTGTCCGTTCCGCCGGAGCGCCTGGAAGCGCTGGAAGGGATAGCGGCCTTCGTCTACGGCAGGGAAAAATAAATGGCTCTTCTCGGGAAGATCAGAGGGTCCAACGACCTCAAAAAACTGGAAGTGAGCCAGCTTCCGGAGCTGGCCGCCGAGGTCCGTTCGGTCATAATACGGAACATAAGCAGGACCGGCGGGCATCTGGCTTCCAGCCTGGGGGCCGTGGATTTCATCACGGCGCTGCATTATGTTTATAACACCCCCGAAGACAAGATAATTTTCGACACCGGCCATCAGACCTACGCGCACAAGATCCTCACCGGCCGCGCCGCCGGATTCCACACTATACGCCAGAAGGGCGGGCTTTCCGGCTTCCTCAAGCGCTACGAGTCGGAATACGACGCTTTCGGAGCGGGGCACGCCTCCACGGCCCTTTCCGCCGCCGCCGGGATGGCCGCCGCGCGCGATAATTTCGACCGCGCCCACAAGGTCGTCGCCGTGGTCGCCGACGGCTGCATGACGGGCGGCATGGCCTGGGAGGCCATGCAGAATATAGGCCAGCTCCGCACGGATATGCTGGTGGTGCTCAACGACAATCAGATGTTCATTTCCCAGCGCGTGGGCCGCCTGGGCAAGATCCTCACCCAGCTGCTCACGCTGGGCACCGTGCAGGACGCAGGCCGGCGGGCGGAGCTTTTCCTGAACCGCTTCCAGTTCTGGGGGAAAAAGATCCTCCGGGTGGCCAAGCGGACCAGGGTGCTTTTCTTTCCCGGAATGATCTTCGAGGAGATGGGCTTCACCTATTTCGGCCCGGTGGACGGGCATAATATCCCGGAACTGGTGCAGGTGCTGGGCTATGTGAAAAATCTCAGGGGTCCGGTGCTGCTGCACCTGGTCACCAAGAAGGGCAAGGGCTATGAGCCCGCCGAAAGCGAGCCCACGGAGTTCCACGGCACGCCTAAATTCGATGTCGGCACCGGCCTGGCCAAAAAAGACCCGGCCAAAATACCTTCGTTTACCGGCGTGTTCTCCGACACCATGCTGAAACTGGCGGCCCAGGATCCGCGCATTACGGCCATAACCGCCGCGATGCCGGAAGGCACGGGCCTGGCCGCTTTCCGGGACAAGTTCCCGGAGCGTTACTATGATGTGGGCATAGCCGAGGAACACGCGGTGACCTTCGCCGCCGGCCTGGCCGCCGAGGGCGCCAAGCCGGTGGTCGCCATCTATTCCTCGTTCATGCAGCGCTCGTTCGACCAGGTCATGCACGATATCTGCCTGCAGAAGCTGCCGGTGGTGATAGCCATGGACCGCGCCGGCCTGGTGGGCGAGGACGGTCCCACCCATCACGGCGCTTTCGATATCGGTCTTTTCCGCATGCTGCCGGACCTCGCCATTATGGCGCCGGCCGACGAAGACGAACTGCAGCATATGCTTTTCACCGCTCTTCAGCTTAATATGCCGGTCCTGCTGCGCTATCCCCGGGGAAAGTGCTTCGGCGCGGAGATGTCGCCGGCGCTGAAGGCTTTGCCGTTCGGCAGGGGGCGCGTCCTTTCCAGGGGCAAGGATGTCAACATCCTGGCGATAGGCAACCGGGTGCATCCCGCGGTAAAGGCGGCGGAACTGCTCAGGGCTAAGGGCGTGGACGCGGGCGTCTCCGATATGCGTTTCGTCAAACCACTGGACGGCGCGCTGATAAAGGAGCTGGGCGCTCTCTCCGGGCGGTTCGTCACCGTGGAGGACAATGCGCTCGAGACGGGTTTCGGTTCGGCCGTGCTGGAGTTTCTCAACGAGGGGGGGCTCAGGCCGCATGTCCTGCGGCTCGGCATCCCCGACCGTTATATCGAGCAGGGCCGGCCGGACGAGCTTTATGAGGACCTCGGCCTCTCCCCGGAAAAAATGGCCGCCAGGATACACGACTGGGTCAAAATACGGGCCTGACGGCCCGCCGCACAGGAGCCGCAACAATGAAAAATCCGGAAAAGAAATCCATCGCCCTGACCAGGTCCCACGCCTACAGGAAGGCCTATACCGACGCCGTTTTCCTCAGCAAGGACGAACTGCGGCCAGTGCGGCTGCAGCTGGAGCTGCTCAAGACCGAAATGGCGCTCAGCGAAAGCGGCGTCAAGACCACGGTTGTCGTGTTCGGCAGCGCCCGTGCCGCCGGCCGGAAAGAATCCGGCGAGCGGATCCTGGAACTGCGCAGGCTGCTCCGTAAAAAACCCGGCGACCCCGCGCTTAAGGCCCGGCTCGCCGCCGCCGTGAAGCTCGCGCGGTCCTCCGTTTACTACGAAGAGGCCAGGAAGCTCGGCAGGCTGGTTTCCGAGCGCGGTTCCTTCGGCGGCGGCAACCGGCTGGTTATAGTGACCGGCGGCGGCCCAGGCATCATGGAGGCCGCCAACCGGGGCTGCAAGGAGGCGGGCGGGCTCTCGATCGGCGCGAACATCCACCTGCCCACCGAGCAGCATCCCAATCCGTACATCGACCGCTTCATGGAGTTCGAGCACTTCTTCGTGCGCAAGGTGATCATGGTCAAGTACTCCTCGGCGTTCGTGGTGTGCCCCGGCGGTTTCGGCACGCTCGACGAGATCTTCGAGACGTTGGTGCTGATGCAGACCGACAAGATCGACGACTTCCCGGTCGTCGCGCTCGGAGAGGACTTCTGGGGCCCTATGGTGGACTTC
>Ga0074195_1004540_pt1 | contig 11316 bp, 11 predicted proteins | sample EPASupsiteHSE623_FD_64525 | JGI IMG/M metagenome (GOLD analysis project Ga0074195, IMG submission 64525) | Bioremediated contaminated groundwater from EPA Superfund site, New Mexico - Sample HSE6-23 | ecosystem: Environmental > Aquatic > Deep subsurface > Groundwater > Contaminated ...
CAACACCCCGACGCAGCAACGGAGATCACTGGGAGCCTGTGCCGGGAGTCTGCCGAACGGCAGCGACCGGCACCCAACCAAGCGACGGCTGCGGGCGCGAGCCCCCGAAAACTCACGACAACGGCCCTTCACACCTGTCCGCCGCATCACTGACACAGGCCGAGACTGACCACTGCCGAATCGACTCCCGCAGCCCGGTGTCCGATGCTTGCTAACGTCCGGCGCTTCAGCTGCGCGCCGAAGCCCTCTCTTCGTAGCCTACACCGTGGCGCGTCAGCTGGAAGCGCTTGTTAGCCGGGCCTCGGTTACGCCGCTTGTCGGAAAGCACAAGCCGTTGGGGAGGGACATCCAAGAAATGTCTACATGTTGTGTTACACTTGAATGTAGCCGTAGACAACAGCAAGGCACGAGCACAACGGCCCGCACCTTGACATTTGTTCTTGCAATGTTGCCACCGAGTGTGGCTTGTCTAGACCTAACCAATCCAGACATTACCCCCCCAAATAAAATTTTTTCAAAAAAAACCAAAAAATAAACCCCATTTGTTGTAATATGCAGTACACTGTCGTTAGAAGAAACCTGCCATAAAAAAGAATAATCCGACCCAAGTCCGGTCGTATAATCAATGGTATCACCTAAACATAAACTTAAAGGACAATTAAAAAACCCCGGAAATGAGACATTGACTGAATCGGAATAACTCGTTCCAAACACATCTGTAACAGTCAGGTGATACTCACCGGATTGTGTAACCTGAATACTGTTGGTTGTTTCACCGGTGCTCCAGTTATATGTAGAATAAATTGAATCAGCCGTAATTGTAACCGGGCAAAATCCGTAACCAACTACAATATCATTTCCAAGATTAAGCGGCTGAGTGTAATTTGCAATAAGGTAATGTTCAACGGCACTCTGTTCTTCAGAACTTAACACCCTGTTGTATATCACAATATCAGCATAATCTCCGTTCCAATATCCATATGTGTTTCTGTCATTTGTAATATATGTAGCTTCAGCATTATCTAATGTGATAATGCTTATAAGCGAATATGTTGTTGGTTTATTAATATTGGAAACCGGCATTAGCTGTCCATTAACTGAAAAAGAACCACCTGAAATATATAACGGCATATAACCAGGGGAAAATAGTTTATCCCCTAGTCCACCAATAAACATTGGATTTGTTGTTGTACCAATAAGCGGTTCATAGCCGCCGGAAGTTCCTGTAGTATGTTTGCAAACAACAAAAACAGAACGGATAGTGTTAATTTGAGAAAACAACATAAAATCATCCATTCCGTCAAATCTAATGCAAGAGTGATGATTAAGAGAAAGTACATTCTGAATCAGAACAGGTTGATTTATTGAATTTGCTTGAGTTGCATTGTTGTTGTTTGGGCTTAAATCGTCCCACTGACTTACTTTACCAAAAGCATCAGCGGTTATGCCACTATCTCCATTAAACCAGAGCAGTAACCCGGGAATAGTATCGGGCTGAGAAAGTGAAAGGTTGTAACTTCCTATTAAAGTAATAAATATTATTAATAGTTTTTTCAAGGCAAAGTCTCCGGTTGATTACAAAGTAGCTGAAACTTTATATATTTGCAACAAATTTACGAAAAAATTGTCTAATCTACATGCAGTTTGAGATAAAACCGGCCCGCGGGTATTTTTATAACTTTTCAGAGTTAAACGAATTTAAAGAACTTCTATATTTTCTTGCATGGAAAGATATTAAAATCAAATACAAGCAGGCAATTTTAGGTTTTCTTTGGGCACTTATACAACCTGCCATGATGATGATGGTGTTTATTATTTTCAGGAAGGTTGTTTTTATATGGACCGGGAATGATGAAATGCCATATGCCCTGTTTGTTTTATCGGGGATCCTATTCTGGAATTTGTTTTCAATTGGTATTACACAATCCAGCAATAGTATTGTTAACAATGCCAATATTATTAAAAAGATATACTTTCCACGTATATATTTCCCTATAAGTGCAATTATAGTTAGCTTATTTGATTTTTTGATGGGAATACTTATATATATACCTGTAATGATATACTATGGGGTTTATCCAGATGCCTGGATTATACTTACACTACCTACTTGTGTAATTCTTACAATATTAGTTTCATTAGGAGTCGGGTCTTATTTTTCTGCTTTAAATGTTAAGTACAGGGATGTTAAGTACATTATTCCTTTTGTGATACAGCTGCTTTTCTTTATTTCTCCTGTATTCTATTCTCACTCTTTCATTACAAATAAATATCTTCAAACTTTCTACTATATAAATCCAATAACTGGTATACTTGAGTTGATCAGGTTTTCTCTTTTTCAGTCTCCAATTAATGAATTAGGGCTTATTATCAGTTGCGTTACAGCAATTATTTCTTTTATTTTTGGATTGATGTATTTCAGGAAATTTGAAAACACTTTCGCCGATATTGCCTGATTATGACCCCGATAATTGAAATTGAAAATATAACAAAAAAGTTCCGCCTTGGTGCTTTGCACCAGCCTTATTTAACCCTGAGAGATAATTTCAAATCACTTTATAATACTTTTAACAGAAAGAAAGCAGACGATTTTTTGGCGCTGAATAATGTTTCTTTTAATGTTTATCCAGGAGAAAGTGTAGGAATTATCGGTAAGAACGGTGCAGGAAAAAGCACTCTTCTAAAAATTCTTTCCAGGATAACCCCTCCTACAAGTGGCAGAATAATTTTAAGAGGTAAAGTTGCAAGTCTTCTTGAAGTGGGAACCGGCTTTCACGGCGAATTAAGCGGAAGAGAGAATATCTATTTTAACGGTTCTTTGTTGGGAATGAAGAAGAAAGAAGTTGACAGAAAACTGGATGAAATAGTAGACTTTGCTGGTATTGAAAGATTTATAAATACCCCTCTTAAACACTATTCTTCGGGAATGCAGGTCAGACTTGCTTTTTCAGTTGCCGCTCATCTGGAAGCAGATATATTGCTTTTTGACGAAGTGCTTTCTGTTGGTGATGCTGAATTTCAGAAAAAATCTCTCGGAAAAATGAATGAGGTTACCAAATCCGGCAGAACAATTTTTCTTGTAAGTCATAACATGGGAGCTATTGACACTCTATGTTCAAGAGCGATTGTGCTGCAGGATGGAAAAGTTTTTGAAGATTCAAAGCCACAAACTGCAATAAATAAATACTTTTCTCTTACTCAAAGTCATAATTTTTTAAAACCGGCCGAAGGTTCAAATAAAACAGCTTACTTCACTTCAGCAAAGCTTTCCGACAAAAATAATATCGAAAAATATGAGTTCTTTTTTCATGAAGAATTAACTGTTGACCTGACTTTCAATATTAACAAGAAGTGTAAGGAAATCATCCTTGCTGTTGTACTTGCAAACAATTATAACAGCCGTATTTCTGTATTATTCAATAACATCGCCCATTTGGATCCAGGGGAATGGAAGGTTAAACTTGTTTTACCGCCTTCTGTTATTGCTCCGGGACTTTTTCATTTTAATCTCTTCTTATACAGTCCAAATGTTCAGTTGTTTGATAAAATTGATAACATTTGTCCGTTTCAGATATTCGACAATGGCGTATCCGATTCTCAATACTATAACGGAGAGTATGGGATATTTATAACAAAGGCCCGATGGGAAATTGAATAATTCATATGAAAGAACAATGCCCAATTCATTTTTCTGGCAATTGTTTAACATCAATTGATTCTTTTCCTGTTGATCCGTTAATAAAAATCTATAAAGAAAACTACCAAACAGATGTAAGTTCATTTTTGGCTTCATCACCAAAAATACAATTGTACAAATGTTCTTTGACCGGCTATCGTTTTTTTCTTCCCGAAACACTTTCGGGTGATAGTAACTTTTATAATTCTCTGGCAAAGTGTAAAGATTATTACCTTCCATGGAAATGGGAGTTCCAGCAGGCATTGAAGTGGCTCTCGCCAAAGTGGTCAATACTTGAAATTGGTAGCGGGAACGGTGAATTTTTAAAAAAAGCTTCAGAGTATGTCAATTCATGTACAGGAATAGATTATCTGAAACCAAATGATAATTTGAATGATATTAATTTCGTATCGGGAGATTATGCTGACTTCATTAAATCCACATCTGAAAAATTTGATTGCATATTATTGTTTCAGGTTTTAGAGCATACCAGTGCTGTAGGAAAATTAATTGAGCTTTTTGACAGAATACTAAAACCAGAAGGTGTTATAATTATTTCTTTGCCTAACAACAATTCAGTACTACTAAAAGATGATTCTGAAGAAGCATTAAACTTTCCTCCGCATCATATGGGATGGTGGACTCCAGATTCCATTTTAAAAACTATGACTTATTTCGGGTTTAAAAGAATATTCACTAAAAATGAACCCCTTCAAAAATACCATTTTAATAAATATTTGTATTTAAAGACCTTATCTTTAAACAAAAGTTTTTCAGGATATGGCAGAATAATAGGACGGTTTCTGAATTTTATTAGCCCATTATATTTAAGGATATTCCGTTTCGCTATAAAAGGGCATAGTTTTATTTCTGTTTATAAAAAACAATGATCTCGGCATTAAAACATATAATTATCAGGTCAGAAAGATGTTATGTAAAAAATCAATATATAACATCGCCTTTTTCAATTCTGATTAATCCGTTGTTTATTGTCAGAAACAGTTTATACAGGGAAATTAAAAAATGGCGTTCAGTTTTAACCGGAAACTTACTGGATTTCGGATGCGGAAGGATGCCTTATAAAGATCTTTTTTACGTTTCTTCTTATACGGGCATTGAATATGGTGACCCAAAAGAAAGTATCAATAACATTATTTATATCAATGATGAAAATATTCCGTTCAACAATAATTCATTCGATTCTATTCTCTCTACAGAAGTTTTAGAACACCTTCCTGATCCTGAAAAAACAATTCAGGAAATGTTCAGGGTACTTAAACCAAACGGCAAAGTTTTAATTACAGTACCTTTTGCCTGGATTGAACATAATCATCCACATGATTACAGAAGATATACCGAAGAAGGATTAAAGGATATTTTAAAAAGAAACGGATTTAATGTTCTGTATATAAAGAAAACAACGACCCTTGTTCTCACTATCACACAGCTACTTGCATTTTTTATTAGTCAAAAATTATATATTATAAAATACTATAACATGTTTACTTTATTATTTAATATTCTCGTTCAAACAATTTTTGTTCTTCCGGTTTTTCTTTTAGGGTATTTTTTTAATATCTTTATCATAGATAAAAAGAAGACCTTTCCTTTGAATATTATTGTTATTGCAGAAAAATGAAGAAAGTACTATTTGTATCGCCATATATGGGCCGAACCGGGTCAGAACAAGCTGTACTGCAGGTAATAAATAACTGCAAAGAAATCTTCCCTGCATTATATTCCGGCGATAAAGGTTCGTTGCTTTCTGAGGTTAAAAAAAATATACCTGTATACATTAACCCGCTTAAGGATATTACAAAAAACAGAATTCAAAGGATAAACAAAAGATTAGGATTAAAGACCCCCCTTGATATATTTCTCACAAAAATTATTAATGACCTCCGCCCTGATTTAATTCTGCTTAATACATTTGGTAACCATGAGGTTTTGGATTTTATTAAGAAAACGAAGTTGCCGTTTGCAGTATGGTCACACGAACTACAATCAAGTTTTGACGGGATCTTTAGTTCTGACCTCGACTACATTTTTCAAAAATCCAGATTCATTATTGGCTGTTCTGAGCCGGTTTGCAAATTAATTTCTGATGCAGGATATAAAAAGAATGTTCATCTGTTTCATGAAACAATTGATATTGAAAAAATCATAAACTTTTCATCTGACAATACTGCATATGTTGATATAAGAAAGCCATATGATCAAGTTTTTATAATGTCCGGAAAAATCGGTTACAGAAAAGGTATTCATTTTATTCCCGGAATTGCCGAAAAGCTTAAAGAATCAAACTCAGCATTATTATGGCTCGGCAGTTCGAATGAATACGGACTGGAAAAATTAATAGTTGAGCAGTTAAAACATTTAAAGCTTACTAATGTCATTTTTGCAGGCGAACAAACAAGTGACTACTTTAAATGGTTTAATCTTGGGGATTATTTCATTCTTACCTCACTAGAGGACGCTTATCCACTTGTTATGATAGAAGCTGCATATTTACAAAAACCTATCATTTCATTCGACTCGGGTGGTGTAAAAGAATTTGTAAAAAATGGAATGGGAAGAATTGTTCCGCTAATAAACACCGAAGAATTATATAATGCAATAGACGGTATAATTTCTGGAGAAATAAAAACAGATAAGGCTTTGCTTAAAAAAGAAGCTGAAAGACACGACATTAAAACACAAATTTCAACTTTTGAAAACATTATAATAGGTGAACTATGAAATATACCGGAGAGCGGATGATATCCGGAATATATAATGAATTTACAGCGGAACATTTACACCGTTATGCCTTTACATTATCATTGATAAAAGGTAAAAAAGTTGCTGATATAGCCTGCGGCGACGGGTACGGTTCAAATTTAATGTCTTTTGCTGCAAAAGAAGTAATTGGTGTTGACATTGATGAAAAAGCTATATATTCTGCAAAAATTAACTATAAAAAACCCAACCTCACCTTTGTGCAATCTGAGTGTACAAGACTTCCATTTAATGATAATTCTTTTGATGTTGTAGTTAGTTTCGAAACTATAGAACACATAACCGGACAATCGGAAATGATAAATGAATTTCGTCGTATTCTGACTCCCGAAGGTATTCTAATTATTTCCTCTCCTGAAAGAAAGAACTGTCTGGATGTTTCTGAAGTTCCAAACCCATTCCACGCCAGGGAATTATATTTACAGGAGTTCAAAGAGTTAATATCCGCATCATTTAAATTTCAAAAGCTTTTTTTTCAAAAGCCCATTTTCGGATCACTTATTATTCCCGAAAAGACAACAAGTTATAACATTTATGAGTATTCTGGTAGTTTTAATGAGATTACGGTCTCTGATAGTTTTTCAACTTCAGTATATAATATAATTATCGCATCAGATAATAGTAGTGATTTTTGTTTAAATAGTTCTGTATTTAACAATTCTGCATTCTTAAATCACATTATTTCGGACATATATAATTCCCGCACATACCGTTTTGGAGCTTTTATACTATGGCCGTTTAAATTTGTAAGATCATTACTGCGATAACCATGGTCTCAATCATTATATTAAATTATAATACCTTCAATTTAACAATTAAATGTATCCGATCTGTTTTTGATAATACTAAGAATGTTGATTTCGAAATAATTCTTGTGGATAATGCATCAACAGAATGTGATCCGGAAAAATTTCTTGAAGAATTTCCTGGGATTGTTTTAATAAAGAATTCTGAAAACCGAGGTTTTTCAAAGGGTTGCAACGATGGTATCGCCAAAGCAAGCGGCAAATACATCCTCCTTCTGAATTCAGATACTATTTTGCTTAATAATGCCATTGGATTCTGTTACGATTACCTTAATAGCAATCCCGATACAGGAGTTTGCACTTGCAGAATTGAAAACCCTGACGGAAGCCCACAAAACAACTGCCAGCGGTTTCCATCAATTACATATCCGCTTGTTGAGAGGCTTAGATTGCATAAAATATTTTCAAAAAGAAAACAGGGGAAAATATTATTAGGTCCTTACTTTAACTACTCAGAGCAAACAGATTGCGACTGGGTATGGGGAACCTTTTTCATGTTCCCGCTAAAAACACTTGAGCTTTTTCCTGAAAAAATCCTGACCGAAACATTCTGGATGTACCTTGAGGATATGGAATGGTGCAAATTAATCTCAAAAGCAGGTAAAAAGATATGTTTCTTACCAGACGGCAGGATATTGCATTTTGGTGGAAATAATTTTGAAGTTCTTAATCTGGATAATAAACATCGCAATAATTTCGAGATTTTTTTGAAGAATTATTATAATCCGCTGCATCGTTTCATAATCAGGCAACTTAGTTAGCAAAACCTGCTTTTCTTCAATTTTTATATATTTGTAAAATGAATATTAATATTACCATGTCCATTGCGGTGAGATTTAACCTGTTTCTTAAAAAAACAGGATGGTTTAAAAACAGAAACATTAATATTCTTCAGGGGATTTTACGCAACTACAAGTGGAGCTTACACACAAGTGACGATACATACTGGTCGGGTATTTATGACACAAAAACAATAAAAGAACTTACAGAAAACACAAAGCCTGGAAATGTCATTTTTGATATAGGTGCTAACGAAGGTTATCTCTCATTGGTTTGTTCTGTACTTACAGGAAAAAATGGAAAGGTAATTGCCTTCGAACCATTACCCGAAAATATTGAAAAATTAAAAAAACATATTTCTATAAATAATATTTCAAATATTATAGTTGTTGAAAAGGCTGTCTCCGACACAAGCGGACAGGTTAACTTCTCTAATACCGGAGATATGGCCGACAACACATATATTAAAAATTCACCCAGATTCATGTCGTCAGGTTCTTCAATAAATGTTTTATCTATTTCAATTGATGATTATTGTATAGAAAATAATGAGTCGCCAGATCTGATAAAAATCGATGTTGAAGGTGCAGAATTAGATGTTTTAACAGGAGCAAAAAAAACCATAGAATTATATAAGCCTGTAATAATAATTTCTACCCACGACTGCCACATGCCCGGTGTTAAAAAGAAATGTCTGGATATTCTTTCTGCCTGGGGATACAGCTTTTACAGTCTTGACAACTACTCCCAGGAACAGGAGATTTGTGATTTTGTTGCAAAATATAACTAGAATTGCAATATGAAAAAAACGATAGTTATAGGCAGTAACGGATATCTTGGAAGACACCTCTCATATTACCTTGAAAAGAATAATTTCAGTAATTCAAATTTTGATATAAACATTAATCCTGATCTGTCAAAAAATACGGAATCATTCGACCTGCTTAATAATAATGATTATAGAAAACTTGATCCTGCTGCCGACTTTATTTTTCTGTTCTCTGCCCATACAGGTACTTTAAACGGGTTCAGAAATTACAAAGACTATGTTTCTGTTAATGAAATAGGCATCCTGAATCTTCTTTCCTGGGTAAAAGACAGCGGTTGCAAGGCAAGGATAATATTCCCATCGTCAAGACTTGTTTATAAAGGCTCTGATAATGCATTAAAAGAAACAGATGAAAAATATCCAAAAACAATTTACGCAGTAAATAAAATTTCTGCTGAGAATTATCTTAATATATACAGTTTAATGTATGGCATACCTTATACAGTTTTCAGGATATGTGTGCCTTACGGAAATGTTTTTAATAATAATTTTTCATATGGCACAATCGGGTTCTTTATAAACCGGGCAATAAAAGGTGAGAGTATAGCGCTGTATGGAAGCGGATTGATTAAAAGAACATTTACTCATGTGGAGGATATATCTAACTGTATAATTAAATGTATGCAAAATAAAGGATCTGTTAACGAGACATATAACATTGGGGGCGAATCTGTTTTTCTTGCCGATATTGCAAAAAAGATATGCAACAGGTTTAATGTAGGATTTTCATTAATTGATTGGCCCGAAGATGAAAAAATAATTGAAACAGGGCATACTTTCTTCGACTCAACAAAACTTGATACGCTTATTAATTACAAATATAAAAACAACATTAACAATTGGATTGAAAATTTAAAAGTTTAACAGTAATGAAAGTTCAGGAAAAAAACCATACAATGTTTATTAAAAGTGCTTTTTGTGAAAAAGGCAGTTTTATAAACACTAATGAGGTGTTAGATTGGATTGCTGAACAAAACAGGAAAATTAAAGTAAATATTAAAAGGGTTTCGTTTAAAGACCTTGACGGCTGGCACTTTGATAATGTGAAAATTCGACACGAATCTTCGAAATTTTTTACAATTGATGGAATTACTGTTACTACAAACTGGGGAAATATTAATGAGTGGGATCAGCCAATTATAACCCAAAATGAAGTGGGATACCTGGGTTTTATTACCTGTGAATTCGACTCTGTACTTCATTTTCTTGTTCAGGCAAAAGTCGAACCCGGTAATGTAAACCACGTTCAGTTGTCTCCTACTCTTCAGGCAACTAAAAGTAACTATAATCAAATTCACAAGGGGAAAAAACCACTTTATCTGGACTACTTTATAAATGCAAAATCTGAACAGATCCTACTCGATCAACTTCAGTCTGAACAAGGATCACGTTTTTTAAGAAAACGGAACAGAAATATTATAATTAAAGTTGATAACGATATTCCAGTATACGACAACTTCATCTGGCTTACCCTTGCTCAGATTAAGAAATTGATGAAATACGATAATGTTGTTAACATGGACACCAGGACTGTTATTTCTGGGATCACCTATGGAAATTATACAGAACTTGATAATAGTTTTCTTCAGGACAACGAATTAGCCATATTTCCCGAAAAAGAAAGATTATTATTTTTAAAATCGGCAATTCTAACCAGTGGTCAGTTAAACACAATAGAAGAGATTATTACTATGCTGACCCACATTAAAAGCAATTATGATGTGGACATTACACCTATTCCACTAAATAAAATGAGAAACTGGTGTATTGGAGAAAACGAAATCTATCAAAAAGATGGTAAATACTTTAAAATAATCGCTGTTGATGTTGAAATAAATAACCGGGAAGTTGTAAAATGGTGTCAGCCTATGGTTGAGTCAGCACAGGACGGAATCTGTGCTTTTGTATGTAAGGAAATAAACGGGATAATACACTTTGCTGCCCAAACAAAAATGGAATGCGGAAATAAAGATATAGTTGAGTTTGCTCCTACGGTTCAATGCCTTACAGGAAACTATCGTCTCACAAAAGACGGATCTTTACCATTTCTTGATTATGTACTAAACGCTGATAAAAACAATATCATATTCGACACAATGCAATCGGAAGAGGGTGGTCGTTTTTTCAGAGAACAGAACAGGAACCTGATAATAATTGCAGGTGACGAAATCCCGGTACAACTTCCCGAAAAGTATATCTGGATGACATTGAATCAACTTCTTTTCTTCCTCAAGTTCAACAATTATGTAAATATTCAGGCCAGAAGCCTTATTTCTGCAATCTCATTTTCATAAAGTCTTTCTTTTACAATGAATGATAAAATTAACATAGGTGTAATCGGATGTGCGTCCATTGCAAAAAGATCTGTACTCCCCGAAATTATATGCAATAATAATTTTAACCTTTCAGGGGTGGCAAGCAGAACGGGGTCTAAGGCAGATGAATTT
>Ga0074195_1004542_pt1 | contig 11302 bp, 16 predicted proteins | sample EPASupsiteHSE623_FD_64525 | JGI IMG/M metagenome (GOLD analysis project Ga0074195, IMG submission 64525) | Bioremediated contaminated groundwater from EPA Superfund site, New Mexico - Sample HSE6-23 | ecosystem: Environmental > Aquatic > Deep subsurface > Groundwater > Contaminated ...
GGCGGGAAGAGGGGGTGAAGTTCTTTGCCGGCAAGGTGCCGATGACGAGCGCGGAATTCGACGCCCTGACGAAGAAACTCATGTCCGAGGCCTTTTACGTAACGGGCCTGGAAAAAGTGAATATCGAGAAAGATGTTTTGTTTCTTCTGACCGACGCGCTGAAGAACGGCATGACCGCGGACGAGTTCAAGTTCAAGCTGAACGAGATGCAGGTGAAATACGCCACGCCCGTCTATGGCCGCGAGGGGACCGTGGGAGCGGGCATCCTCGACTATCACGCGGAGACGGTGTTCCGCACGAACATGATGGGAGCGTACAATGAAGGCCGGTGGGAGATGTACCAGGACCCGGATGTGAAAGCGTATTTCCCGGCCTATGAGTACACGGCGATCATGGATGACAGGGTATGCGACTTCTGCGCTGAACTCGACGGCAATATTTATCTGGCTGATGATCCGATCTGGAATATCATCCGTCCACCGAATCATTTTGAAGACAGATGTACATTCGTGACGGTGAATAAATACGATTTCAACCAGGATATGATTTCAGATTATCCAAAGGGGAAACCGGACCCGGGATTTGGAGGATAACTATGGAACAGGAACAGGCGGTGCTTGAACGGATACAGCGGGCGGAGAAGGAATTCCGGGAACTGCTCGAACGGGAGAAACTTACCTTTGCAATCCGGGAGGAACTGATCAACGGCCAGCGGCGGTCCTTCGGCATTGTATTTGTGCCGGATGAACCGGCGGTTCCCGCGCCGAGTACCATTGTGATGCCGGACCAGACCTTTAGCCGGAAGGTGCGAAGATTGCTTTCGCGGAGCAATTAAAAAAACACGGCATGACGCCGCAGGAGGCTGAGAAAATGGATACTCAAAAATTCGCCGAATTCAGTTTCGAGGACAAGCGCCGGATGGTGCAGGAGGCCATATCGGGGATAAAAAGCGGCAAGGTAAAATCCGCAATGATGCCGGAATCCTATCCCTGGATCCGGGACATGTTTGACGACCATGTGGTTGTTGAGGACGGCGGAAAGCTTTTTGAATATCCCTATACCATGGCCGCGGATGGGGCCGTGAGCTTGGGCGACAGCAAGCCGGTGAAGATCGCCTATGAGGCGTTGGCGGAACTTCAGAACGTGGAGATCGTGAAGACCGGGGACCATGTTTCCGAGACCGGCGCAAAAATCACTTTCATCGAATCCGATCTCGACGAAATGATCAAGAACGCCGAGGTATTGAAGGCCACGATCAAGCCGCCGATGGTCGTGAGCCACGCCGAGGGAGATGCGAGCGCGGCGATCAACGCCGCGACCGTGGGCGCGCCGCAGGTGGGCTGGATGGACCCGGCGAGTCTCGTGAAAAAGAAAAACGCGGACGGTAGTATCAGCCTCTTCGCCACATTCAAGGACATCGCCAAGGGCGCCGTGGACAAGATCGGAACGGAGCTCAAACGCATCTCCTCGGAGATTTACAACAACTATAAGGCGGGGGAAAAGACGGTCGGCAAGGTCATCCGAAGGGTGTCCTTTGTACCGATCCCCGCCATCAAGGATATGAAAGACGCAAGCCAGGCGCATCTCGTCTTTGGCGAGACGCCTGATCAACCAACCACATGGGTCACGCTCTCTGAGGCCGCCCCAAAGTCAGCCGCACCCCAGGCAGCCGCACCCGCGGCAGGGAACGGCACAAACGTCCCGCCGGACGGCGGAAAGGAGACCACGGACATGGACATTGAAAAATTAGCGGAACAGGTCACCACCCTCTCTGAGAGTGTGACGAAGTTGCAGGACGAAGCAAAGGCAAAGGACGACAAGATCAAGACCCTTGAGGCCGAAAAAGAGGCGTCCGTCACGAAGCTTTCGGAGGTCGAGAAGCGGACCCAGCGCGAGGACATCGACCGGTTCCTCGAAGGCTGCCTCCGGGAGGGCAAACTCTCCCCGGCGCTCCGGGTCATGGGCCTGGACAAGTTCATGCAGGGCCTGGACGATCACGCAGTCGTGAAGTTCGGCGAGAAGTCCGCCGAGATCACGCCGCTCGCGTTCATGAAGCGGTTCCTCTCCGCCTTCCCGAAGAACAGCATTCTCCGGCTCGGCGAGATGGGCGGGACCGGCAACGACCCGAACAAGGGCAAAGAACAGAAACTCGTGGACCGCACGCAGCTTGCGGAGATGACGCCGAAGGACCAGGCGACATTCTTCAAGGCTGGCGGGAAGGTCATCGACTAAAAGCAGTTTTGAGTTTTGGGTTTTTGGTGCTTAGTTTAACTCAAAATTCAGAACTAAAAACTAAGAACTTTCTCAAGGAGAAATTACCATGGCAAACACGTTAACCAACCTGATACCCAGCATGTACGCGGGGCTGGATATCGTTTCGCGCGAGCTGATCGGGTTCATCCCGGCGGTGACGCGCAATTCTTCCGCGGAGCAGGCCGCCAAGGACCAGACCATAACCTACCCCGTGGCGCCGGCAGCGGCGGCCGCGGACATTGCTCCGGCGGTCACTGCGCCGGATTCCGGCGACCAGACCATCGGCAACGGGACCATCACCATCAGCAAAAGCCGCGGCGTCCCCATCCGGTGGAACGGCGAGGAACAGAAGGGCGGCATCAATGCGGGTTGGTATGACACCCTCCTGCAGCAACAGTTCGCCCAGGCCTTCCGCACCCTGGCGAACGAGATCGAAGGCGACCTGGGGGGGCTCTACAAATACGCCTCCCGGGCCTACGGCACGGCGGGCACGGCGCCTTTCGCCACGGCGAACGATCTGTCGGATATTGCGCAGATCAAGAAGATCCTCAAAGACAACGGCGCGCCCATGGGCCAGCTCCGCTGCGTGTTGAGCACCGCGGCCGGCGCGAACATCGGCGGCAAGCAGGCCGTGCTCTTCAAGGTGAACGAGTCCGGGACCAGCGATCTGCTGCGCGACGGGATCATCGGCAGGCTCGAAGGCTTCGGTGTGGGTGAATCGGCCGGAGTCAAGGCCCACACCAAGGGCACCGGCTCGGCCTATGTGACGAACGGATCAACCGCTCCGGGTGTGACCGATATCGCGTTGATCACCGGTTCCGGCACGGTACTCGCCGGCGACGTGGTCACCTTCGCGGCGGATGCGGTCAACAAGTACATGGTATCGGTCGGCGTTGCCGCCCCCGGCACCATCTCCCTGGCCAAGCCCGGCGCCCTGGTCACCATCGGCACGGCGAACGCCATGACCATCGGCAACAGCTACACGGCCAACATGGCTTTCGCGAGAGAGGCCATCCATCTCGTGGCCCGGGCCCCGGCCATGCCGATCGGTCCCGATGGCAGGCCCATGGACATGGCCGATGACGTGGTCTATGTCACCGACCCGGTCAGCGGCCTGGTCTTCCAGGTGGCGGCCTACCGGCAGTACCGGCAGCTCGTGTACATTGTCGGCATCGCCTGGGGCGTCAAGGTAGTCAAGGCGGAACACATCGCCATCCTGCTCGGCTGATACTGAGCGAACAATTACGGAGGGGACCCCGGTCCCCTCCGATTCTTGAGGTGAAAATATGGCAAAGAAAGAAAAAGAATTGGAAAATCCTCCTTCTGAAAATCCAAACAATCAGGATGAGAACAAGCCTCCGGAACCGGAGATTGCCGACGGTTTGGTCGTCATGTTCAAGGGCGGCGAAAAGATTGCCGTCCATCCCACGACGGTGAAGAGCCACGAAGAGGCCGACTGGAAGGTGCAGAAGTAAATGCCCTACTGCTCACAGACCGACATAATCAGCCTCGAGATGACCGAGGAGGAGCTCATCCAGCTCACGGACGACGGGAACGTCGGGGCCGTGGACCCGGTGAAGGTTACGGCGGCCATCATCAAGGCAGACGCGGAGATCAACGCCTATTGCCAGGCGCAGTATACGGTCCCCTTCGGCCCGGCGTCCGAGGTCGTCGGAACGGACACGAAGAACTACGCCTGCATCCTGGCGCATACGGCGGCGGCCCTGAACAAGCCGGTCACCGGGGCGAACTGGGCGACCTACTGGCAGCAGAAGGGTTCCTCCGGCGGGACGTGGGTGGACGGCAGCGCGTACACGGCGGTCCCGGCCATCGTCTCCGGCTGGTCCGCGACGCTCGCGGCGTTCAACCTCTACCGCAACAGGCCGAAGCCGGCGACGCTCCTGGACCGGTACAATAAGGCCATGTCGTGGTTGTCCGCCATCGCCAAGGGCGAGCGACAGATCCCGGGCGTGACGGACGAGAGCAGCCTGCCGGCGAGCACCACACAAAATGCAGCCCCGACGTTCGTGCGGCACGCAACGGCCCCGGCCTCGGTAATACTGGGCACGGATGGGAAAACCTATACCTGCATCGCGGCGCACACGGCCGCTGCCGCAAATCAGCCGGTCCTCGGTGCGGACTGGGCGAGCTACTGGATAGAGCAGGGGATGAACGGGGGAACCTGGACAACAGGTGCGGATTATGTGCCTGACGGGTATCTTACGACCCGGGTCGGCACGATGAACGTATGGTAAAGCGGTTTTTGGTTTTGAGTTTTTAGTTTTGGGTTGAGGGATGAAGACCCGGATAAAAATCTATGACCCAGCAAGCAGACATGCCGGCAAACCAGGACGCCTTGATTGAACACATCGTGCTCAAAACCATGAGCATGACGGACCGGCTGGTGCTTCGGGAATATTGCAGGGAGAGACATGAGGTGCAGAACGCGCTGTTAGAAAAACTGGAAAAACGCATCTGGCATTTGGTGCTCACGGGGTTCTTTCAGGCCATCGCGGCCATCGGCGTTTTGGTCGTGCTGTTGATTCAGCTTTCCAGGGGCAAATGAAATGCTGACGCTCCACGTATCGGTGAACGGAGAAAAGAAGGCCGTCGACGAACTCCGGAATATCGCGGGCAAGGCGAAGGACCTGCGGCCGGCGTTCAAGGTCGCGCGGCTTTTGATCCTGGAATCCACGCAGCGGAACTTCATGGCCGGCGGCAGGCCGGAGCGGTGGGAGCCGCTCAAGGCTTCGACGTTGGAACGCCGGGCGCGGGAACACATGGGCTCTACCTGGACCGCAACGGAAAAAAGAAGCCACTCAAAAATGTGGATTCAGCGCGGAGCAAACAAAGGCCGCATCACCAAAGGCGCGGCAAAATATATGGCCGGGGCCAAGCCTCTCCGTGATACGGGCATGCTCATGGCATCCATAGGATTTCCTTCGCGAGACGGGATTTCCGTGAACAAGCCGCTGGAACTCCGGGTCGGCACCAACGTGCCCTATGCCTGGGTGCATCAGAAAGGCTGGGATGAAGGCAAGATTCCAGCCCGTCCGTTCATGTTGTTGCATCCCGAGGACGAGGAGAAGATCGTGAAGGCGATCCTGGACCATATAGCCGGAGATAAACCATGAAGACCCTGCTCGAAGCCATCAAGGCCCGGCTTGTCGCCCAGGTGGAAATCCTCGGCGGGGACAAGGCGGTGCATTTTCTGCCGGACCAGTTTTATTTTCCCGAGACCACGACCTTCCCCTGCGTGGGGCTGAAGGATGGACCGGTCAATCAACACTACTATCTCGGCATGGCCCGACAGAAGGCCGATCTCGAAGTCGAGTTCGTCTGCTGCGTGCAACTCCACCAGTACGGCACGGTCATCGTGGGCAAGGGCGCGGCAGTGGGGATCCTGGACCTGGTGGACAGCGTCCGCGCGGCCCTGGAGTGGTGGGCGCCCGAAGGGTACAAGTGGGTGCAGGCGAACGGCGACGTGGATGAGGACGCCTCCCAGGCCGTGAACGTGGTGAACGACGCGGGGGAGACGCAGAAGCTGGTGCAGATGAAGCGGTTCTCGATGTCGTGGATAAAAGGATGAAGAGTCAACACACTTTCCACCACGAAGGCACGAAGGCTCGAAGGACGGCAACGACGAAGCCTTGGGTTTGAAGGAGAGATATGAAAATACTACTTGATCCGGGACACGGCGGGGACGATCCGGGCGCGGTGTACGGCGGCACGGAGGAAGAGGACGTGACCCTGGCCGTGGGCCTGCGCTGCGCCAACGTGCTGCGGGACCTGGGGCATGACGTGTTCCTGACCCGGGACCGGGACATCGGCATCCCCCGCGTGGAGCGCGTGCGGCTGATGAACGAGTACAAGTGCGAGGCCTTCGTGTCCATCCACTGCAATGCCTCGACCGAGGAAAGAGTGGCGGGCATCGAGACCTATTACCGCGACGCCGGGGACAAGGTGCTGGCCGGGTGCCTGCAAAAGATGCTGGCCACCTATACCGGGGGCATTGACACCGGCGCCTTCCGCGACGAGCTGCGGCTGAAGAAGCGCCTCACCGTCCTGAACAACGACAAGGTCCCCTGCGCCCTGGTGGAGCTGCGTTACCTGAGTAACCCCGCTGACCGAAGTTACCTGATCAACAACATCAACACCCTGGGCGAGGTCCTGGCCCATGGGATCGATTGGTTCGCGCATATTCACGCGGGCCAGGTGAAAGAAACGTGGCCGGCATGAACGATTATAACTGTGCCACATACATTGGCCCCGGAAGGCGACTCGACAAAGGTGAAGGAGGTGTGGCCGGTATGATTACCTGGATGAAAAAGTTTTTGAATGCTTTTCTGCACGACGAGATGGCGTTTCGCAGGTGGTCGCGCGGGTTCCTGCTCTGGCTCGGCGGCGCGGCGGTAACGGTCGCCTCGGCGGGCTGGGACGTGGCCCGGACCTGGACGCTCAAGGAGTGGCTCGGCCGCCTGGCCGTTGCCGGGATCCTCGGGTTTGCCGGCATGATCAACCTGGGCGACAAGAACCCGCCGAAGGAGGGAAGCGATGTCCAGCCCCCACAATCATGACCCATGGAAAGCCGTCGCGGCCTTCGCGCTCCTGGCCCTGCTCCTCGGCTGCCGGACCATCGCGCCGCCGGCGCTCCTGACGGAAACCAAACAGGGCGAGCCCCTGATACAACGCACAGTCGAGAAGACGGGCTCGCGCAAGGAGGTGCCCGTGAACAAGAAACCCCGCAACGTGGTGGCCCAGGCAAAGTTCGATCACCGGGGCGACGCGGCCCTCATCAGCATCACGAGAAGCTGGTGGCCCTGGAGCAGTGTGCAGGTAAGCACGAACTGCATGAAGTGCCACAAGACGGAGCCCATCCCGTTCACGCGGCCGAAGAATCCCTGGTGGATGTGGCCGCTGTTCTTCTTGATCTTCACGGGCATCGCGCTGGGGATCCATTTCCTGGACAAGCTGAAGGGCATTCTATTTTCCTGGAGACGGTAGATGGCGGACGGCATCACCCATGAAGATGTTGCGACCGCGGCCGATGATCCGCTTGCTGAGATCAACAAGGCAGAATGGAACAAGGCGCACAAAGTTACCGGGTCAATCACAATCACAGGAGGCACGGCCGAGCCCGCGCGGCCTGCTTCGGGCATAATCATCTTTACCATTGACACCGGTGTTACTCCGAACCACCGCATGGCCGCGGGAATGCTGGTGAGCGATATAAACATACCGCCGATCTATTGGTTTGACGTGACGACATGAGGCCCATGATGAAAAAAATACTTGCCCTGATCTTCGCGCTCGCCCTCGCGGCCGGCGGCGCCGATGCCGCGGTGGTCTTCAAGCTCGACACCTACGTCGGCCTGTCCTCGGACACAAAGCCCGTCTATGCCTCTGACCTGTCGCGGTTCTATGAATCCGACACGCGCAAGCATTTTCTGAAAGTCTCGGGAACCTGGCAGGAAGTCACCGACCACGCCAACCTGGCGAACAAGGGCTCGAACACCCATGATGACATTGATGCTTTCATTTCCTCCAAGGGTCAATCAAGCGGCCTTGCCTCACTCGACGCAAACGGCGATGTGCTGGAAACCATCCAAGACGCAAACGTGCTCGTCCAGAAAAACGGCGGACCGAACATCATAACAACGCTGCAAGATGTCGTCACGTATTCATGGAGCGCGGCAATCCTTTCCGGCGGCGGAATTACGGACAATGGGGATGGAACGGTTTCCACGGCAACCGGAGAGGCCATGCTGCGGACTTCGGCGTCTGAGTCTGCAACGTTGATGAGCACCTCATTTCCCGCGGCGAATAATTTGGCCCTTACGAACAATGCGACAAATTATGTCTATGCAGACTATAACGCAGGGTCGCCACAAATCCTTGTTACCACCTCGTCAGCCGACTTCAACTGCGAGGATAAATGCCACCTCTACACCATCAGCCGCGAGGGCACCAAGCTCCATATTATCGACGCCCGCAATCAGAACGTAGACGCGAACCGTAAACTTCGCAGGCGGTTCTACGATACGGGAGTTCTTGAACACACCGACGGCGGGACAAATCTATCCTCCCCGTCAGCGCGATATCTCGCCGTTTCCGCCGGCAGTTTTTATTATGCGCTCGTCAAGCACACCCACGATGCTTATGACACGTCCGTGGCGGGAACAGCCAATGCGAACGTCTATGACACTTATTACCGTGATGGCGCGGGTGGCTGGACAAAGACGGTCGATCAAAAATCAATCGACAACGCAAGCTATGATGATAGCGATGGGACACTCGGCTCGCTCACAGCCTCATACTATGGCATCCATTGGGCGTACCTCATCGTCGGGACGACGCCGAGACTGGCGATCATCTATGGGCAGGGGAACTATGCCACTCTGAACGATGCGAAAGCGGCGGCAACGCTCGTGTCCGTGCCACCGGCCATAGCGGGGAACGGGGTTCTCATTGGCAGGGTAATTATCCAGCAAGGGGCTTCGACGATTACCGAAACATCAAGCGCCTTTGCGACGACCTTCGAGGCGGGTGGCGTGCCATTACACAATAGTCTCGCCAGCATTCAGGGCGGAACCACGAATGAATACTACCATATGACGAACGCACAGTCCGGAGCGCTCCATGCCCGATCTCATGCGCTGGATAGCGGCAGCGATCACAGCGGCAGGCTGGCGCTCAACCAGCTCACAGACAACGACACCACGGCAAGCCTCTGTCTCGTCTCCGGCGGCGCGGGCGGAGAGCCGAATTATATCACCTGTCCGGGTGGCGGAGGCGGCGCTCCGGTGGATGGTGAGTATACCACCTATTCGGCAAATACCACACTCACAAATGAACGTGTATGGAACAATGGGACGAATACAACGGTTGACATTGGCACGGCTGGGCAGATCAAAATAAACGTGCCGGCGATCCCCACGGACATCAGCGGGGCAAGCTTTGTAACAAAGGTCGCTGAAACGAATTTATCTAATGAGTTTGCGCTCGGCAGTCTCTCCACTGGATTATTGAAAAACACAACCACAACCGGAGTGCCTACCATCGCATCATCCGGTACTGATTACGGGCCACCCACGTCGGGCAACGCCACGGGCTTGATTATTTCCACGACCGGCACCGGCGCGCATACGGCATACGGCGGCACATCCTGCACAAATCAATTTAATCGTAGCCTCAACGCCTCGGGCGCGGCCACCTGCGCGGGCGTGGGCGTGGCCGACTTCACCGCGAACCAGGGCACAACGACCCAGGTGCTTCATGGCAACGCGGCGGGACAGCCGTCCTGGGGCGGGATCGTAGGCGCGGACCTTCCGAACCCCGGAGCCTCGACCCTCGGTGGGGTGAAATCGCTCACCTGCGGCGGAACGGACAAGCTCTCTGCTATCGGCACAGACGGCCTCCCGGTGTGTAGCACTGACCAGACCGCAGGCGGCGGGCCGACCACGGCAAAACTCACCAGCGACTACACGAACAGCACGACCACCGGCACGAACGTATCGGGACTCAACGTCACGCTTGCGGCGGGGACGTGGCGGTATTCTTATTGGCTCGCGGTTCGCATAGCTACGATTGCGAACGCCTCTGATTTCGGTGTGAACTTCACCGGCACACAGACGCTGCTGACTGCGCAATTGACCTACCAGGACACGGGCGTGTCAACCAGCAATGGCATTATAGACGACGTTATCACCGGTGATGGGGCGGAAACAGTCGTTGCGGGATGTGTGAATACCGCCGTATCGACAACCGTGCCGAACCTCAATTGCTTCACCTCATCTACCACGGCGGCGACAAATATGTTTGTGCGAGTGGAGGGAATGATCGTTGTCACAGTGAGCGGCACGCTTCAACTATATGCCGCTTCAGAGGCAGCAACTGAAATTCGAGTAATGGCGGGCAGCACACTGCTCGCAGACCCATTCTAAATGGAGGATAGAGAAATGAAAAAAGTATTTGCATTGATCTTGGTGATTGTTTTCGGAATCACATCCGGCGCGCAGGCCGTCACGCTGGCCGTGGTGCTGCAAATCGGAGGGCTTGTATCGCCGGACCCGGCCTACAAGTCGGTGAGCGCCCACTATACGATCTCTGATTCTGTTGCCCAGTTGGAGATCCCGGACGTAAGCGCGGACGAAATCATGCTGCCGCTCGCCACGCCGGGCACGTGGAAAAGCCTGATCGTCGCCGCGATCGTCGCGGATGCGTCCGCCCGGGGGTTTACCTTGACGGCGGCCAACGTCCGCTGGATCGTGTACGAGGCGGGCGATTATAAAGAAACGAAACTTTGGGCCAGTTGGCCGGATGACGCCACAAAAACAAACCTGTCCGCGTCGCTCGTCAACGTATACCCCGGCCTCGGCGGAGAACAGATCCTCGTGGACTTCGGAGGATATACGCAGTATCGCTGGGTTGTGTATTGGAGCAAGGTCGGCACGGGCACGCAGGTTGTGCAACTCGTCGATGCGGGAAACTCCGCGAATTTTCTCACGTGGTCGGATGCGGCTGCGGCGGGCGAACACTCCAACGATACCGGCTGGACAAATCTTTCCGCATGGATGGCGGGAGAAAAGCTATTGAAGCCCATGGCATCGAGCACCGTGACGACGGATGACCCGATCTGTCGCGGGGTTTTTTTGTATCTGAGGTAGCACATGGCAAAGAAGCTTTTCAACCCGAACATCTTCAACTCGGCGGTGTTCAACACCCTGGCCCCGGTTGTGGCCACGCGCCTCTTCAACCGGAATGTGTTCGGGTATCCGGTGTTCAATACGGGGGAGACGCCGGTCCCCTTCACCGGTACGCCCTTCGGGAAGATCCTGCGGGCGGCCGCGGCGCTCAGTACCAGCATCACAGTCAGGGAGCGATAGATGGCGGGGAAGATAACGGCAGTCCGGGACGCGCTCCCGGTGATCATCGGCAGGAAGGCCCGGCGGTTCATCATCACGCACCACCCGATCCGGCGGTTCAATATCACCCATGCGCCGGTGAAGACGCTGTCAACGCTCATCCGTGTGGCGGAGGAATAGAAAAT
>Ga0074195_1004543_pt1 | contig 11300 bp, 9 predicted proteins | sample EPASupsiteHSE623_FD_64525 | JGI IMG/M metagenome (GOLD analysis project Ga0074195, IMG submission 64525) | Bioremediated contaminated groundwater from EPA Superfund site, New Mexico - Sample HSE6-23 | ecosystem: Environmental > Aquatic > Deep subsurface > Groundwater > Contaminated ...
GCTCTCGGTTGCGCCGGCGCGGCTGATGGGTCTCATCAAGGAGAAGATCCCCGAGATCCTTGAGGTGACCTCGCCAACCCCGCTGACCGTGCAGATGGCCGGTCTCCGGGTGAAGCTGCCCTACGATACGTTTGCAGAAAAGGTCAGGAAGATGGAGGTCGAGGACGGGATCCTTCTCGGGGATATCGCGGAGGTCCTGCCCTCGCGGATGCGGGACTATATCCTTGTCAAGATCCTCCCGTTCTCTGAGACGAATACGGTGGTCTGATGACGGAAACGACAAAGAAGGAGTTCGAGGAGCGCCTTGCCCGCATCGTGGAGCAGGGCGCGGATGTAACGGCTGAGGAGTGGATGAAGGCGATCGAGGTTGAGTACGGCAAGGTGCCGCTCGTCTTCAAGCGGATGGGGGAGCGGCCCGAGGTGCTCATCTCCCACCTGCTCTACAAGGGGACGGTGGCGCAGACGAGCCCGCTCGACCCGAAGTTCGTGGAGCTGATCAGCATGGCGGTGGGGGCGGCCTTGAAATGCCCGCACTGTACCAGCTACCACATGCAGGCGGCACTGAAGATGGGGGCGACCCGCGAGGAGATCCTTGAGGTGATTCTCTTATCCGGTATGATCTCCAACTCGTCCGTACTCGCGAACGCGTACCGGATCTTCGATGAGAAGGTCGAGAAGTGCGTGCCGTGCGAAGTGAAACCGCCAAAGGCCAAGGAGAAGAAGAAGGCGAAGCGGGCAGCGGCAAAGAAGAAGAAGTGAGTGGACTTTTTTTGGAACGAGCCATTTTTTCCGGATCTGTTAAATTTTTCTTAAGCAGGGTCTGGTTAAAATTTTTCAGGCAAGGTCCGGTTGATCGGCTCGCAGGTTTTGAGCGGGGGCTGGGGGGGTGATTGAAAGATTTTGGGCAAGGTCTGCTTGAAAAATGAGTGTGCAGATCATGCGCTGATCTCAGCACACAGGATCTCGGCCTGCTCCAAAATGGTTGCCACTGCCTTTGGCTGCTTGTCGGGTGGATACCGGTATTTGGTCAGAATACGCTTCACCATCACCCGCATCTTTGCCTTGACGCCTTCCTTTACGGTCCAGTCAATGGTGGCGTTTTTCCGGATCTGATCCACCAGTTCATGGGCAATCTTCCGGAGTGTTTCATCGCCGAGCACCATGACTGCACTGTCATTGACCTCAAGGGCTTCATAGAAGGCCAGTTCCGCTTCCGTAAGTCCGAGATCCTGGCCCCGCTTATCCGCTTCCCGCAGCTCCTTTGCAAGCCTGATAAGCTCCTCAATAACCTCAACGGATTCAATGGCCCGGTTCTTGTACCGGTGTATGGTCTCTTCGAGCATCCGTTCAAAGGAACGCGACTGGACGAGCCGCTTCTTCTGCCGGGTTCGGATCTCGTCATTCAGGAGTTTTCGTAAGAGTTCCACTGCCACATTCTTCTGCGGGAGCCCCCTGACCTCTGCAAGGAATTCCTCAGACAGGATCGAGATATCCGGTTTCTTGAGACCGGCAGCAGAAAAGATGTCGATGATCTGATCGGAAACGATCGCCCCGCTGACAATCTGGCGTATAGCGTGTTCCATGTCCCAGGTACGGTCTGCCTTCTCACCGTCACCATCGAATTTTACCAGCGCTGTTCGTACGGCCTGGAAGAATGCCACATCGTCCCGGATCTTTAGTGCCTCATCGTGCGGGACCGCAAGGGCAAACGCTTTGGAGAGTTCCGTGACTGCGCCAATGAACCGCTTCTTCCCGTCTTTTTTACCAAGAATGACACTCTGGGCAACCGGCAGGAGCGCAAGCCGTCGCTCGGGGTCTTCCCAGTCCGACCAGTCGAATCCGTGGAAGATACCGCAGCAGATCTCGTATTTCTCCTGCATGACGGTGACTGCTTCTTCATGATCGATTGCGGTTTTACCGGTCCCCCCGTTTTCGGTATAGTTGGCGATCGCTTTCCTCAGTTCATCGCCAAGCCCGATGTAATCGACAACCAGACCGCCCGGTTTATCCTTGAAGACGCGGTTGACCCGGGCGATGGCCTGCATGAGGGTATGTCCCTGCATCGGCTTGTCGATGTACATGGTGTGGAGCGGTGGGACATCGAAGCCGGTCAGCCACATATCACGCACGATGGCTATCTTCATCGGGTCATCGTCATGTTTTGTCTTCTGGAACCGTTTCGCGAGCGCTTCCCTGCGGGGCTTGTTCCGGATATGCTGCTGCCATTCCAGTTCATCGGTTGCCGAACCGGTCATGATGACCTTAAGCAGGCCCTTATCATCCTCATCAGCATGCCATGCCGGGCGGAGCCGGATGAGTTCCGCATAGAGGTCAACGCAGATCCGCCGGCTCATGCAGACGATCATCGCCTTGCCTTCAATGGCCTCCTGCCGCGTCTCGTAGTGATCTACGATGTCCTGTGCAATGAGCGAGACCCGTTTCTCCGTCCCGATAACCGCTTCGAGCGCTGCCCACTTCGATTTGAGATCCTCTTTCTTCTCGATCTCTTCTCCTTCGGTGATCTCCTCGAACTGGGGATCGATCTTCGGGCGTTCTTTCTCGTCGAGATAGATCTTCGCCAGCCGGCTCTCGTAGTAGATCGGGACGGTGGCCTTGTCCTCGACTGCCCGCTGGATATCGTAGATGCTGATGTAGTCCCCAAAAACGTGCCGGGTGTTCTTGTCTTCCTTCTCTATAGGAGTGCCGGTGAACCCGATGAAGGTCGCCCCGGGGAGTGCGTCCCGGATATGGCGGGCGAACCCGTCGATGAAATCGTACTGGCTCCGGTGGGCTTCGTCCGTGATGACGATGATGTTCTTGCGCCCGCTTAATTCAGGGTATTTTCCGCCTTTCTTCTCAGGGAAGAACTTCTGGATGGTCGTGAAGACGATTCCCCCGGACCCGACCGCGAGCAGTTTTTTGAGATGCTCCCGGTCGGTTGCCTGCACCGGCTTCTGCCGGAGGATCTCGTGGCAACGCGAGAAGGTGCCGAAGAGCTGGTCATCGAGGTCGTTCCGGTCCGTGATCACTACGATCGTAGGGTTCTCCATCGCGGGACTGAGCACAATCTCGCCGGTGAAGAAGACCATCGTTAAGCTCTTTCCCGACCCCTGCGTGTGCCAGACAACCCCGCCCCGCCGGTCCCCGCTGGGCCGGGATGCATGTACCGTGCTTTCGACCGCTTTTTTTACCGCATGATACTGGTGGTATCCTGCCATCTTCTTGGCAATCCCACCTTCATCATCGATCTCGAAGACTATGTAATTCCTGATCAGATCGAGGAGCCGCCGCTTGTCGAATGCACCCCGGATAAGCACTTCGAGCCGGAGCAGGGTTGGCGGGGCAAGCTGTTCGCCCTCAATGGTCCTCCACGGCATGAACCGCTCGCGGATGGAGGTCAGGGTGCCGATCCTGGCTTCAAGACCGTCCGAGATGACGATCATCTCATTGTGGGCGAACAAGGCCGGGATCTGCTGCTTGTAGGTCTGGATCTGCCGGTAGGCGGTCTCGATCGTTGCCTTTTCATCCGTCGGGTTCTTCAGTTCGATGATAACGATGGGGAGACCATTGAGGAACAGGAGGATGTCGGGTCTCCGGTTGTGGTGGTTTTCGATGACGGTGAACTGGTTGACCGCGAGCCAGTCGTTCTTCTCCGGGTGATCGAAATCGGCCAGCCGAACCTGGTCGCCTTTGATGGTGCCATCGGGCCGGTGGTACTCGACCTCGACCCCATCGACAAGCATCCGGTGAAACGTCCGGTTGTTGTTTACCAGTGACGGGGAATCCGGATGCAGGATCTTTTTTAGTGCAGCTTCCTGAGCATCCGCCGGGATACCCGGGTTGAGCCGTGCGATTGCTGCGGCGAGCCGGGGTTTCAGGATCACGTCATGCCAGTGTTCGCGTTCGGCTCCCGGTTCACCGGGGGCGATGTCCGGGCCGAAAAGAGTGGTGTAGCCGAGCTCCCGGAGCCATGCGAGGGTGTGCTCTTCTACGTGGGATTCGGCGATTTTTGCAGCAGGCATCCGGTATCTGAATCAGGAGTACGGTTTCCTCTACGATAAGCTTTGGGAAAAATAATTCTGAAAATATCTGTAAATTACTGAAAAATTTACAGGTTCCGGGAGTCATCGTCTGCGATCCCTTGTACCTTGAATAACCCGGAATCCGGGGCGAAAATGCGCATTTCAGAAAAAATTCCGTCGAAGCAACTACTAATTTAGTAGATTTTAGTAATTATTAGTAGTTGGAGAAAATGTGGTGGATGTGTGATTAAACTCTTGTCCAGATGCATATGCAAACAGGAAATCATTAGAGTTATCTGGTCATTTTGTCCAGCGGATTGTCCAGATCAATGAAATCAGCGGTTTGATTTCGACAGGAGTTTCAGGTCCGATGCAAGGACATTGGATTTTGAACTGAAATATCCGAGAGTTTTATCCGGATTCTCATTTACCATGGTCCTGAGTACGGTTGATTCCAAGCACTGCTGATGCTGATTAAGAATTTTCACGGCCCGGGTCTGCCGGCTTTCTGATGAGGACGTAATATCGCTCTGCTGAACCGGCGCATCTTTTGGGACCATACCGGTAATTCCTGCTCCAAGAGTATCGACACGATAATACCCGTAATTTTCGCGATTCAGGAGACGATTAGTGTTTCTCTTCAGATCCTTATGGGCCTTAAGCCATTCGTAAAATTCCGGATTCCGTTTAGGCCCCATATGGACGCCTCCGAGACTGTCGAGACCCTGCCCGAACCCGAGGAGATCACGTGCTGAGAGCACTTCCTGATCATTTATCGACTTTCCGTAACTCACATTGACATAATGCAGGAAATTGTTCTCTTCATATCCCCGTTTCTTCAGCTGGACTTTCAGGGCATTAAGGGGACTCGCGTGTGTTGAGATCATCGTCCCGTCGAAATCAATGTAAAATGCATTAATACCATTGTCGATATAGAAATCAACGATCTTTTTAGTAAAGAGTGCCCCGGTCGCCGGGATATAGCCGAGGATCGGCTTTTTGTTCCTCACCATAATAGCCGTGTAACATGCCTGAAGATATGCGAGGAATTCATCAAAGTTTTCGATATTTAATGCCCTCGCAGCCTTCGGTACTGATGGTATTGGAGTGATATCGGAAAAGGCGTAGGTTGTATTAGTCAGGATTTCTATCTCATCCGGTGTCGGATACCGGGACTCCATCCCTTCAGGCTTGAACTGGAGGAGGCACATTGTCGGCTTATTGCCACATTGGACAATACTTTTATGCGCAGCTTTGTTCTTTTCCTGCGATGCTGCAGGTTGTTCGTTGATATTCCGTAATGAGGTCTCGTTGAGGGTGAAATAAAGTTCATTGAGGCATGCGAGATTCGCAGGGACGTTTGTTTCCCGGAAAAAGGTCTTGGTATTTAGAGCCCGGGTTGGTGTTTTTACGGGCTTGTTACCAATCGAAAATTCAAGGGTTCGCAGATCAGTATCCTCTGATTCGGAATATTTAGAAATCCGGATCTCTGTACTCATCTGATAAGCCCCGTAAGGATAACTTCGGTTATCCTGAATGAAGATTCTTTTAATCTTTTATATAAAACGTGGCATTCGCTCCTGGAGAGTTCGCCATGATCCTTCTGCCACAGGAGCAGACCAATAGTTCCATGGATGCGGATGTGTAGCTTATCCTTGAGGTTTCTTGCCCGTTCGTCAATGATACAGATATACCGGGCATGTTGCCGTTCTTTTTGAAGGCCAAGGCAGAGAATGCTGATTTCACCATCGTGCAGATATGGGTACCGTTTCGATAACCTCCTGAAACAGGGTTCATCGTTCACCGGAATTACCGAGAATTTCCCGTATCTGGTGTACTCCCGGAATGTCTCCGGGTTCTTCCGGATCTCATCATAGACCTGCTGTGTTGTTGTCAGTTGGTACCCGCTTTTTGTGCAGGTATCGAGTGCCTTAGGAAAATTGATCTCACGAAGAAGACAGATAATCGACGAGGTATCGAATATCTTCATCCTACCCTCGCGCCTGATCCAGGAATTTTTCGACCGGGAGACCTGCTAAAAATGCGGCTTTTTCCAGACTGACTTTCCCCTTCTTGTAGAGGGAGACTGCAACCGGGATCCTCTTCCGGATTACCCGTTCATAGACTGCCGATTCTTCCTTGAATTTCGGGTAGGATACGTAAATAAAGAGGAGAAGTTCATCCTGGTTCAGGTCATTGAGGAACTCCTTGAAATCCGCAATTGCCTCGATCTCCTCATCAGAGAATGCCGGTTTTACCTTATCAAGCGCAGCAATGCCGGTGGGAGTGATGAGGTATTCCTGACCATGTTCCCTTACAAGCCCGAGCGATTTTAAGGTCCCCATCTCGTTCTCGGCAGCCTCGCTGTAGGGGCCAAAGGTATGCGGGATAAACTCGGTCTGATCACGGACCTTTTCGATAAAATCTGCGATAAGGAACATCTCCTTCTGGAACGCCACCTTTCCTTTGAGGGGATCATTGTTGCCCGCGTGCAGCAACTGCAGTATCGCGAGATCCAGATCGGTAAGATCCTCAACAATATCCTCGATTGAGAACTCCATCGCAGATTCCTTTTCTTACTATTATGTACGAGCGCTGATCATCAATGCTTCTGCGAATGTTTTCTGATTGGGGAGTATTAACGGGTGGGCGGGCGGAGGATGAAAGTGAACAGAAATGATATTATTCATACAAAGAGAGAATTATTGAAAAAAAAGGTGTGGAGTTCGAATACACAATCTACCTCGCCCTAATCATGACGTTGGTCATCAAAGTGAAAATGGAGTTGACCATGAACATGACAGCAGTAATTACCGCATTCGGGTGGATCGCTCGCGTGAAGGCCAGACGGCCTTCCGTCCAATGTGTGATTGGTAAGGAAAGGTGTGTACTAGAGTCCACGTTGAGCGATTGGAGTTCAAATCTCCACCTTCACACTTCCTAACCTATTGTTGCGAATTGTTATCATCAAGTGTTCGGGGCTCTCCAGCAAGGACGAGAGTCAGACCAAAATTTGCCCCGAGTATCTCTGAAATTTTATTCAAAACCGATCCTGGACTAGTATCATTATTTTCATAAATATGAGTCAAATCTGTATGCATTTTTTCATTTTTCTTATCGTTCATTATTTCATCGACATTTTCAGAGATTTTTTTGTAAAGATTCAGAACATACCTTTCATCGATAGGCTGCCACGTTTTTGGGTCGGCCTGATCGAAATAAAAGTCATGTAATTCCTTACCGAAGTAGGATTCATCACATTCTTCCGCCTTTGAGTGGAACCGCCACTTGCGTTGACCTCTTTGAAAGGTGATACAATGCGGTTTTGAATCATCGTCATCGATCTTCTTACATCTTTTAAGTGGTATTAAACGGGAAAAATTGGTAACATTCTTCGAGAGAAAGATTTCTGAAAAATTATCTTCAGTGGTAAACTCAGGGGCGACATAATATGTACGAGAATTTTTTTCGGCAAATTTTTTCAATGAGATGTGCTGGTGGTATTTACCAAATTTATCCCGGTACAACATGAATCGAAAATAAGGATCTGTGTAATAATTATAGGGTACTCGAAAAAATTTTGCATTGCGTCTTTTTAAGTAATCACTCAATTTAAACTGATAATAATAATCTGCCCCTTTCAATGGTAAATGAGCGTCCCAACCTTCTTCCTTTTCCTGCTTAAGATTTGGAAGAATGGGAGCTGCTTTGAGATCCTTCCATCTTTTTCGGGTTTGTTCGTAAAGAAAAGCATATCCGAATGTAAATTCTGAAATTCCAAATTCACCCATCTTCATGTGACCACCTCTTTCATTCCTTCAACCTGAATCTCCCCGTTCATCAGTTTCGGCAGCAACTCATCGCGGATCTGGGCGAGCGTGCGGGACTGCTGCTCGTTGCTTTCAATTTTTTGCTGAAGGAGGGAATAAATTTGAAAATACTTTTTTTGAATTCGCATATCAGGAACGAGGATAACTTTTGATAAGAGGTATTCTCTATCAATACCTTGCCCTTCACGTGCGCTGGGTTTTAAAATATCAATATAATTTGACATATCATACCTGATTTTCATCTCCAACAATTCAGGAATATAAATATCAGAATTAACCTTGAAAATTTCATATACCGGGCTGACCGATCCTATTTTCTCCTTCATTAGGCCAAAATTTACAACTTTACGGCTCAGCCCAAATACAAAATCCCCTTTTACAATTTTTTTGTTCTTTTCACGTGTTTTTGATAATTGCTTGTTGAATCGTTCATCTCTTAGTGTTAATCCAGTTACGGTAGCTGAATATTCGACAGCGGGTTCTGATCCTATTCTTTCAGTTGAATGACGCAAAATCTTTTCAAAATGTTCAATTTTCCAACCTGATGGGATTTCTCCAATTTCAGAATCTTCAAAACGTTCAGGGAGCTGTGCCATAGTCTCCACATCAATTCCTGCCGGCTGCCCGCCCCTCGCTTTCGCACGCACCGGATCGAAATCCATAAACCATGACTTGAAGATTGCCCGTCCCATCGCTTCGAGAGTCTCGTTCATCTGGCGGTTGAGCTCGATCTTGTCATCAAGCGAGCCAAGGATGCGGGCGATGTTATGTTGATCTTGTGAATCGAAAACGGAGATTTTCAAATCTTTGATTAACTTTAAACTAAGGGTTTTTTGTGAAGATCCTACGACACAATTTTCGATTTGATTTTTCACATAGTCAGATTGAAAACAATAAAAAAGATAGCGGTCATCAATTTTTGGGACGATAATTGCCGTATTTTGACCTAAACAAAAACGAAATTCGTGGTTAACGTAACTAGTAATTCCGTAAGATCCAACTCGACTTATTACGATGTCTCCTCTTTTTGGTAAATATTTCTTTATATATTCTTTAAAAATTTCCGGTGATACTTTTAAGCAATTCGAAGTGTTTAAAAAACCGCCTTTAATGTCAGTCACTCTCACCATAGGATATCCCAAACTTGAGTACTCTGGTGTTTGATGAAGGGAATCAATTACATCTGCCACTTGATGTAATTCAACAACTTTTGATCGTTTTTCCATTTTTGTACCATTCATAATCAATTTTGTACGGTGTAGTTAACGAGAGAATTATCAATAAACCAAATGGATATTTGTATTCCCCGGCATACTGAGTAAATTCGGCCAATCTTTTTCGATCATCGTCCAGCTCGTCAAGGGATCCACCAGATTTTTTTGCTTCGATACAAAGAAGATTCTCTCTAGAGTTTCTTCTATGGATAATGATATCGGGTCTTACTAATTCTCCATCCAGTTTCTTTGGATTCCGACCTCTCCGGTTGTATTCACAATCCACATTCCAACCCGGGAAATATTTCTGCAAGTAACAGGCAATACGATGGGTGGCCGCCCGTTCATCCGCCGAGATCTCGAGCAGTTGAAAATCATGCTTTCTGAAATCCTCAACTGCAAGATTCACCCATCTCTCAACGTCATCAAAAGTAAAGGATGAAGTTGTAGTTGTGGTCATGATTACAAGGAATACCCTAGTCCGGAAAGATTCTTTTTAATCTCCCCTTCCAACCTCTCGGACTCTTGGAATTGCTCCCCAATTTTCACCATCAATCGCCCCATCTTAACCTCAAACAGCTCGTCATCGTCATCCAGATCCTCGGCGCCCACATACCGCCCAGGAGTCAGCACAAAGCCATTCTTTTGGATATCTTCTTTGGATGCACTCTTACAGAATCCCGCCACATCCGCATATTCCCCGGCGTCCTTCTCACCCCGCCATGCATGATATATAGTGACAATTTTTGCAATATCGTCATCTGTCAATTCTCGATGAGTTCGATCTGCCATCGAACCCATCTTGCGGGTATCAATAAAGAGGGTTTGGCCAGACCTATTGCGAAACCTATTATTCTTTTTGTCTCTTGTCACAAACCAAAGACAAACTTGGATCGATGTTGAGTAGAAAAGCTGTCCTGGCAGAGAGATCATACAGTCCACCAAATCAGCCTCGATGATGTTCTTCCGTATCTCGCCCTCACCGGACTGGTTCGAGGACATGGACCCGTTCGCGAGCACGAAACCCGCGATGCCGGTCGGTGCGAGGTGGTAGATGAAGTGCTGCACCCATGCAAAGTTCGCGTTGCCGGCCGGGGGGAGGCCATACTTCCAGCGGGCATCCTCTTTGAGCCGCTCGCCGCCCCAGTCACTCATGTTGAATGGCGGGTTGGCGAGGATGAAATCTGCTTTTAAATCCGGGTGCAGGTCGTGGTGGAAGCTGTCCGCGTGCTCGGGGCCGAGGTTGCCCTCGATCCCCCGGATGGCGAGGTTCATCTCGGCCAGTTTCCAGGTCGTGGGGTTGGACTCCTGCCCGTAGACCGCGATATCCGCAACATTGCCCCCGTGCGCCGCGACAAACTTCTCGCTCTGGACAAACATCCCGCCCGAACCGCAGCACGGGTCGTACACGCGGCCCTTGTACGGCTCGATCATCTCCACGAGAGTCTTTACAACCGATCTGGGCGTATAGAACTGCCCGCCCTTCTTCCCTTCCGCACTCGCAAACTGCGAGAGGAAGTACTCGTACACGCGGCCGAGGATATCCTTCGACCGGTGCTCCTTCTCACCCAACCCGAGGGTACCGATCAGATCGATCAGCTCGCCCAGCTGGGTTTTGTCCAGCGCCGGGCGGGCATAATCCTTCGGCAGCACACCCTTGAGCGAAGGGTTGTCCCGCTCGACTGCCACCATCGCGTCATCGATCAGCTTCCCGATCGTGGGTTGCTTCGCGTTTGCCTGGAGGGTTGACCAGCGGGCTTCCTTCGGGACCCAGAAGACATTGGCCGACAGGTATTCGTCCCGGTCCTCCAGAGTCTGGTACCGGGCCTGCGGTTCGGCAACGTACCATTCACTCTTGGGATCGGAGAGCTCGGTCTCAAGGGTTCCGTGTCGCTCCTCAAAGGCATCGGATATGTACTTCAGGAAGATGAGCCCCAGAACCACGTGCTTGTATTCCGCTGCATCCATGTGGCCCCGGAGTTTGTCGGCAGCGGCCCAGAGCGTTGCCTCGAACCCGAGGTTTGCCCCGTTGGTGGTCTTCTGTTTCTTTGTGCTTTGCCGGGCCATGAATGACGTTCCTTCGATGCACTTCTATTTTCGTTGATGTGCGTTAAGGGTTTTGAAACAATGTCGGAACGATAGATAAGAGTGGATTTTACTTTTCCCTGTCGTTTTTTTCCCCCCCCCCCCCCCCTCCACTCCCACCACACCCCCACCTCCCCTACCTTCCCCCC
>Ga0074195_1004544_pt1 | contig 11298 bp, 8 predicted proteins | sample EPASupsiteHSE623_FD_64525 | JGI IMG/M metagenome (GOLD analysis project Ga0074195, IMG submission 64525) | Bioremediated contaminated groundwater from EPA Superfund site, New Mexico - Sample HSE6-23 | ecosystem: Environmental > Aquatic > Deep subsurface > Groundwater > Contaminated ...
AGGTTGGCTACCAGTTTTGCTCCTATCGGAACCCTGGGCTTGTCCTTGCGGTCCTGACGAGCCCATCCGAAATACGGCATAACTGCAACTATCTTGTATGCGCTTGCCCTGCGTGCAGCATCTATCATCATTAGTAACTCGAACAGGTTGTCGGTGGGAGGAAATGTCGACTGGATTATAAATGCAGTGCAGCCGCGTACAGTTTCATCAAGTGATGGCTGAAACTCACCGTCAGCAAAATGCAGCATAGAGGTTTTACCCAGATTGGCTCCGTAGGCTTTCGCAATCTTTTCGCTTAGATATAACGAAGCTGTACCGGAGAAGAATTTTACAGGACTTTTCGCAAATGACATACTTATTTTGTTTACATGCAAAATTAGAAATTATAGACTAAAAAAAGGCTTCCGTAGTTGTGCTAAAAATATTTTTTTGAACAATTATTGCACAGGCTGGACCCTCGCAATCACCGGTAAAACAGGTATTATCTGCTTTTAATGATAGTTGTTATATAATCAAGAATTTCCTTTTTACCTTTTCCGGATACCGAGGAACTTATAAAAATCGGAGGAAGGCTTTCCCATGATTCTGATAATTTTGCTTTAAATGCATTGATATTTCTTGCCTGCGTAAGCCCTTTAAGTTTATCGGTTTTAGTGAACACGATCGCAAATGGGATTTCGTATTCACCCAGCCAGTTAAGAAATTCAATATCGATTTTCTGAGGCGTTATTCTGCTGTCAATTAGTACAAAAATATTGGCCAGTTGTTCGCGTTTAACAATGTATTCACCCATCATTTCCAGCCAGTCTTTACGCATATCCTTCGATACGCCTGCATATCCGTATCCCGGAAGATCCACCAGCCGCCAGCTTTCGTTTATCAGGAAAAAGTTCATCATTCTTGTCTTGCCTGGCTTGCCTGATGTTTTTGCAAGATTCTTGCGATCGGTAAGCATGTTGATAAGAGAAGATTTGCCGACATTCGACCTGCCTGCAAATGCAAATTCAGGTATATCTCCTTTGGGGCAATGTTTAAGATCGGGACTGCTTAGCAGGTATTCTGCGGAATTTATTATCATAAGTAGCATTCAATTATATTACAACCTTTTTCCGAAGTAAACAGAATGCTTTCGATAATGGCTGGAATAAGCACGGTTTCTCCTTCATTCAGATCAGTATCAGGTAAGTTTTCAACTGTTAGTCTGCAATTCCCTGATGTGCAGATCAAAACAACAAAAGAATCGTAAGGCAGGTAAATTCTGGTAAAACTTCCATCAATTTTAATGATATTGGAAGTGAAGTAATCGCAAGATACAAGGTTAGACGGTTTGTTAATCTCCGGATCTGAATTTCTATATTCAGCTTTTTCAGAAAAATCAAGGACCTCAAGAGCCTGATCAATATGTAGTGGTCTGCCTTTTCCATCTGAATCCTTTCTTCCCCAGTCGTACAGTCTGTATGTTATATCTGAAGCCTGCTGAATCTCAGTAAGTAAAACACCTTTGCCAATTGCGTGAACCCTGCCGGAAGGAATAAAGTGAACATCACCCTTGTTTGCCGGGATGTTTCTGAGTATGGATGGAAGTTTCTCATCATTAATCAGGTTCTTAACCTCTTCGGAAGAAGTGTTTTTAGAAAAACCGTTAATTATTGAAGAGTCTTTTTCGGACTGCATTACGTACCACATCTCTGTTTTTCCAAGACTGTTGTGATGATTGAATGCGTATTCGTCGCCCGGATGAACCTGCACAGAAAGGTCGTCGCTGGCATCAATAAATTTCACAAGTAAAGGAAAATGAATTCCAAATTCTTCGTAAACCTTTTCGCCCAGAATATCTCCCATGTAAATCTCTATGACTTCCTCTAAAGTATTTCCTTTAAGAAATCCGTTTGATACTACAGAAACGTTGTTTTCGATAGTACTGATTTCCCAGGATTCACCGCATTTTTCGGGAACATTTGTACGTCCAGGAAGTCTTGATATCCGGTTCCCTCCCCAAACTGGGGTTTTGTAAACAGGATTGAATTTTAATGGGTAAAGCATATTAACAATCAATCATGCAAAAATAACAAAAAAGCTATGGTATGTTTATACAGGAATAGATTAATTTTATAGTCTTATGTTTAAATTCACTGCATATATTGTTTTATTCTTTGTGTTGCCTGCCGCAGCCCAGACTGTGAATTACGAAAAGCTTGAGGAAAGAACTGATATGCTGGTATATGAGAAGAGATCGTCTGAACCTTTTACCGGAACTGCGATAAAGTATTACTGCCCGAAACAACCCGAATTTATTATCGAATACAAAGAAGGGACTGAGAATGGAAAAACGGTTGTCTATTATGAAAACGGAAACAAGGAGTGTACAGGTTTCTATAAGGATGGAATGGAAGACAGCACCTGGGTCTGGTATTATCCCGATGGGAAGATAAAGACAAAAGGCAGTTATTCCGGTGGTGTGGCAGAAGGATACTGGGAGTATTACAATACAGAAGGGTTTGCCGAAAGGGCTGGTAATGTTGTAGATGGAAAGGAAAACGGAAAGTGGTTGTATAGAAACGATAAAGGGTTGCTAATATCTGAAAGGTACTATTTAAATGGGCTAAAAGATAGTGTCGAGACCTGGTATTACAATTCCGGTACTGTTATGATACAGCGGAGTTACGAAAACGGTCTTGAAGAGGGCAGATTCTACGGCTGGTACGAAAACGGACAGAAACAATTCGAAGGAAATGCACATAAAGGGGTCGTTGTTCGTTATATTGAGTGGGATATTAACGGCAAGGCGTTGAAAATTCAGAAAATTGAAGATTAGTTTTATATTAATACTGTGTATATTTGCACAAAAACCATCTTGAAAACGCGACTAATATTTCTATTCATTTCGATTTGTGCTCTTGCACAGGTGGTTTCTGCCCAGCCAAAATTCGATAACCATAGCAGAGCAGTCTTTATTTTTGATATTGTCAAGTATGTTAAATGGCAAAAGGAGGATACTATCAAGGTATTTAAAATTGCTGTATTAGACAGGGATGATGATCTGCTAAATGAAATGAAAAAAATGGCAGCAGAGCGTGCCAATGTTCATGGAAAATCAATTTCGGTTATCCGTTGTTCAGACATTTCACAGATACCCCATGTTCAGGTGATCTTTGCAAATAGGGATAACGGGTTCAGCATATATAAACTACAGGAAAAAGTTAAGGGTAAAAACATTTTGCTTATTACAGAGAATTATGAGTTCCACAAGTCAATGATCAACTTTATTGTAATAAATAATGAAAAGCGTTTTGAACTTAACGAAGATAAAATCAAAGAAGAAGGATTCACTGTTACGCCCCTTTTTGTAGCAACTGCAATTCAATCAAAGGCCGACTGGGAAAAGCTATATGAGCAAACCGACATTGAACTTCAGAAGGAAAAAGAAACTGTTGAGCAACAGAAAAAATTAATTGAGGAACAGAAAAAGGAGATTGAGGTTCAGGAGCAGAAACTTGCAAAACAAAGGCAGGAGATTGATGAACAGCAAAAGAGAATCGATGAACAGAAGAAGGAACTGCTTACTCTAATGAATCAGGTTAAAGTAAACCAGTCTTTGCTAAGATCCAAGTTAGAGGAGCTGGCATTAAAGCAAAAAGAACTTGATGCCCAGAAGGAGCAGATGGTTAAACAGTACAAAATTCTTGAAGGTCAGAAAGAAGAAATTGCAAAACAGGAAACCAAGATTGCAGATCAGAAAAAGGTACTTAACGAACAACTTGAAAAAATACACCTGCAGCAGTTTATCCTTTACATGTTTTTAGCTCTTGCTCTTGTTCTTGCTGGTCTGGGATTCTTTATTTACAGGGCATACAAGATTAAGAAACAGTCGAATAAGCTACTTACAGAAAAGAACAACGAGATAATGCAGCAGAACGAGGAGATCCGTCAGCAGAAGGAGGAGATTGAGGCGCAAAGAGACGAAATAGAAAGACAGAAGGATGAAATAGAAATTCAGCGTAATGTTGCTTATGAACAGCGTGACGAAATTGCGCATCAGAAAAAGGAGATCACCGACAGCATACATTATGCAAGAAGGATACAGCAGGCTGTACTTCCACCGCCCAAGTTCCTTAATGATCTTATAAGGGATAATTATTTTATTTTAAACAAGCCTCGTGATATTGTGTCGGGCGATTATTACTGGATGGCAGAAAAGGGAAGCCAGATAATTATTGCTGCAGCAGACTGCACAGGTCACGGTGTGCCTGGTGCATTTATGAGCCTTCTGGGAGTGACATTTCTTAAGGAAATTCTTGGGAAGTTAGAAACATTTGAGGCTAATGTTATTCTTGATGAATTAAGAAAATCAGTGATCAATGCACTTCATCAGCCCGGAGTTGAAAGCATGACACGCGATGGAATGGACATGGCCCTGTGTGTTTATGATATGGACAAGCCGGAACTTCAGTATGCCGGAGCAAATAATCCTCTTTACCTGATTCGTAAAGGAGAACTTACAGAATACAAGGCCGATAAGCAGCCAATAGGTTTATACGAAGAGAACAAGCCTTTTACAAACAATATTATAAACCTTGAAAAGGGGGATTGTTTTTACATCTTTTCAGACGGTTATGCCGACCAGTTCGGGGGACCAAAGCACAAAGACGGCGGAAAAAAATTCAAGTATTCCCGCTTCAAAGAAGTGCTTGTAAATATTCAGGATGAAAAGATGCCGGCCCAGATGGAAATACTTAATAAAACCATCGAGGAATGGCGGGGGCCTTTATATCAGGGAGATGATATCCTGGTTATTGGAGTTAGAGTATAACTATTCGCAAACCCAGACTGTAGTATTATCTCCTACTGTAGTAGGTTCTTCATTCTCTACTGTTTCTAAGTCTTCGTCGCAGTATTCAGTTGCTGTACCGTCAGTTACCTGTGATGTAGAGTTGTTGGTAGTGCGTGTTTTGCAGTTTTTGCAGTCTTCGGTGCATGAAACGGTTATTGCTGACACAAAAAGAAATGCTATTAAAATAAAACTGAACTTTTTCATAGTTGTTTTTTTTTGCAAATTTATGAATTTAACAAATACAGAGATAAAAAATCTTTAGTTTCCTGTGAATCTGATCGTAATTTCAACAATTTCAGGTCTGTTACCTGTCCTTACAGGTGGCCCCCAGCTACCATACCCGGTTGAAGTATAAAAATAGCTGTTCCCTTTTTTAATAAGCCCGTAGTCGTTTTCGTAAATTGCACCAGTAATGTACCCGAACGGCCAGAGTTGCCCCCTGTGGGTATGCCCGGAAAGCATGAGGTCGACCCCTGCATCAAGAGCCTTGTCGTATTCAACAGGTTGATGGTCAATGAGTATTGTGAATGCTTTGTTGTCAGCTGATGGAATAATTGCATTCAGAGCTTTTCGGTTTTCGCCTGTGAATCTCACCTTATCCCTGTCGTCTCTGCCGGCAATGCGAATATTTTCACCTATGGTTATAATTGTGTCGCGCAAGTACTTTATCCCGTATTTTTCAAGATAACTTATGCTTATTTCAGCATTTCCAATAAATTCATGGTTACCCGCTACAGCAAATATGCCGTATTTCGATTTTATTTTCTGAAGAATTTCTCCAGCATTAAATGCTTTCACAAATCTTGGGTTGTGGTCAACAAGATCGCCACCGAAAATTACAATATCAGGATTAAGTTCATTTATTGAACCTACCATTTCGTTTATTCTTTTCTTGCCTGTAACAGCTCCAATGTGAACATCAGAAATAAATACAACCTTTAGCTCCTTGTGCCCGTTTATGCCCTTTCTGGTTTCAATTACTGTTTTTGTAACCCTGGGATATCTTGCGTTGAAGTATCCTGCTATTGTTATTGAAAGAGAAAGAACAGCTCCCGTCATAAAAAGAATTTGTCCGTTTGTGAATCTTAAGGAAATTCTTTCCGGGAAAAATGGAAAAAAGTGATTTACTAATCTTATAATATCTGTAAAAATTACAAATAGAAGCAGATAGAGGAAAACAGAAAGCCATACAGAACCAATATGTGTAACAATTCTTGTGAGCAAAGTGGCTTCTCCTCTTTCCAGTATTTGTCCAATAATAAAGGCAGCAGATGCTGTCCAGAAAATCCAAATGAATAAGGTGCGGTAGGAGCTTCCTTTAAGCGCTAGCAAGCCGCGTGAAAAAACATACCACGACACAAGCGCAAAAACGGTAACAACTACCAGAAAAAATATTAACATGGCTGAACTTTTCATTATTTAATATCAAAGATTTGTTCCGGTTCTTCAATGAAACTTTTTACCCTTTTAAGGAAAAGTACTGAGTCCCTTCCGTCAATTATTCTGTGGTCGTATGAAAGTGCAATGTACATCATTGGCCTTATTACTACTTGTCCATTTACTGCAACAGGTCTTTCGACAATATTATGCATTCCAAGAATTCCTGCCTGAGGAGGGTTGATTATCGGAGTAGAAAGCAAGCTTCCGAATACACCTCCGTTAGTTATTGTAAAAGTTCCTCCTTTAAGGTCTTCAAGACTGATTTTTTTATTCCTTGCTTTCTCTGCCATTTCGAAAATGGCCTTTTCCATTGATGCGAAAGAAAGTTTCTGTGCATCCTTTATCACAGGTACCATTAGTCCTTTATCTGTTTGCACTGCAATTCCAAGGTCAACGTATGGATAGAAGATCTGGTTGCTACCTGCAAGGCTTGAATTAACGTTTGGAAACTCAAGCAGAGAGCGTGTTACAGCAACTCCGAAAAATGACATGAATCCCAGTTTAATGCCATGCTTTGTTTTGAATTCTTCACCTTTCTGCTTCCTTATTTCAATTACCGCACTCATATCTGCTTCGTTGAAAGTAGTAAGCATCGCAGTCTCATTCTTAACAGAAACAAGACGTTCACTTAGTTTTTTTCTTAAAGGTGTAACAGCTTTCAAATTTTCACCCCTATTGCTGTTAACTGGTTCGGACCTCTTTCTTAATAATTTCAGAACATCATCTGCTTTTATTCTTTTATCATCAGCAGTAATTTCTTTTAATACAATATTATGAGCCGTTATGATCGATTTTGCAAGCGGGGTGGCATTTATTCCCACTGCTTCGGGTGTAAGTTCCCTTGATTGGTTTATTACATGTTTTACATTTTCTTTTTCTGCTCTTTTCTTTGAATCTTCTTCAGATTCTTCGTACGAACTGTCAATTATTGCAATGGTATCATTTATGCGAACAGTCTGTCCTTCTCCTACTATGATCTGAAGTTTTCCACTCTCAGGTGCACTAACAGTAAGTGTTGCTTTTTCAGACTCGATTTCTGCGATATCCTCGTTTTTTGCAACAAACGATCCATCTTCAGCAAGCCAGCCTGCAATGGTAACTTCGCTCACCGATTCTCCCGGGGAAGGAGCTTTGATCTCTATCTTCATATATTTATTTTTTCTTTATTCTGATTTTGAATACTCACTCCCGACCTGTTTATCATTCGTGCATTTCATTGAACAGTATACATCTTTGTTTTCGCAGTTGCACCTTTTAAAAAGTTTGTCAAGGATTTTTTTCTGTCTGAGCACATGTTGCTGCAATAGTCCGGCATCGGTACTTCCCGAAGGAGGCTTGCATATCCCGATGATTTCCTGTCCTTCCATTTCTCGGCGGACAAAATACCATGCTCCCATGTTAGCAGGCTCTTCCTGTACCCATACAATTCTTTCTTTGTTTTTATAGCTTTTTATAATATTGCTAACCATGTCATGCGGAAAAGGGTAAAGCTGTTCGATACGAACAAGAGCTGTATCTTTTTCACCTGTTTTTTTTATTTCTGCAAGAATATCATAGTATATCTTACCTGAACATAAAACCACCTGCTTTATTTCTTCGGGGTTCTTAACAATGTCATCAATTACCGGGACAAAAGAGCCTTTAGAGAATTCCTTAATCTCCGAGATACAATCAGGATGCCTTAAAAGACTCTTTGGTGTCATTACTACAAGTGGTTTTCTGTAGTTTGCCAATGCCTGTCTGCGGAGAAGATGAAAAATGTTTGATGGGGTAGTGCAGTTTGCAACGATCATATTATCGTTTGCACATAATGTAAGAAAGCGTTCAAGTCTTGCACTGCTGTGTTCAGGTCCCTGTCCTTCGTATCCGTGAGGAAGAAGCAGTACTAGTCCGTTCATCAGCCCCCACTTTTCTTCTGCAGATGATATATACTGGTCAACTATTGGCTGAGCAACATTATGAAAATCTCCGAACTGCGCTTCCCAGATATTAAGTCCCTCGGGAGAAGCAATTGCATATCCGTATTCGAAACCCATTACACCGTATTCAGACAATGGTGAATTATAAACATTGAAATCTGCTTTTGCCCCATCTATGTTTTTTAACGGGTAATATCGTTTCCCGGTATCTTCTTCAACAAAAGCTGCATGGCGGTGACTGAATGTTCCCCTTACAGAATCCTGTCCGCTAAGTCTCACCGGATATCCCGCACTGACAAGAGTGGCATAAGCAAGCAATTCTCCAAGAGCCCAGTCGGCCTTTCCCTGCTTCAAAAGATTTTTTCTGTCTTCAATTATCTTATATACCTTGTTAAAAAACTTCTTTCCTTCGGGCAAATTATTTATTGAATCAGCAAGAGAAAGAAGTTCTTTTTCAGTTACAGCAGTTTTTACCCCTTTAAAAATTTTCTCACTATGTGCATGACTGAATTTTTCCCAGGTGTCGTTTACAAAGGGCCTTAAATGTACAACCGGATCTGCAATTGCCGATTTGTACTGCTCTTCCAGCTGGTTGTCAAATCTTTCTTTTAATGAATTTAAAAACGTTTCTTCTGCAGTATTGTCTATTATCAGTGAATTCTGGTATATGTCCCGAACATTAGGGTGTGAGGCTATAGCTTTGTAAAGTAAAGGCTGGGTGAATCTGGGTTCGTCACCCTCGTTATGTCCGTATTTCCTGTAACAGAGAATATCAATAAATACATCATTGTGAAACTTTTCCCTGTACTCCATTGCAAGACGAATTGTATAAACAAGTGCTTCAGGATCGTCTCCGTTAACATGGAAAATTGGAGCCCATATCACTTTTGCAACGTCTGTACAGTATATGCTTGAGCGGGCTTCGGAATAATCGGTCGTAAAACCAACCTGATTGTTTATTACCAGGTGAATCGTTCCCCCTGTCCTGTATCCTTCAAGATTCGACATCTGTATTGTTTCATAAACAACTCCCTGAGATGCCAGAGCAGCATCTCCGTGAATCAGGATTGGCGCCACCCTCACAGAATCAATGTCGCTAATTATTTTTGACCTGGCATGTGCAAAACCCTGCACCACCGGACCTACTGTCTCTAAATGTGACGGATTCGGTAAAAGGAAGACTTTTACTTTTTTTCCCGCTGCAGCTTCAATTTCATTATCCCATCCCAGATGATACTTTACATCACCTAGTATATTCTCGTCATCATATTCTTTTCCCGAAAATTCTGAAAATATATTAAGGTATGGTTTCTTTAGCACATTAGAAAGTACATTAAGTCTTCCTCTGTGCGACATTCCTATCACAAATTCCTCGACGCCAAGCTCACTTCCTTTTTCAATAACAGAGTTAAGAGCAGGGATAAGCGATTCAGCGCCTTCGAGCGAAAATCTTTTCTGCCCGGTAAAACGTTTGTGTACAAATGACTCAAATCCGGCAGCGTGAACAAGATCATTATATATTTTTAGTTTTTCTTCTTTTGAGAAATCAGGTGTATTTCTGCTTTTCTCCATTTTATTCTTTAGCCACTCTACAACTTCAGGGTTCCTGATATACTGATACTCAACACCAATGGATCTGCAATATGTTTGCTTTAGAAAGGCAATTATTTCCTTTAACTGCGTCTTGCCAAGTCCCAGCTCTGTCCCTGAATTGAACTCTTTTGTAAGATCCTCTTCTGATAAGCCAAAGTTAACAATATCGAGCGTCGGGGTATATGTCCGCCTGTGCCGTACTGGATTTGTTTCGGTAAAATAATGACCTCTTTTTCTGTACGATCCTATAAGATTAAGCACTTTTCTTTCTGAACCATATTCTGTGCCCGGAAGAACCGGGTAGCTTTCTCTGGAAAACTCAAAGCCTTCGAAAAAATGCTGCCATGAAACGTCTACCGATTCCCTGTCGTTAAGATACTGACTGTATAACTGGTCTATATATTCAGGATTGTTTAAATAATCTTTGTTGTCCATGTTCATTTAATTCATTACAAAACTACTAAAAATGTAAATGTTATAATTGATAACAACTCTTATTACCCGGATTTTAGAAAATATTAAGGGTTAATAACAAAAAAGGCCACCCTAAGGCAGCCTTTTATTGTATTTTAAAATATTCAGATTACTGCTGAACTTTTACGCTTAATGTGATGTTGCCGGTGTTATCGGAATCAACAGCAGATACTCTAGCAAATCCGATCTTGTTGTTTGCTGTTTTGAAAGCAACAACATCACCAACAGCAAGCTGGTTAACTTTTGAATCTGATACAAAATTAACGCCTGAAATATCAGTTGCCTCGCTGATAGATGCAAAAACAATATTGCTTGGATTTTTAACAAATATGGTATTATTTTTTGTTGTCCATCCTGAAATCGAAGGATATATCATTTGTGCTGACGCATCAACAGGTGATGCCAGACATGCCAGATTTGTAGCTCCATAGAAATAGCAAAGGTCAACATTAATGCAATTGGCAGCAGCCACTGAAAGTGTATAAACACTATTTGAAGTTGAAGACCAGAAAGCACCTGTTGTCCCATTCTGAGCTCCTAAAACAATATTGGTATAAGTGTTAAATTGTCCGAACTGAGATTGAGAAGATGTGTCAGCTGTTGTAAAACTAATCTCATTTCCATAAGCTGTACCAACACTGTTAGTAGCATAAGCCCTGACATAGAAAGTGGTATTCTGAGAGAGTCCTGTTAAGTAACATGAAAAACTGCCTGTTCCTGAGCCATTCGATAATACATTATTTCCTAACACAGGATTCGGACTGTTGCTCCAGCATATTCCCCGTGCAGTTACAGGCATTCCCCCTTCTGAAACGACATTTCCCCCGCATGTTGCAGTATTAAATGAGATATTTGATGCTGACGAAGTTGTGACAGTTGGCAAATATACATTGTTGGTTGTAAATACCATTGTGCTTCCATATCCAATACCATTTGCATTTTTTGCGTATGCTCTTACATAGTATTGTGTATTTGGAGTAAGGCCGGTAATATGGCTGTTAAATGTTCCTGCACCAATACCATCGGAGGTTGAGCTGTCTG
>Ga0074195_1004545_pt1 | contig 11298 bp, 22 predicted proteins | sample EPASupsiteHSE623_FD_64525 | JGI IMG/M metagenome (GOLD analysis project Ga0074195, IMG submission 64525) | Bioremediated contaminated groundwater from EPA Superfund site, New Mexico - Sample HSE6-23 | ecosystem: Environmental > Aquatic > Deep subsurface > Groundwater > Contaminated ...
TTCGGTGAGATCATCAGTCCGGGTGTTCAGACCAACACCGGCCTTGCTCAGGATCTCCTGGGAAGAGGAGCGGCCGATGCCGTAGATGTAGGTGAGAGCCACCTCAATCCGTTTATTTCTCGGTAAGTCGATACCAGCAATACGTGCCAATTTCCATTCCTCCTAATCCAGTTATCCCTGCCTCTGCTTGTGCTTGGGGTTTTCACAAATAATCCGGACAATCCCCTTGCGCTTAATCACCTTACACTTGTCGCAGATTGTCTTCACCGAAGCGCGGACTTTCATTGTTTCTTCCTTTACTCATCAAGTTGGTCGCCCGAAGCGACTTAGCGAATGTTATCCAATCACAACGTTCAACCATAAATTATGTCTATAAAGCAGTCAAAATCTCAGGCCCATGACTGGTAACGGCTATCGTGTGCTCAAAATGAGCCGACAGCCGACCATCCGCCGTCACCGCCGTCCAGCCATCCGAGAGAATGCGAACATCCGGCGTCCCCGCGTTGATCATCGGTTCAATCGCCAGGGTCATCCCTTCTCGCAACCGCGGCCCCTGACCGGGAGCACCAAAATTAGGAATTTGCGGCAACTCATGCAATTGCCGACCAATACCATGCCCGACAAACTCACGGACAACGCTAAAACCCTCTATTTCGACACAAGCCTGGACTGCATGCGAGATATCGGAAAGACGATTGCCGACTGTCGCCTCAGCGACTCCCAGCATAAGGGAGCGCTGTGTTATCTCCAGCAACTTTTCCGCTTCAGCCGTTATCCGTCCAACAGGAACCGTAATCGCCGAGTCCCCATAAAACCCTGACTTCACAACGCCAAAATCAATACTCAAAATGTCCCCATCACGCAGTGGCTCGGAATCGGCAAAACCGTGAACCACTTTTTCGTTGGGAGAGGAGCAGATTGTGAAGGGAAAACCACCGTACCCTTTGAACGCCGGACGAACCCGGCGGCGTTTACACTCGGCTTCGGCAAATTCGTCAAGTTCTCGAGTCGTTACTCCAGGCTTAATTCGCTCACGAAGCAGCTGCAGAATTTCCGCGACAATCCGTCCCGCGTCACGCATCAGAATCAGCTCGGCGCGAGACTTGAGAACGATCATCTTCCTGACTACTCCTTGCGCAGGATAGCGAGCACCTCGTCCTGCACGGCATCCATGGAGAGCATCCCATCGACCTCGGAGAGCAGTCCGGACTTACGATAATAATTAATCAACGGCGAAGTTTGCTCATTATAAACCTCAAGACGACGACGAATCGTTTCCTCTCGGTCATCCTCCCGCTGCAGCAACTCCCCACCGCACGCATCGCAGACCCCCGACGCCATGGGCGCGGCAAAGGTAACGTGATAGCCCCGGCCACAATCACGACAAGTGCGACGACCAGTCAATCGCTCAACCAGCGCCTCGACATCGACAGCCAAGGAAATCACCGCATCAAGGGGGCGACCGAGAGCGGTCAATGCCTCGGCAAGCGCATCAGCCTGGGCCACGGTCCGAGGAAAACCATCGAGAATAAAACCTGCCCTACAGTCTTCTTGCTGAAGACGCTCACGCACAATACCGACGACAACCTCGTCAGGAACAAGCCCGCCGGCAGCCATGAAGGACTTGGCCCTTAGACCCATCGGCGTTCCGTCCTTGACCGCGGCTCGAAGAATGTCCCCGGTGGAAATCTGCGGAATTGCATAGCGATCCATAAGCATTTTGGCCTGCGTACCCTTGCCTGCGCCGGGAGGGCCGAGCAAAATAAGCTTCATTTCGATTTCCCTAACCATGACGGCCCTTGAGAGTCACACCCTTCATGAAACCCTCATACGACCTGGATATCAGGTGGGCCTCAATCTGGGACGCGGTGTCCATACCAACACCAACCACAATCAAAAGTGAAGTTCCGCCAAAATAGAAAGGCAGGCCGAACTCGCCGATCAATATGGTCGGCAAAACACAAACAGCCGAAATATAAATAGAGCCGGCAAAGGTCAGGCGGCCCAGGACCACATCGATATATTCCGCCGTTGGTTTTCCGGGACGTATGCCGGGGATATAGCCCCCCTGCTTTTTCACATTTTCGGCTACGTCAACAGGGTTGAAAGTCACAGCCGTGTAGAAGTAACAGAAGAAAATGATTAATGCAACGAAAAAAACGTTATAAAGCCAGTGGTCGGGCGTCATCATGGATGCTAGGGTCTGGACCCAGGTAACATCAACCAGATTCGCTACAGTCGCCGGAAACATGATAATGGAACTGGCGAAAATCGGCGGGATGACCCCGCTCATATTGACTTTCAGCGGCAGATGGCTGGTCTGGCCACCGTAATTGCGCATCCCCACTACCCGCTTGGCATAGTGAATCGGCAACCGACGCTGTCCGCGCTCCATAAAAACAATCGCCATGATGACGGCGATCATCAAAACAAGAACCGCAATTCCGACCAACGGTGTCAAGGCACCGGTCCGCAGCAGTCGTACCGAGTTAACAATCGCCGCCGGCATATTGGCGACAATCCCGGCGAAAATGATCAGAGAAATGCCATTTCCGATACCGCGTTCGGTAATCTGTTCACCCAACCACATGATAAAGGCCGTACCCGCCGTCAGGGTAATGACTGTCAGCAGAATAAAACCCATACCCTGATCAGGAACAACAAATTCGCCCGCGGGACCGCGCATGGTTTGCAGACCAATGGCGATCCCGGTACCCTGAATGATCGAGAGAAGAATTGTCCCGTAACGGGTCCAGCGAGTCAAAACCTTGCGACCCTGCTCTCCCTCATTCTTCAACCTTTCAACCGGCTCGAAAACCACGGCCAGCAACTGCAGAATAATAGAGGCACTGATATAAGGCATGATCCCCAAGGCGAATACCGTCATGCGCTCAAGAGCACCACCGGTAAAGGCACTGACCAAACCCAGAAGAGTGCCTTCGGTCCCCTCGAAAAACTTGGCCAGAACCTGCGCGTCAACCCCAGGAGTAGGCACATGACAACCCACCCGATAAACAGCCAGCATGCACAGGGTAAAGAGAACCCGTCTCCTGAGTTCAGGAATACTGAATATGTTCTGGATGGCTTTTATCAATTTAGAGAACCTCGACTTTACCGCCGGCCGCCTCAATTTTTTCTTGAGCCGACTTGCTGAATTTATGTGCCTGAACCGTCAAGGCCTTGGTTAACTCACCATCCCCAAGAACTTTGATCCCATCCAAGACTTCCTTCACCAGGCCCGCCTTGCCGAAGGCGGCAAGGTCGACAACACTGCCGTCCTCGAAAACATCGAGATCCCGCAGATTGACAAGAGAGTAAACCTTCTTCGCCAGCGGGGTAAAACCGCGCTTGGGAAGACGACGCTGCAGAGGCATCTGACCACCTTCAAAACCGGCCTTAACGCTGCCGCCGCTGCGAGCCTTCTGCCCTTTATGTCCTTTACCTGCGGTCTTGCCCGTGCCCGAACCGTGGCCACGACCGATACGCTTGCGATTTTTCGTAGAACCGAATGCCGGTTGCAAATTGCTCAGATCCATATCCATCTTCCTTAACGGCAGTCTTCGACTTCAACCATGTGGGCTACCTTGCGAATCATCCCGCGAATTTCCGGAGTGTCCTTTAGGCATACCGTCTTATGCAGCTTGGTTAAACCAAGTCCCTTGAGGACTCGCGTGAAATATTCATCGCGGGCGATGCCGCTTTTTTTCAGTGTCACCTTGATCTGATCGGCCATGAGCTTCTCCTTATCCGCCAACTTATTCAGCAGACGCCTGCAGGCCGCGGCGTTCCATGATTTCCTGGGCGCTCTTGAGCTGAGCCAGGGCATTCACGGTGGCCTTGACCACATTATGCGGGTTATTGGAACCGAGACATTTGGAGAGGATATCGCCGACGCCGGCCACCTCCAAAACAGCACGGGCCGCGCCGCCGGCAATTACTCCGGTACCTTCGGAGGCCGACTTGAGGAGAACCTTCCCGGCGCCGAATTTACCCAGCACATCAAAGGGAATGGTCCGCCCACGCAGGGGAACCTTGATAAGGCTTTTCTTGGCCTGCTCGACCCCTTTGCGGATCGCTTCAGGAACCTCCTTGGCCTTGCCCAGTCCGTAACCGACATGACCTTCCCCGTCGCCGACCACCACCAAGGCGGAGAAGCTGAAACGACGGCCACCCTTCACGACCTTCGCGCAACGGTTGATATGAATAACGCGGTCGTTCAAGTTCAGTTCATTGGGATCGATGCGATGCAAAGAACTCCTCCTTTACCTTAGAAAGACAGGCCGGCTTCACGGGCGGCGTCGGCAAGAGCCTTCACGCGGCCATGATACAGGAAACCGTTGCGGTCAAAGACCACCTGCTTGATATTCTGCTCAAGAGCCTTCTTGGCGATGGTTTGCCCGACAGCCTTGGCGGCCTCGACATTGCCGGTATAATTTACGCCCTCGGCCACATCCTTGTTCGCTGTAGACGCCGTCGCCAGAGTGCGACCGGTCACGTCCTCGATAATTTGCACATAAATGTGCTTGGCGCTGCGGAAGACACACAGGCGAGGACGTTCCATGGTCCCACGGACCTTTTTCCTCACCCGAACCTGCCGCTTCGCACGGGCATCACGTCTTTGCTTTGCGACGTTCACAATCGTTCTCCTTGGCCTTGAATCAATTATTTCTTACCGGTCTTGCCGGCCTTGCGCAGAATCCGCTCTTCGGCATACTTGATCCCCTTGCCCTTATAAGGCTCCGGGGCACGGAAAGAACGGATCTTGGCGGCGGTCGCTCCGATCAGTTCTTTATCGATTCCCTTCAGAGTGATCTTGGTCTGCTTCTCGACCTCGGCGTCTATCCCCTTGGGTAGGGGATACTCCACGGCATGCGAGTAGCCCAGGGCCAAGTTGAGAATCGCGCCCTTCATTTCGGCGCGATAACCGACGCCGTTAATCTCAAGAACACGCTCATACCCTTTGGTGACACCCTCGATCATATTAGCCACCAGGGTCCGGGTCAGGCCTTGCATGGAGCTGTCCACGCGCGCACCTTCCGGAGAACTGACCTGGATGCTATCCGCCTCGATGGAAACTCCAACCTGCGTGGGAATCCGGCGACTGAGCTGGCCCTTGGGACCTTGCACGCTGATGGTCTCCCCGGAAAGGGAAACCTTCACTCCACCCGGAATCGTAATGGGTTTTTTCCCGATTCTCGACATCTTTTATAAACTCCTTCCCCGGATCCTTACCAGACGGTGCAGAGGAGCTCGCCGCCCACCTGCGCCGTGCGTGCAGCCGCATCATCCATCAGACCCTTGGAAGTCGACAGGATGGCGCACCCGAGACCGTTTTTCACCATGGGGATCTCGTCCTTCCCCACATAGATGCGACGACCAGGAGTGGATACCCGCTTGATTTCATGAATGACGTGCTGATTATCCTCGTCAAACTTGAGGTAGATCCGCAGCACGCCCTGCTTTTCGTCGCTGATATTCTTGAAATTCTTGATATATCCAAGATCCTTGAGCACCGAAGCCAAGGCCTCTTTGATTTTGGACGAAGGCACGTCCAACTTCGGATGCTTCGCCAGGCCCGCATTACGGATGCGGGTCAGCATGTCCGCGATAGGATCAGTCATTGCCATGGATGCAGCTCCTTAATGTCTCTTTACCAGCTCGACTTGATGACGCCGGGAAGTTTTCCTTCCGACGCCAGCTTGCGCAGGCAAATACGGCACATGTCAAATTTGCGATAATACGCCCGCGGACGGCCGCAGAGAGGGCAGCGGTTATGCTGCCGAACTCCGAACTTGGTTGGCCGCGAAGCCTTTATCATCATCGATTTTTTTGCCACTAGCTCCTCCGCTCTCCGTCTGACTTTATTTCCTGAAAGGCATGCCCATGGCCGCCAGGAGGGCGCGTCCCTCTTCATCGGTCCGGGCCGTGGTGACAATGGTCACATTCATCCCCTTGACTTTGTCGATTTTATCGAAATCGATCTCAGGGAAGATAATTTCCTCGCGAATACCGAGAGTATAGTTGCCGCGCCCGTCGAACCCCTTGGGAGAAACCCCCTTGAAGTCACGAACCCGGGGAAGGGCAATATTGATCAGACGATCGAGAAACTCGTAGGCCTGAGCGCGACGCAGGGTCACGCGACAACCAATCGGCATGCCTTCACGCAGCTTGTAGGTCGCGATCGACTTTTTCGCTTTAGTTATAACCGCCTTCTGCCCGGTGATCTTGGTCAATTCCTCAACCGCCGCCTCCAGGATCTTGATGTTCTGAATGGCCTCCCCGAGACCCATGTTTACGACAACTTTCTCGACCCGGGGGACTTCCATCACATTGTCGAGCTGCAAGTCCTTTTTCAGCTGAGGGACCAGCTCGACCTGGTATTTTTCTTTCAGTCTTGCCATGGAAATCCTCCGTTACTTATCCACGATCTCGTTGCACTTCTTGCAGAAACGCACCTTACGCCCATCTTCCAGAACACGGATGCCGGTACGGGCCGCCTTGCCGCAAGCTACGCAGAGCAGCAACACATTGGAAGCGTCCAGGGGCGCTTCCTTCTCGACAATTCCACCATCCTGGTTGGCCCGGGAAGGGCGGGTGTGACGCTTGACTACGTTTAAGCCTTCTACCGTAAGCCGGCCCTTCTCCGGAAAAACCCGGGCGACCTTGCCCGACTTGCCCTTCTCTTTGCCAGCAATGATCATCACCATGTCGTTTTTTTTGACATGAAGGTTTTTAGCCGCCATCTTCGTATATCTCCCAATGATCTTTTTTAAAGGACTTCAGGCGCCAGAGATACAATTTTCATAAAGCGCTTGGCGCGGAGTTCACGGGCGACGGGTCCAAAGATTCGGGTTCCGATGGGCTCCCCCCCGGCATTGACCACCACGGCGGAATTCTTATCAAAGCGGATGAACGAGCCATCCGGGCGGGGAACCTCCTTAGCCGTTCTGACAATAACGGCACGCACCACATCGCCTTTCTTGACCCGCGAATTGGGCAAGGCCTCTTTGACGGAGCAGATAATAATATCTCCAAGACCGGCGTATTTGCGTTTGGAGCCGCCGAGCACCTTGATGCAGCAGAGCTTCCGGGCGCCGGAATTGTCCGCGACATCAAGCATGGTCTGCATCTGGATCATGGCTTGTATCTCCTAAACGGTTACGTGTTTTTCGAGGATTTCGCGGACTCTCCACCGCTTGTCACGGGACAGCGGCCTGGTCTCCACGATAAGCACCTTGTCGCCGACGGCGCAGTCGTTGCGCTCGTCGTGGGCTTTGCAGGTAACCTTGCGCTTGATGTATTTTTTGTAAATGGGATGCTTTACCAGCTGGTCAACCTTGACTACGACGGTCTTATCCATCTTGTCGCTGACCACGATCCCAACCCGGGTCTTTCTGTTTCCACGTTCAGTCGTCATATCCGTCCTCGTACTCCCCACTATCCCTGTTTCTGCCGCAGCACGGTGTTAACCCGGGCAATATCCTTCTTGATCTGAGGAATCCGCGCGGTATTTTCCAGATGTCCGGTATGCAACTGAAACCGCAGATTGAACAGTTCCTGGCTGAGTTCTTCAGATTTCTTCCGTAATTCCTCGATGTTGAGGGCCACCATTTCACTAGCTTTCATTGACAATATCCTCCCTCATCACGAACTTGGTTTTCATCGGGAGCTTATTGGCGGAAAGCCGGAAGGCCTCGCGGGCTACTTCTACGTCAACCCCCTGCATTTCATAAAGCATGACCCCGGGCTTAACCACGGCGACCCAACTATCCGGAGACCCTTTCCCCTTACCCATACGGGTTTCGGCGGGTTTGCGGGTCAGGGGCTTGTCCGGGAAAACTCGGATCCAGATCTTCCCGCCACGCTTGATATAACGAGTCATGGCCCGACGAGCGGCTTCGATTTGCCGGGATGACAACCAACCGCATTCGATGGCCTGCAGACCGAAATCCCCGAAGTTCAGCTCGGTACCACCCTTGGCGGCGCCTTTCATGCGCCCCTTGAATGTTTTTCTATGTTTAACCTTCTTGGGCATTAACATGGCTTGCTTACTCCTATTGCGATCTTATTGCTGTTCCCGCGCGAGAACTTCGCCCTTGAAGATAAGCACTTTGACACCGATGATGCCATAAGTGGTCTTCGCTTCGGCGAATCCATAGTCGATATCGGCGCGTAAAGTATGTAGGGGCACGCGCCCCTCACGGTACCATTCAGTACGGCTCATCTCGGCCCCACCTAGACGACCGCTGCAGGTGATCTTGATTCCCTGGCCGCCAAATTTGAGCGCCATGCTGACGCTTTTCTTCATCGCGCGGCGGAAAGCAACTCGGCGTTCCAATTGGAGTGCCACATTCTCCGCCACCAATTGAGCATCAATCTCAGGCTTGCGAACTTCCTGAATATTAATGAAGACTTCCTTGTCGGTGAGTTTGGCCAGCTCTTTCTTGAGCGCCTCGACCTCGGAACCCTTCTTGCCAATGATAATGCCTGGACGTGCGGCGTAAATATTGATCTTCGCCTTATTCGCGGCGCGCTCCAATTCAATCTTGGAAATACCGGCATGATAGAGCCGCTTTTTGAGGTAATTCCTAAGCTTGATATCTTCATGGAGCAGCTTGGCGTAATCCGCCTCTGCATACCACTTGGATTCCCAGGTTTTGATGACTCCCAACCGAAATCCTACGGGATGTACTTTCTGGCCCAAACTATCACCTCCCTCAGTCTACTTTTCGTCAAGAATCACAGTGATGTGACTCGTCGGTTTACGGATCTTGGTGGCACGTCCCTGCGCCCGGGGCATAAAGCGCTTAAGAACCGGGCCCTGGTCGACACTGATATGCTTGATCATCAGACGATCGATGTCGGATACACCCTTCTGTTCCGCATTAGCGACCGCCGAACTGACCAACTTGCTGACAATGGCCGCGGCCTTCTGCGGAGAGAATTTGAGGATATTCAGCGCATCCTGAACGCCCTTGCCACGCACCATGTCCACCACCAGACGTGTTTTCTGGGGAGAAAGACGCGCGTAACTCAGTTTAGCTCTGGCTTCCATGAATGAAACTCCTATGCAGGATCTTATCTCTTCTTGCTTTTCTTGTCCGCGCCATGGCCGAAGTAAGTCCGGGTCGGGGCGAACTCGCCGAGTTTGTGGCCGACCATGTTCTCGGTAACGAATACCGGAATGAACTTCTTGCCGTTATTCACGGCGAAGGTCAGGCCTACAAATTCAGGGACGATTGTGGAGCGCCGCGACCAGGTCTTGATGACCTTCTTATTGCTGGCGCCACCTTCAGCTTCGATTTTACGCAAAAGGCTTTCCTCGACGTACGGCCCCTTCTTGATTGATCTAGCCACTGCCTTCTCCTCTATCCCAAAGAAACGTTATTTCTTGCGCCGCCGAATAATGAACTTGTCGGTACGCTTGTTGGTCCGGGTCTTGTAACCCTTGGTCGGAATACCCCAGGGAGTCACCGGATGGCGGCCGCTGGAGCTCTTGCCTTCGCCGCCGCCATGGGGATGGTCGACGGGGTTCATGGCCACACCACGGCTCTGCGGACGCTTGCCCAGCCACCGGTTCCGGCCAGCCTTGCCGATCTGAATATTTTCATGCTCCGGATTCCCAACTTGGCCAACAGTGGCGCAGCAACCCTGCAACACCAAGCGAACCTCACCGGAAGGCAGGCGCAGCTGCGCGTACTTACCCTCTTTAGCGGCGATCATCGCGTAGGTTCCGGCACTACGGGCGAGTTGCCCCCCCTTGCCGACACGCAGTTCAACGTTATGCACCCAGGTTCCCAGAGGAATGGCGCGAATGGACAAGGCATTGCCGGGCTTGATGTCCGCCTGATCGCTCGCGACCAGAGTATCCCCCACGGAGATTCCGAGAGGCGCGATAATATAGCGTTTCTCACCGTCGGCATAGTTCAACAGAGCGATACGGGAGGAACGATTCGGATCGTATTCGATAGAAACGACCTTGGCCGGAATGTCCTTCTTATCCCGCTTGAAGTCAATGATTCTGTACTTACGCTTGTGCCCGCCTCCGGTGTGACGCTTGGTAATACGACCGTAGTTGTTGCGGCCACCGGAACGTTTCAGAGGCGCAACAAGGGACTTCTCGGGAGTGGAAGTCGTGATCTCCTCGAAAGAGGAAGAGGTCATGTTACGACGACCCGGCGAGGTCGGTTTAAACTTTTTGATCGCCATTATAGTTACTCCGTATCGCTTGATAACAAACCTTAGACACCGAAGAAGTCAATACTGCTACCCTCTTCCAGGGTCACGTATGCTTTTTTCCAGTTCGACCGCTTGCCAAACTGCCGACCAACACGCTTGACCTTGCCGGCCACCAGCGAGGTGTTGACGTTCTTGACTTTCACGTCAAACGCCTTTTCCACGGCCTGCTTGATCTCGATCTTATTGGCGCCAACAGAAACCTCAAAGGCTACAATTTGACCGGTTTCCTTCTGCAGGCTGGTTTTCTCAGTAATCAACGGTCGTTTAATAATCTGATGCAGCGGTTTCATGACGCAAGCGCTCCTTCCAACTGAGAAACAGCCCCTTCGGTGACGATCAGGTTGGGATATTTCATCACGTCGTAAACATTGACGCCCTCGGCCCGTAGCACCTTTACATTCGGCAAATTGCGGGCGGAAAGCTCAAGGTTACGATTAGCCCCGGAAATAACGACCAGCACCTTATCAAGGTCGAAACGGCTGAGGATTTCAGTAAATCCCTTGGTGCTGATTTTCTCCAGGTCGATGGCATTGAGTACAGTCAGCTTCTCCGCCTGAAACCGAGCGGAAAGAGCACTGCGCAAAGCCGCTTTCTTAACCTTGCGGTTGAGTTTGAAGGTGTAATCCCGGGGCGTCGGTCCGAATGCCGCGCCACCACCCACATAGTGGGGAGCACGAATACATCCCTGCCGGGCATTGCCGGTACCCTTCTGCTTGTACGGCTTTTTGCCTCCGCCGGACACCTCACTGCGGGTCTTCGTATCGGCCGTTCCCTGGCGACGGGCCGCCAGTTGAAAGCGAACCATATCGTGAATCAGGTAGCCACGAACAACGTCATTGAAGACCACGTCGGACAGTTCCCGCTGGGATACCTGATTTTTATTAATATCGTAGACAACAACGCTTGCCATGGTCTGTCTCCCACACCCTCACTGACATGAGGCTATTTTTTGGCTTTAATACCTTTACGAATCGTGACCAAGCTATTCTTGGCTCCAGGAATCGCGCCCTTGACAAGAATCAAATTTTGCTCAGGACGAACATCGACGATTTCCAGGTT
>Ga0074195_1004547_pt1 | contig 11283 bp, 9 predicted proteins | sample EPASupsiteHSE623_FD_64525 | JGI IMG/M metagenome (GOLD analysis project Ga0074195, IMG submission 64525) | Bioremediated contaminated groundwater from EPA Superfund site, New Mexico - Sample HSE6-23 | ecosystem: Environmental > Aquatic > Deep subsurface > Groundwater > Contaminated ...
GTAAAAATCAGGGATCATCAACTGGGTTAATCCATACTGTCCTTCAGTAACAGACTGGAAGAGATTCGCGTAAAAAGAGATCATCAACAGGGTTAATTCTTACTGTCTTTCAGGATCAGACTGGAAGAGATCCGTGTAAAATCAGGGATCATCAGCTGGGTTAACTCTTACTGTCCTTCAGGATCAGGCGGAGCGATGTGTCCTCGGTAATATAATTCCATGCCCAGTTGATAAAAATGATCAGTTTGTTCCGCACACTCAAAATAAGCATTAGGTGCAGGAACATCCATACCATCCAGGCGAAATAGCCATTAAAGGATAAAAAAGGTAAATCCACAACGGCCTTGTTCCTGCCAATGGTGGCCATGGTGCCAAGGTTCCTGTATTCATAAGGCTTTAACGGTTTGTTACGAATTATGGCTTTTAGGTTTTTAGCCAGGTTCTTCGCCTGGTTAATAGCCACATTGGCTACCTGGGGATGTCCCTTCGGATAACGGGGTGTCTCCATGATAGCAATGTCGCCCAATGCATAAATATTCGCATAGCCTGTAACAAGGTTGGTACGGTCAACAATAATCCTGCTATTTACCAGTGATTTGGTATCAAATCCGGTGATGAGGTTCCCGGTAACCCCCGCCGTCCAGATAACCTGACGGCTTTTGATCGATTCACCGTCATTTAATGTGATGACCTGTCCATCGTAATTCTTGACAAACACACCCGTCTTTACCTCAACACCCATTGATTTCAGATACCGCTGCGACGAACGTCTCGCCAGATCGCTCATGTTGTTTAAAGTATGCGGGCTTCCTTCCAACAGGATGATATTGACATTTTTAAAATCGAACGGGGCATAATCTTTCGGTAGGATATCCCTTTTAATCTCGGCAAATGAACCCGCTAGCTCAACACCGGTAGGGCCTGCACCTACAATGACAATATTGGACAGGTATTCACGCTCCGATTCGCTGGCCGACAGCAAGGCTTCAAAATTCTGTAGGATATTATTCCGGATTTTAATAGCATCATACGTCGTTTTCAGGCCATAGGCATACTTTTCCAGCTCATTGTTTCCAAAGAAATTCGTTTTGCAGCCCGTAGCAACAACCAGGAAATCGTAACCAAAATCACCTATCGAGGTGTGAATCGTGTTGGTCGCAGGATCCACGTTTAATACCTCCGCCATTCTGACCTGGGTATTTTTCCTGCCCCGGAACAGCTTGCGCAATGGGAAAGAGATACTGTTGGGTTCAATCTGTGAGGTTGCAACCTGGTAAAAAAGGGGCTGAAACTGATGATGATTGAGTTTATCAATCAGCAATACATCGAATAACTTCTGATCAAGCTTTTTCACAAATTGAATACCCGCAAAACCACCCCCGGCTATAATCACTTTTTTTCTGTCCACCTGTCTGATTTGTTAGCGAAAACAAAAGTAGAATGAATATTCCGGATTCTAATGTTCGTTTTCACCTTAAATAGTACTTTTTAACCGATCGTTTTGAGTTTTATCCTGAGATGGAGGTGGTAATTCATAAACAATAAAAGCTTACCTTTGCAGGCTTTTTCAGGAGTAGGCACTCCCTCACATATCAAACACAATTTTAAATGATTACAGTTTCAAACCTGGGTGTCCAGTTTGGCAAACGCATCCTGTTCCAGGATGTGAACATGGTCTTCAATCCCGGCAACTGCTATGGGATCATCGGGGCCAATGGCGCCGGGAAGTCCACCTTCCTCAAATTACTTTATGGTGAAGTCACAAACACCAAGGGAAGCGTGACCTTTGGTCCAGGTGAAAGACTTTCAGTACTTAAGCAGAATCACGCCGAATTCGACGATTTCGATGTGCTAACCACCGTCCTTATGGGGCATGCCCGGTTATGGGATATCATGAATGAGAAGGATGCGCTTTATGCCAAGCCCGATTTTTCAGAAAAAGACGGCAACCGGGCCTCGGAACTGGAGGAGAAATTTGCGGCCATGGACGGTTGGAATGCCGAAAGCACGGCAGCCAGCCTCCTCAGCGGACTGGGAATCAAGGAGAACCTCCACCATAAGCTGATGCGCGATCTGAATGGGAAAGATAAGGTGAAGGTATTGCTGGCCCAGGCACTCTTTGGCAAACCCGATAACCTCCTGCTCGATGAGCCTACCAACGACCTCGACCTCGAAACCGTAAACTGGCTCGAAGGCTATCTTGCCAACTTTGACAACACGGTGCTGGTGGTTTCCCACGACCGCCACTTCCTCGATTCAATATGTACGCACATCGTCGATATCGACTTTGAACGGATCCAGCAGTTTCCTGGAAACTACAGCTTCTGGTACGAATCCAGCCAGCTGGCGCTGCGCCAGCAGCAGGCACAAAATAAAAAGGCCGAGGACCGGAAAAAAGAGCTCCAGGAATTCATCGCCCGTTTCAGCGCCAATGCTTCAAAATCGAAGCAGACCACCAGCCGGAAAAAAATGATTGAAAAGCTTAACATCGAGGAGATCAAGCCATCAACCCGCAAATATCCCGGTATCATCTTTACTCCCGACCGTGAACCCGGGAATACCATCCTTGAAGTAAAAGAACTTTCAAAAAGCATCGACGGGGAAGTGCTGTTCAAACACCTGAGTTTCACCATGCAGAAGGATGATAAAATCATCTTCCTATCCAGGGATACACGCGCCATGACAGCCTTCTTTGAAATCATCAAGGGGCACGAACAACCTGATAAAGGAGACTTTGTGTGGGGCCAGACCATTACCAAAGTGTACCTGCCCCTTGAATATGAAAAGCTTTTCCAGACCGATATGAACCTGATGGAGTGGCTGGCACAGTATTCCAATGACACACACGAACAATACCTCAGGGGGTTCCTTGGAAAAATGCTCTTCTCAGGCGAAGAGATTTTCAAAAAGGCCAATGTGCTCTCTGGCGGCGAGAAGGTACGCTGCATGATCGCCCGCATGATGATACGCAATGCCAATGTGATGATCCTCGACTCCCCTACCAATCACCTCGACCTTGAATCAATCCAGGCATTTAACAACACCCTCATCAAATTCAAGGGCAACATACTGATGTCATCTCATGACCATGCATTTATCCAGACTGTGTGCAACCGTATCATTGAAATTTCACCCAAAGGGATGATTGACAAACGGATGGATTACGATGATTACATCTCGGATGAAAAAATCCAGGAGTTGCGTAACAGGCTTTATTAAATGACCAATGACCATCTAACCGAATATGATCGCAGCTGACGGGCTTACAGTGGAATTCGGAGGTACCACCCTCTTCAAAAATATATCATTCGTTATAAACGAGAAGGACAGAATTGCCCTGATGGGTAAAAACGGGGCTGGTAAGTCAACCCTGCTGAAGATACTTGCTGGGGTTAAACCACCGACAAGCGGAAGGGTATCATCCCCCAAAGGTACCGTTATCGCCTATCTGCCGCAACACCTGGTCACGATCGACAGCCGCACCGTTTTTGAAGAAGCGTCGCAGGCTTTCGCGGCCATGTTCGAAATGAAAGGCCGTATCGAGGAACTCAACAACCAGCTATCTATCAGAACTGATTACGAATCAGAAAGTTATTATAAACTTATCGAAGATCTGTCACACCTCAGCGAGCAGTTCTATTCCATTGAAGACACCAATTACGACGCGGAGATTGAAAAAATACTCCTGGGACTGGGCTTCCTGCGCAGCGATTTTAACCGCCCTACCGGCGAATTCAGCGGCGGGTGGCGCATGCGCATCGAACTGGCCAAGATACTGCTACAGAAACCCGACCTGATCCTCCTTGATGAGCCCACAAACCATATGGACATTGAATCGGTTCAGTGGCTCGAGGAATTCCTTATCAACAGCGCCAGGGCGGTCATCGTCATTTCGCACGACCGTGCCTTTGTCGACAACATCACCACCCGCACCATCGAAGTGACCATGGGCCGGATCTACGACTACAAGGTCAATTATACTAAATACCAGGAACTCCGGCTTGAACGTCGCCAGCAGCAACAAAAGCAATTCGACGACCAGCAGAAAATGATCGCAGAAACCCAGGATTTTATCGAACGATTCAAAGGTACTTACTCGAAAACACTGCAGGTACAATCACGGGTAAAGATGCTTGAAAAGCTTAACCTGGTTGAGATCGACGAGGAAGACACCTCCGCACTACGGCTTAAATTCCCCCCCTCACCCCGATCGGGAAGCTATCCGGTGATCATCCAGGAGTTGTCGAAAAGCTATGGCGCCCACAATGTATTCTCCGATGTATCCCTCACCATCGAAAAAGGTGAGCGGGTAGCCTTTGTTGGAAAAAATGGAGAGGGAAAATCAACCCTGGTACGCGCCCTGATGGGGGAAAAGGGCTTTGCGGGCAACCTGACCCTGGGCCACAATATCATGATCGGCTATTTTGCCCAGAACCAGGCCTCCCTCCTCGATGAGGAAATTACGGTATTCCAAACCGTAGATGATGCAGCGAAGGGCGATATCCGGGCCAAGATCAGGGATATTCTTGGTGCCTTTATGTTCGGAGGGGATATTTCATCCAACAAGGTGAGGGTGCTCTCTGGCGGCGAACGCACACGCCTGGCCATGATCAAATTGCTTCTCGAACCAGTCAACCTGCTGATTCTCGATGAACCAACCAATCACCTCGACCTTAAAACCAAGGACATCCTTAAGAGTGCCCTGATGGATTATGACGGCACCCTCATCCTGGTATCGCACGACCGTGATTTCCTCGACGGACTGGTGAACAAGGTCTTTGAATTCGGCAACAAAAGGGTAAAAGAACATCTCTGCGATATCCGCAGCTTCCTTGAAAAGAAAAAACTGGAAAACCTCAGGGAACTCGAACGGAAATAAAATCAAATCACTGCTTCGCACCCGGCGGACAATACTTCCTCAGGTAACTGGTATAAAGTGTCGATAAATGCTGCGAGGTACCCTCGCCTTCCGATACGTTATGCGTACGGTTCGGATAAGGCATCACCTGGAACATCTTGTTGTGCTTCACCAGTTCATTGATCAGCATCTCCGCATTCTGGTAGTGCACGTTATCATCCCCGGTTCCATGGATAAATAAAAGATTCCCGGTGAGGTTCCCGGCATAGGTCATGGGCGATCCCTTCACGAAATCATCCATGTTTTCATCCGGTAATCCCATGAAACGCTCCTGGTATATATTATCATAGGTAAGTTGGTTGGCAACGGCAGCAATGGCAATCCCTGTCTTATATATTTCAGGATACTGGAACATGAGATTCAGCGTGGCCGATCCGCCACCACTCCATCCCCACACTGCGATCCGGTCAGGATCGACAAAATTCCACTTCAGTATTTCTTTAGCCGCCATAGCCTGGTCACGGATATTCACCTGGCCGATTTTGCGGTAAATGGATTTCCGCCAGGCCCTGCCTTTGGGAACCGGCGTACCACGATTATCCAACGAAATGTAGATGTATCCATCTTCGGTCATATCCCCGTCGTAAAGCGAATTCAGGCCTGCACCGTATGTATCAGACACCGTGGCCCCGGCAGGTTCGGTGTACACATAAAACACCACGGGATATTTCTTTGCCGGATCAAAATTCTTGGGCTTTACCATCCAGCCATCCATTTCAATCTTGTCTTCTGTGGTTATCCTGAAAAACTCAGTGGCCGAAGGCTTCCTGAGCGTATCAAGCCGGCCATTGATGCTCTCTTTTTCTGTCAGGGGCTTGTGATCCTCCACCGTGATGAACTCCCGGGCCGGCTGGGTGAAATGATTTGAAAACGTATGCGATGCAAATTTTCCATCGGCCGAAAATGCGTAATCATGGCTTCCCTTCATGGCCTCCGGACTTTGTAATTCAGGGGTGCCCGTACCCTTAAGGCTTGCACGGTAAAGATATTTTTGTGTCGCATCTTCGGGGGATGCCAGGAAATAGAGATACTTCGATTTGGGATCGGCATATCTCATCTCAATAATGTCGTAGTTGCCCGGAGTAATAAGCTTTTCCCCTTTGCCATCCAGCATAACCTGGTAAAGATGCCGCCAGCCATCCTTCTCCGAAATCCACAAAATGCTCTTCCCGTTTTCATACCAGATGAAATTATTGGTGTAATCAATCGTGTAAAAGTTGCCGGGCTGGTATAGTTCTATCCAGGCCTCGTCAGTTTCCTCTTGAATGACCCGGCTGTTACCGGAGGATGCATCAACAACAAAAAGCTTGCTGTGATTCTGTTTGCGGTTTAGCTGCTGGAGCAACAGGTCATTGGTATTGGGAATGAACTCCATCCTGACGATGTAGTGCTGCGAAGGTTCACCGGGGATGTTCATCCAGGTGGTTTTAGCATCGGCAACATTCACGACACCCACCCTGCACATCGAAGGTTTTTCTCCCACCTTCGGATATTCAATCGGGATGGGCCGCGAATAAATCGAATCCGTGTTGTTGATCATATAGAACTTTTTGATGGTGCCCGCATCAAGCTGCCAGTAGGCGATCGACTTGCTGTCGGGACTCCACCTGAACCCATCGCGGCAGGCAAATTCCTCTTCATATACCCAGTCGAATGTTCCGTTAATCAGTGTTATTGAGCCATTCGTGGTAAGCGGTGTGATCCTGGATGTGGCCAGTTCTTCCCGGTAAATATTGTTCCCGCTAACATAGGCAACCGATTGCCCGTCGGGCGAAAACTTGGCAAACATGAGGGAAGAGGAAGGCAGGGTTCTGCCCAACTGCGTAAGACTACCTGATTTAAGATCCAGTATCCAGTAATCACCCCTTGAATTGATCCGCCAAACCTTTTTTGTGTTCGTGAAAACAAGCACCTTTTGCTGGTCACCCGAAAATGCAAAATAACTGACTTTTAACGGGGTTTTAGCCTCCTTCGGCGTCAGCTGTTCCTTGGTAATGATCACTTTTGCAACATTCTCAGGAAGCATGTACTGAACAATTTCATTTTTCTCAATACGGTAGTAAGAATTTCCTTCTGTTGCCCACTTAATACCTCGTCCCTGCCCAACAGCATTGAACGAGATCATGATAGCCATAATGCAAACCAGCATTATCTTTAGCCAAGCTTGTAATTTATCCATTCGGTGAATTTTATTCATGTTAATAATACGTATGATTGCGTTGGTGATGATTATTTCATTGCAAGAAAAGCTCGCTGCATATAGCAATTGCCTCTTTTAAATTGCCTTCATTACACTAATTATCGGCCACGTTTTTAAATTTATATTCATCGGTTGACAATATATTGTGCTTATCTGCAATGATTAAATCCGCCATAAAGATATTAATGTTTTTTATTAGGGTAGCGATTGTAGTTAGTTTATCTTTGGTTTCAATGCTTATTGCATTTAAATTCATACCATAATTGTTAACTCTTGTGCTCCATTTTCCCAAATACTTTTTCCAAGCTCGAGCAATTTTTGTTTGTCACTTTCGATTACTCTTGCGAAAATGTTGCATGCATCCAATCCTTTACCTTCACCGTAATAAATCCCAAAACAGTTTGCAGTCTTTGTTCTTGTTGGCTTTGCTGGTCCAAACACAACCTCGCCTGGTTCAGTGAATACCGATGCGTTTTCTTGAATAATATCAAGCGCAGGTACATCATTAATCCAAATTTCCTGGCCAGAAACTCTTGCGTGGTAAAAGGTCCTTCTAAATGGTAAAATACTAAGAAATGCTTTTGATGTCACCGGGGCGGTGTCACTGTAAAACTCAAATTTTATTTCTTGGTTGTCTGTTGTCAATAATTTAAATCCATTCACACTTTTCATTCTCTATTATCTGTTAAGTTTATCATTAATTAATTAAAACTGTTTCTTGTGTATACACCAAATTATTTTGTTTGACTAAAACGATGTATAAACCACGTGTCCAGTCATTTACATCGATATTTGCCGACTGTTCATTTTCTGGAACAGAAATGGTTAAAACTTCTTCTCCAAGGATATTTAACACCAGTATTTCATATGACTTATCATTTGTGTAACGAAAATTAATTGTTATAAATGATCGTGCTGGATTAGGTACAATTTTGATCTCGACCTTATCTGACTGGCTTACCTCTCTCTGACCAACAAGGACACTGCAATCAACTGCCACTGGAGTTCCACAGATTTCATTTCCTTTGTGAAAAAACATCAATTCCTCCCGTCTTTCAATCAACATCTGCATGGTCATTCTCCGATGATAGAAGGTTTCCCCCAAACCGTCAGTATAGTGTTGTACAATTTCATCGCCGGATACCCCACCTGAGCCCATTCCCCAACAATTTAAAGAATAACTGTAGGCATTAGGCCGAAGGACCTTAATAAGCCTACCACAAAAACCTTCAAAAGCATTACAATAAGGAGTTGCATACCATTGGTTAGTAGCAGGTAGGAATTGCTCTGGTAGGCTGGAATAAAATGGATCCGCTAAATAATAAACATCCATGACAGTGTCTTGAATGGTAAGATAATAAGGTGATTCTGTCCTTGTTTCCCGACGGCATCTGTATGATTTATAGACTATACTGTCAATATAGATACTTTTACTGACAATAGTTTTTATTTCCTTCCATTCAGTTAAACCTCCGTACCATTGATAATTTTTATAAAAACCTTTATAGTGAAATTCATCTCCAATTTCAAAATTAAAAAGGTCAAATGCTGAAGCGTATTGCACTCCAATGAGAGGTGTTTGCTTTCCGGCTAAAGAAACTTTCCAAACTTCTTCTGGGAACTTATATATTTTAAAAAATGATATTATCCCATAATGCTCACTTATTTTGAACGTCATCCCATTAATTGGATGCGGAATGTTTACTCCTAATCCATTTTTTGCTTGCAAAGTGATTGTTTTAACCATATCTGTAGTTCCAAGAAAAGATTCAGGGGCAATACTTGAAACATTGGCTTGAAAATAAGGGCCATTTGTGAAGTGAAACAATGTCCAGCCCTGATTAAGACCAGTTCCCGGTATTATCGTGATTGTATCGCCAACCCAATTGAAAAATAAAAATCTTGACCCTAGAGCGGTCCGAAGCACTTTCCTGCCAAAAACAGAACCATTCGTTGTATCGTAACAATTCCCACCAGAATCATGTATCGCAGGATATGAGATAAATAGTGTATCAAGATTAGGATATACAACCATGGAATCACGAGAGAATGCAAGGAGATTGTAAAATGCATCATCACTGTAAAAACTCACTCCCGGACTGCAAATATTTTGATAATTCTGAGCAAAAATCGAATTGCTGACAATTATCATAACGATTAAAATAATCCCTTTCATTGTGCGAAGATTTTTTCTTCCTAAATTCATTTCTATAGGGCGTTGGTTTGCTTGTTATAAAATGTTGAATAACGCGTGGCCACTAAACACAGCAAACGAAGTGCTTATTAAAAGAGGGAGCAACCTTGGTTTTGTTGCGATTTAGCGCCATGTTAGGTCACGTTAATCTTTTATAAATCGTGAAATAATGCAATTCTTTGTTGCATGTATTTTTACTATGTATATGCCTTGTGGGAATGATCCTATACAAAGATTATAGCTGCTACCGCATGCTTTATCAGTAAAAACGAGCCCACCGAATGAATTTAGTATTTCGATGATTTTCAAGGCACCTGAATTATCTTGAAATTCAATTGTAATATCTGATTGTGCAGGATTCGGATAGATATTGAGCTTCATCTGAGAATTCTCCTCTACATCTGAAATAAGTGATGAATTAAGGAAGATATGACAGTACTGCAAGCCAACTGAACTCTGAATGGCCATTGTGCTGTGCTTATAATCATTTAATGTTGACTTAATTCCACCCCAAGCCATTACTACAACAGAAACTGATTGTCCTGGATAAATCCAATGAGGCGTGATTACAGACATTGTATCAACCTTCCAATACCAATTACCCACACATGCAAAACATTCCTGCTGAACTGACAATAAATTAATTGGTTGAATTGAGTTGTTTGTCAAGATCGTAGTGTTATAAAGAGCGTTATCATAAAAAAGTGAATCAGGTGAAATTGTCAAATCACTAACTTGACTATAAAGGAAGAATGGCACAATGCCAATAACAATGCCAAGGATTACTTTTTTCATATGGTTCATATTTAAGGGTTAGTAACTTTCATTTTAATGTGACCTAACGTGCTGTCGGCAGCCGTATTGCGGGGTTTACTTGTTGTTCATCTTGCTTTCCATCATCGTTTATAGGTTTGGTGAGTGCCAGCCTCCGGAAACCGCCCGCATTGCCCGGCTGATGGCTCGTTAGGTGTTGTTAATTCTTTACTGCAAAGCATGACTTCTAATTAAACTCCAAATCGTGTCAGTACTGTTGACCTTTTTGTTAAATTTAATTAACCCGATTTTTTTAGCCAAATAAAAGGTCAGTACTATACTATCCATACTTGGGTAAGATACCATCTTATATTGAGTAGTAATAACCTCATTGTACTTCACATCATTTAAATTCAAAGAATCAGTAATGCTTAAAACTTTATATTCCCAATAAGATTCCTGTGAAACATAACCGGGAGTTATATGCGATGAAATCAAACTGATACCATTCCTGCCTGCGATCCTATATGTTAAGGAATAACTACTGGTTCCTACGCCATAAGGTTCACAATAAGCCTGCGATATAAAAGATCCATTATACTGCAATCCCATAGATTGTATTCTTGATCCTGATTCAAAATAGTAAAAACTAAACTCAGGGGGAGATTTTATATAAGTACAATCCAGTTTTGCTGTTTGCTCATTAAGATAAATCCAATAGCTGCCTACTTGGAACATTGAATAAGGCTTCAACTCTTCTGGAACGAGATCAGTAAAGGTCTTTTCTTTTTTACAACTAAAAACTGACACTGCCACAATAATTGCTAACAATAATCTTAATATTTTCATCATGGCCAATTTTTTTATACTGCATCTTGGCAGGATTGCGAACGCAATCATGCTTAGATGCAGTCATACTGAGCGTTTGAGTTTGCTTTTATTTGCAAACTCAAACAGCCGAAGTATAATAACACCTAACGTCTCGCCGCTAAACGCATCAAAGGTAGCACCTCAATGAGCTCGAATCGGCCGATTTTGTTGCGATTTAGTAGCATGTTAGCGGTATTTGTAATCAATCAACTTTTTTTCTCGTTGATAATATATGAAACTTTTTTCCAGTTCCATTTCAAATTCGTCAAACGAGAATGTTTTGATTTGAATATTTCTATAGGTCATTTCGCAAACTTCATTGCCTTTTTCTGTGTTTTTATCACATTT
>Ga0074195_1004549_pt1 | contig 11281 bp, 12 predicted proteins | sample EPASupsiteHSE623_FD_64525 | JGI IMG/M metagenome (GOLD analysis project Ga0074195, IMG submission 64525) | Bioremediated contaminated groundwater from EPA Superfund site, New Mexico - Sample HSE6-23 | ecosystem: Environmental > Aquatic > Deep subsurface > Groundwater > Contaminated ...
ATAATAGCCGCAGGCTGAAAGTCGAAATTCCCCTCAGCACTCTTGACTTCTGATTATAAAATGTTATACTACATATAAAGGAAACTTTATATGTTATTTGATAAAAATTTTGAAAAAGTCAGAGCCGTATCCGATAAAACCAGATACAAGATAATGAAAATGCTAATCCAAAGAAAACTCTGCGTGTGTCAGATTCAGAAGGAGCTTTGCATGTCACAGCCGAGGATTTCAAGACATCTGAGCATTCTTAAAAAGGCGGGGCTCCTCGAATCAAAAAGAGAGGGAAAGATGATATTTTTTTTCATCGCAGAGACAAAAGAAAACAAAAAAATACTAGATTTTTTAAAGGAGATAAAATGAAGAAAATTAAGATTCTCTTTGCATGCGTTGAAAACTCATTCAGGAGCCAGATAGCAGAGGGTGTGGCAAAAACTTATTTCTCAGATTATATCGACGCCTACTCGGCAGGGTCAAAGCCGTCCGGCAAAATTCACCCAAACGCAGTCAAGATTCTTAATGAGATAGGATATGATGCATCAAAGAGCAATTCAAAAGGTTTCATGGATTTAGAAGAGCAGGAGTTTGATTACCTGATAACAATGGGGTGTGGAGATGTCTGCCCGTTTTATCCCGCAAAAGAGGATTTGAACTGGGAGCTTCCTGACATAAAGAATGAATCTATAGATAAGATACGGAATTTACGGGAAGATATTAAAATAAGAATTTCAAAAATAATAGAAACTCATGAAAAGGAGATAAAATGAAGAAATTTTCCAGTTACGCAATATTGTTTGCCTTTTCAATTTTAATACTGATACTTTCGTCATGCAGTCCTTCCGGAAACGCAACTAATGATGTCAACAAGGCAAATAATTCTGCATCTGCCGATAATATTAAAACCGACAAAATCTACTTTCTTGAGCTCGGGTCTGACGGATGCACTCCCTGCCAGATGATGAGGCCTGTGATGGAAAATGTAACTGAAAACTACAAAGGCAAAGTTGAAGTGATTTTTTATGACGTAAACACAGTTCAGGGCGGGGTTAAGGCGCAGGAGTACGGAATAAGAGTCATACCAACGCAGATATTCCTTGATGCGGACAAAAAAGAGATATTCAGGCATGAAGGATTCTATCCTTATGAAAATATCAAATCCCTTCTTGACGGATGGCTTGAATAATGGAATTTCTCTTTAACAATCTTTACGCTTGGCTCACTCAGTCAATACTTTTTTCCCTGATTGCATCTTTCATTTGGGGGATTTTGAGCATAATTCTCTCTCCCTGCCATCTTTCAAGCATTCCTCTTCTAACAGCAGTTATAATGGGAGATAAAGAGATTACACACAAAAAATCTCTTCTCTATTCCGTATTTTTCTCATTAGGAGTCTTTTTATCAATAATAGTGCTGGGTTTTATAACTTCATTTTTGGGACGCTTATTGGGAGACATAGGAAAAATTGGCAATATCGCAGTCTCTGCTGTATTCATAATATTCGGGTTTGTCTTTCTTGACATAATAAAACTCGACTTCCTTGATTTTTCTCTCATTAAAAATATCACCTCAAAAACGCGCTTGTCATCATTCGTAATAGGATTTCTCTTTGGAATTGGAGTGGGTCCATGCACATTCGGCTTTATGGCTCCGGTTCTTGCTCTGTCATTTAAGGTAGCAGGAACCAATTTTCTTTACGCCCTCTCTTTGATTCTCATATTTGCCCTCGGACATTCAATTGTTATAATTCTCGGACTCTCGTTCATGACTTTTCTGTCAAAGACGCTTAAATGGTCAGCAGAGTCAAAATCCGCGCTTGTGATAAAGAGAATCTCAGGACTGATTCTTATACTTGCGGGAATCTATTCGATATTCAAACTCTTTTAGGAGGAAAAATGAAAAAGAATGTAGTAGTATTCTGCGTCTGTCAGGGTGATTGCCCCCTCTATAAAAACATCGATTTATTTGAAACAGTGAGAAAGATCAGAAAATCAAACCTTGCGTACTTTGCGACCATCAATCTGAAGCTCTGCGAGAATGACGGTTTGAATTATCTGGAAACTCTTATTAAGAGCGGAAACATAGACAATATAATAGTTTCAGGGTGTTCTGCAGAGAATCAAAATATTAATTTTCATGCATTCCTTAAAAAGAATCGCTTTGATCTCAAAAACTTTCATTCGATAGAAGTGAAAGGGAAAAACACAAAGACTCTCTATGAGGCGATAAAAAAGGTGCTTCTCAAACTTAAATAGGAGAAACAATGAACAGCTTGAAAAAACTTTCAATCGTAATATTGATCTTTGCCGGAGCATATTTTTTGCCTGCGACAAATCCGCGCCTGATAGGAGCATTTCAGGAAGCCCTGATAATGCTGAAAGATTATGCGCAGAAGCATGTTTTACTCTGCCTTGTGCCTGCTCTCTTCATAGCGGGAGCAATTTCAATCTTCATATCCGGCGATGCTGTGATGAAGTATTTTGGAGCAAAGGCGAATAAAATTCTTGCATATCTTATCGCATCAGTTTCAGGCACCATACTCGCCGTATGTTCCTGCACAGTTCTTCCTTTATTTGCAGGTATATATTCAAGGGGGGCGGGAATAGGACCTGCAACCGCATTTCTTTACTCGGGACCTGCTATCAATGTATTGGCAATAATACTCACTGCAAAGATACTCGGAATTGAAATAGGAATAGCAAGAGCTGTCGGCGCCATTTTCTTTTCAATCATAATCGGAGTTTTAATGCAGATTACATTCAAAGACGAAAAGAGAGAGAGAGATGAAAGCGAAATTGTTGCAGGACCATCTGAAGACAATAATCTTATTAAGAACGGACTCTTTTTTGCATCAATGGTATTCATACTTATTTTCGCCAATTGGGCTGACGGCAGCGCTGTATTCCACGCGATTTTCAAAATAAAATGGCTGCTTGTATTCATCTCTTATGGACTCTTAAACTTTGTGTTGATAAAATGGTTCAAAGTAAATATTTTATATTCACTGATATCCCTTATTCTTCCCCTTGTTGCATTCTTTCTGTTCCCGCAGCAGCCCTTAATCGCCTTTGCAATAGGCATTTTATTGACAACGGTTATATCCGTTATGTCCTCAGAAGATTCAAAAATGTGGGTGTCATCAACAGAGACATACCTATACATGATACTTCCCTACCTCTTTATAGGAGTTCTTGTCTCAGGTTTCCTTCTCGGAATGCCGGGAAGCAACAGAGGCATAATTCCATCTGAATGGATTTCAAATCTTGTTGGAGGCAATTCAATAAGAGCAAATTTCTTTGCGTCAATAGTCGGAGCATTCATGTATTTTGCCACATTGACTGAAGTGCCCATTCTGCAATCTCTCATGGGAGCAGGAATGGGAAAGGGTCCTGCTCTTGCGCTTCTTCTTTCCGGCCCAGCCCTCTCTCTTCCGTCAATGCTTGTTTTAATTAACATAATGGGAAAAAAGAAAACACTTGTCTTTGTCTTTTACGTCATCGCCCTCTCCACAATAGCCGGCTTAATCTTCGGCAAAATAATGTCTTAGACTGGGGACGAGACTGGGGACGGTGCTTCTCATTTATTGCATAAAAAAGGAGATGAAAATGAAAATCGAGATTCTCGGAACCGGATGTCCAAAATGTAAAAAACTTGAAGAGAACACAAGAAAAGCAGTTGAAGAATTGAAACTTGATGCTGAGATAATCAAAATAACAGACATAAAAGAGATTATGAAATACAAAGTGATGTTGACTCCTGCGCTTGTTGTCGATGGGACAGTAATTCTTTCAGGCAGAGTGCTTTCTTCTGAAGGATTAAAACCATTGCTTAAGCCTGATATTTGACGAATCGCCTAAATAAATTAAATGGGAATAATATGGAACACACTCATAATACTCATAATCACTACATTGAAAAATCATCAAAGACTTTTATTTTAACGGTGATTCTAAATGCGATTATCACTCTTGTTGAGATTGCAGGAGGCTTAATATCAGGATCACTGGCACTTCTTTCTGACAGTATTCATAACTTCGGAGACACGGCGTCTCTTGTATTGAGCTATTATGCAATGAAAATATCTGTCAAAAACAGAAATCCCAAAAAGAGCTTTGGGTACAAAAGGGCTGAAGTTTTGGCGGCATTTGTAAATGCCTCTGTTTTGTTATATATATCAGCGATGCTTATTGTAGAGGCAATCAAAAGATTTGTTTCACCGGTTGAAATAAATGGCAATATAATGATTGTTGTCGCGATAGTCGGATTTGCGGCAAACCTTCTTTCTGTTATTCTTTTGATGAAAAAAAGCAAAGAGAGCATGAACATAAGATCAAGCTATCTTCATCTTCTAAGTGATACATTTTCATCAGTCGGCGTGATTATTGGCGGATTCGCAATCAAACTTTGGGAATTGTACTGGATAGACCCTTTACTGACAATTCTTTTGTCTCTATATATCATAAAAGAGACTTTTGAAATCCTAAAAAAGACTATTGACATTCTGATGCAGTCATCCATTGATATTGATTATGGGCAGATGAAGGCAAAGATAGAAGAAATAGCAGGCGTGAAAAACATACACCATGTGCACACATGGATGTCAAATGAAAAAACTTTCTATTTCGAGGCACATGTGGAACTTGATGATATGCTCGTATCCGAATCTTGTACGATTCTTGAATCAATAGAGCATGTGCTAAAAGAGACATACGAAATAAGTCATATAACAATTCAGTTTGAAACGAATGTCTGCAAAGATAAAACGCTTTTCGGAGAATCACCAATAAAATAAATTCAGGTTTTCAACTTTAAGAACAGAATGATTTTAACGGAAACAGTTTTTATATTTGGATTAAGTATTTTAATAAAAAATGCCATAAATGCCAAGCACCGTCCCCAACAAAACGTCCCCAACAAAAGAGAAAGAAATTTAGAGACTTGACAATAGGACGGGGAGGAAGTAGAATTAAAGGTTATGATATATCTGTTTTTAAGCATTCTTTGTTCTGTTGCTGTGGCAAACCTTCTTAAACTTTTCTCTAAAAAAGAGCCTGTATCCGGTCTATATATATTTCTCGGGAATTATCTTGTCGCGTCCGTAATAGGATGGCTCTTTACAATCAATTCCGAGTTCAGCATACATCCGTCAGATATACTTATTTCGGGAGTTTCCGGACTGTTCTTCCTCATGGGATTCATTTACTATCTCAAAAACATTTCGAAAAACGGACTCTCAATATCAGTCTCAACATTTCGTATGTCTCTTATAATACCCATATCTGGATCCATGGTAATATTTCATGAATTCCTTTCAATCGTAAATTATCTTGGTATAATACTTATAGTTTTGTCATTTCTTCTGCTTGGCTCTGAAAAAAAGAAATATGACTTGCTGCTTCTGACAATACTCTTTTTTATTGCCGGATTTGCGGATTTCTTCCCCAAAATCTATAAACATTACGGCAATCATAATCCCGATTCTGTTTTCCTGATGTTGAATTTCATATTCGCTTTTTTCTTTAATATTCTTTTTATCATTCTAAAGAAAACGAAATTCTCCACACTCTCATTTTTTTTCGGTCTTTTACTTGGAATACCGAATTTCTTCACTGCGTTTTTTCTGATGAAGGCATTTAATACAGTCGCAGGAACTATGGCATATCCGGTTCTCTCATCGTCCATAGTAATTCTTACTATGGCAACGGATTATTTTATATGGAAAAAAAGGTTCACAAAAAAGGAATACTTGATTTATTCTATGATCCTTACAGGCATAATTCTCACAGTCGTTTCTCTTTGACTCTTCTACTGCCTGCCTGAATTTGCATCCTTGTTTTTCAAATCCGTTTCAATCTTCTCTGTCATGATGCCCCTGTCGTCATATTTATATTCAATGGTTTTCAAAAAAAACATCGGATTTCCCTCCACTTTTAATTGAGGCGGAGTCTTTTTGATGGGATCTTTGACTGATGTAAAATATTCTATCTTTTCAATGAAAAAATAATTATCTCTTATAGTCCTCACATACGACACTTTGTCAGCTGAAGCCATAACTTTTCCCGCAGAGTCGCAGTTTAAATATGATGTCAGATATTTATTCTCATCATAAAAATACTTGACTGCAAAAACTTTGTCTTTATTCACCGCAGGATTGCCGTCTTTGTCAAAATAATAAAAAGTCTCTGCGAACATTCCGTTAGAATCTGTTCTTGCGATTCTAAGTTCGCAGTATCCGAATTCATTATTAACTCTGCTTCCTGATTTATCTTTGAATGTCTGAAAGACTAACTGCCCCGCATCACTGTACTGAAATTCAATTACGTCCACTCCGGCGCTGTCTGTTATCGGATTGTTATTTTCGTCCAACCTTGTGGATTTCACTATGGAGAGTCCTCCGTTATTGATGAATTCAAGAAAATAAATCTTAACTCCCAGATAATCATCGCAGAGCAGACTGTCTTTTCCGTAATTTTTCCACAGAAGATTGTATCCGTCTCTTTCCAGAAGGTTGCCGTCTATAATTCGCCTTGTTGATGAATGAACCATCATGTACACATTGCCCCTGAAAGGCACCTGCTCTCTCGCGCTGTTGAATGCTTTGTATCGTGACTCAGTCATTTTGTATTTGTAGGTTATGCCGGAAAGTGTATCATAAACCGAATATATGCTGTCTTTATACTCTATTGAAAGCATTGAGATTCCGCTCCCAAGTCCGGCAAAATCCCCTTCACTCTCTGTCATCTTTGTCAAATGCTTTATTTCGACAGGTCTGCTCGATTTATCGTATTTGAACTGGAAACATTCAATTTTCTTCGCCTCTCCTTCGACAACCTGCTCTGAACCGGCAAACTCTCTATACTTGTTTAACTCTGCAAATCTGTAGTATGTCGCCTTTGCCTCTGCCGTAAAAGCGAATGACAATATTAAAACCGCCAAAAACATTCGTTTCATGCAAACTCCTTTTTTATCAAGACACAAATTTCTTAATTGTGTTTATCTATCCATTTGATTAAATCTTTGTAAATATCTTTTCTGTTTGTTTCATTGAGAAGCTCGTGCCTGCATTCCGGATAAAAAGAAAACTCTACATCTTTGACTTTGAATTTTTCGTAAAGAGAGGCAAATTGCTTCACACCCTTGGTAAAATTGCCCACAGGGTCTTTCTCACCGGATATAAAATAAATCGGGATTTCAGTGTTTGTCTTTTTTATTTCATGCAGTTTTGAAAATCTGAAGTAGCCGAATATCATGTCAAAGTAGAATGATGCTGTAAACGGACCTCCGCAGTAAGGGTCATTTGCATAATCATCCACTCTATCTCTGTCTCTGGAAAGCCATTCAAAGAGCGTGACTTTCGGATTGAATTTCGAATTGTAACCGCCAAACTGAAGTTTATAAATCAGATTGCTCCTGTGCCTCTTTCCAAAGAAGAGTATCTGCAGAAAAGCAATTTTCATTGCAATAAGCTCTCCTAATGAAGGCAGTCCGTTCGCACCGGACAGTATTGCTCCGTCATATCCTGTCTTGAACCTTTCCATGTATCTCCTTAAAATCATTGATCCCATGGAATGCCCGAATATGAATAATTTTTTTCCGGGATTCTCCTGCAATGCAATTTCAGAGACTCTTCTTGCATCAAAGACAAGCGTCTCCCACCTGAACAATCCCCCAAGATATCCGTACTCTTCCAAAGATCCTGCAGTCTTTCCGTGCCCTCTCTGGTCATGTATGTAAACTGCATAGCCGTTCTTTAAAAGAAATTCAATGAATTCGCTGTATCTTCCTGAATGCTCCGCCATACCGTGTATTATCTGCACTATTCCCTTTATTTCTTTTGAAGGAAGCTGTTTTATTAAAAAGAGTCTCTCACTTTTGTCAGTCTCTATGAAAACAGATTCGCTCTTCACTTTTTACTTCTCTCTTCTTCAAGCACAATTTTGCATGACGGCACCATTGCCATAAAATCTGATATTTTTTTACACGGATACTCAGCGCATTTTCCGCAGTTTTTTGCTTTTTTTGAAATTGCGCACAAACGCATTTCGCACTCATTGCAGTGGGCAAAGAGCACAAGACTCTCCGATATGCATCCGTCGCAATTTATGCTCTCCGGTTTTATATCTGCATTAAACATCTTTGACCACTCTTCAGCGGTCTTTTTTCTCAGATTGTTGTCATTCTTGCTTTTTGCTATATAGGCGGGACACTCAGTGCAAATTAATCCGCATACTGCAATGATTTTTTTCATGACTACTCCTTTTTGTTAATGCTGTCAAAGAAATCCGGAAAGTCAGCATTTCATTCCTGCATCTCTTTGATGGCGCGGGAAAGATATATTGACGGGCGACAGCTGTTGATTGAAGAGAGGATTTTCAGACCTCTCTCTCTGTACTCCTCTTTTTTTGTAAGCAGATAAAGCTCTTTCAGTATGTATCCTTTCTTCTCCTCTTCTTTCTCCTCTTCAAGCATTTTAAGCATCTTTTTCTGTGACTTTTTAAGAACAGCAACAAGAAGTCCTGCTTCAAAAATTATCTCTTTTCTTTTTATTCTCTTTGCTGAGAGAAGAGCCTCTTCTGCAAGCTTCTCCGCTTCTTCCGCTCTGTTCTTTTTCATAAGGATCCTCGCCTTATTGCATAAATATCCGCACAGAAGGTAATCCTTTTTTTTACCCTCGATTATAAAAAGCGCTTTGTTTACATTTTCAAGAGCTTTGTCAGCATCTCCTCTGTGATAATCAAGTATTGAAATCGATTCGTACGCTATGGAAAGGTTGTTTATTTCCTCAATCTGCTCAGCAATGTCTCTCTGTTTTTCAATGTATTTGTACCCCCTGTCAAAATCCTCTCTGTTGAAATAGAGAAGTCCGAGATTTCCGTTTCCTATGCACATGCAGTATCTGTCATTGTTCTTTTCGCATAGAGAGACCTGTTTTAAAAACATACTCTCTGCTTCTTCAAGCATTCCCTGATCTTTGTAGACTATTCCGAGGTTTCCCAATGAGTTTGCTTTTGTGCCTTCGTCTCCGTTCTTTTCAGAAAGCGCAATTGATTTTTTTAGTGCCTCTTCTGCATTTTCAAATTCATTCAATTCCCTGTAGAGAAGTCCGAGGTTGGAATATGTGACATTTATAGACGCCTCATATCCGAGTTTTGTGCACACTTCAATATCTTTCAGATAGTATTTGACGGCCTTTCTGTAATTTCCTCTCTGCTTCCATATTATTCCCATATTCCCTATGACTGATGTAATGCCGTACTGGTCATTTATTTTCTTTGCAACTCTCATTCTCTCTTTATAAAACCTTTCAGCTTCATTGAGATTGCCCTTCATTGCGTTTAATGTGCCCTTAATTCCGTATGCGAGACTGACGCCGAGCAGATTATTCTCCGCAATCGATATTTCGAGTGACTTTTCGCACATTCTCAATGCCTCATCAAATTCGCTTCTGTACATATAGACTCTTGAGAGCTGTCCGGACGCATCGCCTTCAAGTTTTTTCTGATTTGATTCTGCAAACATGCGCATCGCATCTGCAAGAAATCCTTCAGCATCAACATAGCGCCCCATGCTTAAATAAACCTTTCCCGCTTCAAGAGTGTTGAGAGAGAGGAGCTGATCGCTTTCGAGTCTCTTTGCTTCTTCAATATTTTCAAGGTAATTATTCAGACTCTCCTTTGTCCTGCCTGTTCTGAAAAAAACCTCAGACAGTTTCATTGTAGTTTCAATCTTCTCAGTGCGTGAATCTTGAATGCGAAGGAGCTTTTCAAGCATCTTCTCTGCATCTCTGTTTGACCAGATTTTCATTGACTCGTCAATGCTTTTCGAAAGCCAGATAATCGCCTTGTCTTTTACTCTGCTTTTTTCATAATGGTATGCTATGTCCGAGAATCTCCCTCTCTGTCTCTTGAATTTTCTCTCAAGTATTTCTGCAATTTTTCTGTGTTTTTCTGCAAGATCTTTTTTTAACTGCATCTCATAAGCGCAATCGATTAAAAGAGCATGGTTGAAAATATACTTGTCATTTCCGAGGCATGACCAGACAGACTCTTCTTCGCCGAGCTTTATTGCAGTTGCGGCATCAGAACCGGCAAGAAGAAGCATCATGGACTTTTCAAATTCCCGTCCGAGGACCGATGCCCAGAGGACAGATTTTCTGAGAGACTCTTCCATTCTGTCAATCCTCGCAGTTATCACACTGCTTATAGATGCGGGTATATCTGCGGCATCTGCTGAAATGTCATACTCTCCTTTATCTTGCTTTATGTATTTCTCGTCAATCAGATATTTGACAAGAGCTTCTATGTGAAACGGATTTCCCTGCGATTTTTCAAACACATAGTCTGTTGTTTTCTTTGATGCTCTGCCGGATAAGAGCTCTTCGACGGCCTTTTTACAATTTTCCAAAGAAAGATTCTCAAGCATTATTTGAGAATCCTCATCTCTCATCTCATCAGAGAAAGAGAATATTGCTCCGTCATCATCAAACCTGTATGTCGCTATTATCATTATTTTCTCATTATTAAGATTTTTTGTAAGATACCTGAAAAATTCTTTCGTCTCAAAATCAGCCCAGTGGACATCCTCTGCTATAACGATAACCGGTTGTATAGAAGACAATACTTTGAAAAAAGCAAAAAGAACGGAAATTGTATTCTCAAGAATCTGCTTTGAATCTATCTTCTCATAGAAAGAATTCTGCCACCTGAGCCCGATAAGAGCCCCTAAAATAGACTGCTTTCTTAGAAGTTCATTTGATTCTTCGCCTCTCTCTTTGCATTCATCGATCAATTGATTTATTCTCGCCTCAAAGACTCTTTTTTTATCCTCCATTTTGTCCGAATCGTCTGCATTGAAGTATTCCCTGAGAAAATAAGAAACTGCATTGAATGATTTTTTCAGCACACTGTCGCATTGCATGAAGACTCTCTCAAATTTCATATCCGTTTCATTCAATGATTCGCTTATAAGTCGAGATTTGCCTGTTCCGGCCTCTCCGCATATATATATCACTTTTCCCGCTTTTTCGCCTTCAATAAGGTTTTTAACGTTCTCTTTTATGAAATTTCTCTCATCCTCTCTCCCGAGCATCGTCGCGCTCTTTGAAAAAAGGTTTCTCTTCTGCATTCTGTTTTTAAGAAGGAATGTTTTTATCTTCCCGCTTTTTCCCTTAAGAGACATTTCTCCGCTAAATTCAAATGAGAAAGATTCAGAAGAAGCTTTGGCTGTCTCTTCGTCAGTGACAATATCTCCTGCTGACCCTGCCTGCATTAACCTTGCAGCTGAATTG
>Ga0074195_1004550_pt1 | contig 11280 bp, 13 predicted proteins | sample EPASupsiteHSE623_FD_64525 | JGI IMG/M metagenome (GOLD analysis project Ga0074195, IMG submission 64525) | Bioremediated contaminated groundwater from EPA Superfund site, New Mexico - Sample HSE6-23 | ecosystem: Environmental > Aquatic > Deep subsurface > Groundwater > Contaminated ...
CCAGGAATTGGCTGAAAAGTACCAAGTCCATCCGAATCAGATCAGTGCCTGGAAGAAAAAGCTTCAAGAACAGTCGGCAGCGATCTTTGAGCGAAAGAATAAAAAGGATGAAGAGTACAATCAACTCAAAAAAAAAAAAAAAATCTGTGTGGGGTTCGCCCTTTATACACAGCTTCAGCACTCGCTTCCGCCAGTTGCTGCTTCTTGGCCGCCATATTGTAAAGCGCGCCATGAGGTTTAACATGCTGCATTTTGCCGCCTGCCGCTTTTACAAATCCTGCCAGGGCACCGATCTGATAAAGGACCATATCATAGGCTTCCTGAGCGGTTATATCTATATTGCGCCTGCCGAAGCCGATCAAATCAGGCAGTCCGGGATGCGCACCAATCGCAACTTGATTGGTAAGGGCTAGCTGCACGGTTTTGCGCATTACCCCCGGATCACCGCCATGAAATCCACAGGCAATATTCGCTGATGTGACAAACGGCAGAATTTCTTCGTCCAACCCCATTGTGTAGGCACCGAAGCTTTCTCCCAGGTCACAATTTAAATCAACCCGGTACATATGAACTCCTCCTCACCTGGCTTTACAATCTGATAAAAAAGGCACTCCAAACAAAGAAAAATCTTTGTCTGAAGCGCCTTTGCCTCATTCATTATTAACATTAATCTGCTTGCCACTCATCATATACTAACCAAAGGAAAATGTAAATTTGAAAAATTAAATAGGCGACTTCAATTTTATTGAAGTCGCCTGCTCATAGAAATACGGTGTGCTTAATGGCTGCATAACACTGCTGTTCTGCCTGTAGTGCCTGAATTGCCTCTTCTTCCTCAATAGAACAAAAGCGAATCGTATCACCCGGCCTTGCCTGCGCCAGCTTAGGCAGGTCGGCACCAATAACCGAACCGATTTTAGCAAAACCGCCGGTAGTCTGATGATCTGCCATCATGATAAAGGGCATACCATTGGAAGGTATTTGGATAGCTCCCGGCCACATAGCGTCAGAAACAATATCCGCTTTATCGAGATGAACCACCTTTGGCCCTTTCAGCCAATAGCCGATCCGGTCTATTTGATTTGTTACAGCATAGGTACTTTTAAAGAATTTCTCAATCACTTCCCGGCTGAACATATTCTGCTGGGGACCAAGCAGAACACGCAAAACAAATGCTCCGGTATAAGCAGGAATATACGCAGCCTCTACTTGTACTGCCGCCGCCGGGAAATCACAATCCTCGCCAACATAGAGAACATCACCTTGACGGAGAGTACGCCCTTCATACCCGCCAACTCTCGCCCGCGTGCAAGTGGAACGGCTTCCTAAAACCACAGGAACGTCAATGCCCCCGCGAACCGCCAAATACGTGCGATAACCCTTTGCGGCAGTCTCAAAGCGAAGTTCTCCGCTTTTGGGAACAACAAAAGAAGACCAATTGCTAACAGGCTCACCGTTAACCTTGCCCTGCATTTGCGCTCCGCAGACTGCTGCCAGCTGTTCCTGATCAAACCGGAAAGCCGCTCCTTCAGCAGTCATTTCCAAAACGGCAGCCTTCGGTGAATTTCCTGTCAGCAAATTCGCAACCTGCATAGCATAACGGTCCATTGCTCCGGCTATCGGCATGCCATAAGCCTGATATCCCCAGCGCCCTGAATCCTGTACAGTTGTAAAATGACCTGGATGAATTGTTGTAATCACATTGACCACCTCTAACTGATCTGACTTACTTTTGGAAGATAGTTGCCGCTCTCAACTTCACGCCTGATAGTAAAATAGTCTTCTATCGATATCGCATAAAATTGCAGATAGTCTCCTGCCGAAATTAAAAAAGGATCATCACTGGCAGGCTGAAAAGTCTTTAGCGGCGTGCGGCCGATTAACCACCATTCACCGGGACTTTCTATCGGATAAACGCCGGTTTGATTGCCGCCAATGCCGACCGAGCCTGCAGGAACTTTGGTACGCGGCTTTTCCTGGCGCGGTACTGCAATCAACTCGGACATCCCCCCTAAATAGGGAAAACCGGGGGTGAAGCCAAGCATATACACCAGATAGGGTTTTGCTGTATGCAGGTTTATCACCTCCTGTGGTGCCATGCCTGCATAGCGTGCCACAAATTCCAGATCAGGCCCGAAAACACCGCCGTAGCAAACAGGGACATGAACAGTTCTCGCTGCCAGGCATTTTGTCTCCAAAGGCTCAATTTTGCATAACAACTGCTCGATCAGTTGAGTGAGTCGCACCCGGGTTGTTAGTAAAGGATCAAAATAGATAGTGACAGACTTATACGTCGGCACAACTTCTATGATTCCGGCAAGAGTATTGTGCTTCAGCAGTTTCATAAGCTGTTGAACAAGCCCATTAATTTCCGGAGAAATCACTGCTTCAAATTCAACAACCAAGCCCGCTTCTCCGGCCATCAACAGCTTGACTTCATTCGTATCGTCTTTCACAGCTGTTTCAACTCCCTTTCTGTCACCTATTCTTCCCAATAACAAAAAAGGGCATAAATGCAGTAAACATTTATAGCCCCTTTGCTAAAACCGTATCATTTTATGAAATCACTTTATCATATTGTCCTTCTAAAAACAATCCCTTTAGCCAAATATCTTATTTTAATAATCGTTCATGCACAAGTTTAAAAAACGCCTGAATACCGTGGGAAAGCCATTTATCTTTATGATGCACCAAATACGTATTTGTCTTAAAAGTAACGCCGGGACATTGCAGCGCTACCAGGGTTCCGTTGGCAAGTTCCTCTTGTACAGCTACTTTCGGCAATACGGTTAATCCTAAGTTTGCCCGCACAAATTTTTTGATTGTTTCAATATGACAAATCTCCAGAATTGTCCGGGGATAAACAGCCGCCTTCGTTAAAGCAGCTTCCAATTGAGACCGGTACGTGCTGCCAGACTCAACAAATAACAGCGTTTGCCCGTGAAGATCCTTTAACGCCACCTTTTTTTCCTTGGCCAGTTCATGCTCCGGCGATACAACCATGGCGATCGGCTCAGGCCATAGTAATTTACTTACCAAATCAGTTTCTTTACTATTCTCTTCCAGAATAAAGGCCAGATCCATCATATTTTTACGCAGCAAATTTCGAAAATCACTGCTGATGCCAAACTTCAGTTTTAATTCCACATCCGGATACAATGCCGCATACTCTGCTAAAAGATCCGTTAAGTAATAGACGCATAAGGATTCCGGCATGCCGACAATCAACGGTCCCCGGGGAGTGGCAAAATGCTCCAATTCATTTTTAGCATCTTCCGCAAGCCGGATAATACTCTCCGCATATTCATAAAGCTTTTCCCCATCAGTTGTCAGCATCAGCTGATGTCCGAAGCGTTCAAAGAGCAGCGTGTTGAATTCCTTTTCCAATAGTTGAATATGGGTTGTCACCGTTGACTGTGTGTAACCTAAAAAGTGAGCAGCCTGTGAAAAATTCCCCAGCTTTACAATGCTCATAAATGTTTTTAGTTGTCTGATTTCCATAGAGCTACCACCTCACTTTTGCGGCTAACCACTCATCATAAAAAACGAAGGTAGTTATAGTCTTAGTATCCTATTAACTACCTTTATTAAACATACTGCAGCCTCAATCAGGCGTTAATATTCTTTTTATCCGATCCATAAGGCAGCGGTATGTACTGCACGGATGGCCGCTGCTGAGCCGGCTGTGGATAAAGATCCATAAGCTCATAGACCTCAAGAGGCATTTCATTGCAAATTGTGGGGAGTCCCATTTCCCGCAGTTTATCACAGGTAATCGGATAGTCGTGCGTCCACCGCCCGTCGGAAAGTGTTTTAGCCAGTTCGTCGGCTTTATCAGGAGGCATTTTATCCAATAAGATGCTGTTCAGAAATTCTTTCACCTGCAAAATTGCTTTTTGCGCCAGGTCGGCCAGAATTAATGTATTATCATCAACCCGGTTAATTTTCTTTTGCTGGACGACTTTCAAAATAGAAGCAGCCGGATACTGGCCTAATTGCGGATCTACCGGTCCCAGTACGGCATTTGGATCAAGTACGATCTCATCGGCGGATAGCGCAATCATCGTTCCGCCTGACATGGCATAATGAGGAACAAATACGGTAACTTTTGCTTTATGCTGCTGCAAAGCCCTTGCGATCTGCTCAGAAGCAAGCACTAAGCCGCCGGGAGTGTGCAGCACCAAATCAATCGGCATGTCATCAGGGGTCAGCCGGATAGCCCGGAGAATTTGCTCGGAATCTTCCACATTGATATAACGGCTGATGGGAATTCCTAAAAAGCTGATGGACTCTTGACGGTGAATTAGACTGATGACCCGGGAACCGCGCTTGCTTTCGATTTTTTGTAAAATATTTATGCGCCGCATAGCAATACTTCTTTGCTGCAGCATCGGCAAAACAGTGACCATTAAGAAGAAGATCCAAATAATATCCGTAAAATTAAAATTCACCATTATTCCTCCCTTTTCCCGCTTTCTTTTACATAATTATACATTATCTGCAAGAATCCTTTAAAGCGGTGCAAAGGTGTTGAAAATTCCTTGAATATGTAGCATTGATTATCAAGCTTTACCATATAATTATCTTGATAGCTATTATTTTTTTGCCAATGAAACAGTAAAATCTGCCACATTGGTTTTTATGTAATATTTGCGTTATAATGAGTTAAAACGATATTTTACTTAAGGGAGGGATTTTAATGAAACGGTCCACTTTTATTCGTATTACGAAAACAATCAGGCAGGCATCAAATAATGTTACTGTTGTCGAGAATTTTAATAATAAGGCCCTTGTCTTAATTAGGATCCCTTCAATTATTGGGGAATCGGCGCAGCAGCAAAAGTCTTTCCGTAAGCTTTTGGCTTATGCGTCTTACTATAGTATCGTTCCGGAGAACGAAGCTTTGCTTATTACACTGGAGTTTCAATTAGACTCGTAGCCCATAAGCTCACAAAAAGCAGAGGAGATCACCGCCAGCGATGATCTCCTCTGCTTTTTGTGTATTTAGTAGCTGCTACGCCGGGGAAACAATTTGATCAGAACAACACCGGCTGCGAATCCGCCGATGTGAGCCCACCAGGCCACATTAGCACCGGTCATGTAGAGAGAAGCCGTGCCGCTTTGCAGCTGCAGGAAGAACCATAGCCCCAAAAACAGCATTGCCGGTACCTCAATAACCGTTACAAAGAAAAATATCGGGACCAGCGTGCTTACTTTGGCCAGCGGAAAGCTGACAAAATAGGCACCGAGTACACCGGAAATAGCACCGCTTGCTCCTATAGTAGGAACAGTTGAGGTGGGATCAACGATAACCTGGACGAGATTGGCAATGATTCCGCACAGCAAATAAAAAAGCAGGAAGCTGCCATGACCCAAGCGGTCTTCCACATTATCGCCAAATATTTTCAGATACCACAGATTCCCAATGATATGCAGCCAGCCGCCGTGTAAAAAAAGATTGCTGATCAAGGGCAGATAAACGGCAATATCCGCCGCATTACGCTCCAGTCCCGCTAAAAATACGGCAGGAATCAGGCCATATGTGGCAACTGCCTGATTAAGCAGCCTGTCTTCCAGCATTAGCTCTTTGATAAAGACCAAAGCGGTGCTAATCATGAGGATATAGCCGGAGATTGGCACAGACCGGGAGCGAATGTTATCGCGGATAGGTATCACACTATCACCTCCAGCTACATCAGGGCCGGTATTTCTTGTCCGCGCTATATCCTCTATCATAATTGATTTATATCATTTTTGCGAGCATTTGTTATTTATATTTTTACGTAATGTGCCCGGATAAGTCCTTCAATACCGCCCACAAATTCCAGCGTTTCTTTAGAAACGGGCGAATCAATCGTTAAAACCATCATTGCCCGCTGATCCGCAACCTTGCGTCCCAGCTGCATGGTGGCAATGTTTACTTTGCCAACTCCCAGCAAAGTTCCCATCTGTCCGATGACACCGGGCTTATCGATGTTTTCCGCTATCAGCATATAGGGTGAAGGATTCACATCAAATTCGTAGCCGTTAATTTCGATAATCCGTAATTCGCCTTTACCGAATACTGTGCCGCTAATGGTAAACTCTTTATTCTTTGATATGACTTTAACGGTAATCAAGGTCAGGTAATTATCCACCGCCGATTCTTTGCTTTCCGTCACACCAACCCCCCTGCTTTTCGCAATCACATTGGCATTGACGTAATTTACCCGTTCTTTTAAAATCGGCTCAAACAAACCTTTTAATATGGCAAGGGAAATCACTGAGGTTTCCAGTGCTGCTACCTCACCGCGGTATAGAATTTCCACTTTTTCAACCGCTTCTTTTTCAAGCTGGTAATAAAGCTTGCCTAACGTTTCACCCAATTTCAAATACGCTTTAACGGCCTCAAGATCTTGAGTGTGAAGAGTCGGCAGATTAACAGCATTAGGCACCATCTCGCCCCGCAGCGCGGAAATGACTTCCTGCGCTATTGTAATGCCCACATTATCCTGCGCTTCTTTGGTATCAGCCCCGGCATGCGGTGTTACAACAACATTGTCAAAATCCAGCAGCGGTGATATTGCGCGCGGCTCGCCTTCGGGCACATCAATGCCTACGCGGGCAACCGTTTTGTTCTGCAGCGCTTCCACCAGGGCATCTTCATTGACAATACCGGCACGGGCACAATTGATTACGACCAGGCCTTTTTTCGCTGCTTTGAATTGATTTTTGCCAATAATCCCATACGTTTCTTCCGTCTTAGGAGTATGAACAGTCAGAATATCACAAGCCTTCATTACATCTTCCAGCTTCTCCTTTTTCTCTACGCCAAGATGCTTGAAACGGGTGTCACTGATATAGGGATCGTAACCGATAATGTTCATGCCAAATGATTTCAGGCGGGTTGCAACTAACGAGCCAATTCGTCCTAAGCCTACAATTCCGACTGTTTTTCCCTGAAGCTCAATCCCCTTAAGTCCTGCGCGGTCCCAAACCTTCTCCTTCAGGCGTTTTTGCAACTGAGGAATATTGCGGCAGGTTGCCAGCAGTAAGCCAATCGTAAGTTCCGCAGCCGATACAACATTGGATTCAGGAGTATTGACAACAATAATCCCCCGCTTGGTAGCTCCTTCCATATCAATATTGTCTACGCCGTTGCCGGCCCGTCCCACCACCTTCAGACGAACGGCTTTTTGATATAGTTCTTCATTGACATTGGTATTGCTGCGTACAATTAAGGCATCATAATCGCCGATAACGTTCAAGAGCTCCTGCCGGGTCAAATTCGGTTTTACATCAACTGTCGCGCCTTCTTGCAGAAGAGTTTCAACGCCCTTTTCGGCTATCGCTTCAGAAACTAATACTTTCATTGTTTTACCCCCATTTAAAATAGTTATGAAATCATTGTGAGAAAATGAAAAAGCTCACCCCAATATTGGGGCGAGCTTTTAACCCGCGTTGCCACCCAGCTTAGACCAAAAAACAGCCACATTGTGTCCGCAAAATAAAAAAGCACCCATCCCTATAGGGACGAGAACTATTCCCGCGTTGCCACCCATGTTGCCTTCCGGCCAACTTTAGCCGCTGTATCGGGCGGAACCCCTGCTGATTCATCACCAGCCACTCCCAGGCGGAACTTTCTTGCTCGGTAGAACGGCTCGCACCAACCGCCGTCTCTCTGAACACCTTACATGTAGGCTTCCTGTTCATCATGTATTGAATATTTACTTGTTCTGATTATACTGTGTACACATTTACAAGTCAAGTGTCTTTTCTATAAAAATACTACTATGCATTTTTTTCCACTTAGCTCTTTTTATTACTGTTTCTTTTCAAACCGTTTCAGAAACTCGCCATAACCTGCTTCTGCCATTTCCTGCTTAGGAATGAATCGCAAAGCAGCCGAATTAATGCAATATCGTAGACCCGTCGGCTGAGGCCCATCGGTAAAAACATGCCCCAAATGTGAATCGGCACTGCTGCTGCGCACTTCAGTACGAGTCATCATGTGGCTTTTATCTGTCTTTTCCTTTACGTTCTCTTTTTTCAGCGGCTTAGTAAAGCTAGGCCAGCCACAGCCCGAATCGAATTTATCCTGTGAGCTGAATAAGGGCTCACCAGACACAATATCTACATAAATGCCTTCCTGCTTATGATCCCAGTATTCATTCTGAAAAGGTGGCTCCGTACCATTTTCCTGAGTAACTTTGTACTGCATCTTATTGAGTTTTTGCCTGTTCTCATTGCTGCTCATGCCATTCACCTCCAGGACAGTTTTTAAGCTTGAATCCTATCGCCCGACTTTGGCAATTAGCTCTGCTTACTACATTATTTCAAATGACCGTCCCTTTTATGCACCATTAGCCTATTCTCTATAAAATTGATGGCTGCTGCTGCCATCAGCCTATAGCCCTCTGCATTGGGATGGACTCCGTCACAATGCAGCCCTGCTTTGATCTGCAGACCATCTTCGCCGGCCAGGGCTGTATGAAAATCGATGATTTCAATGGCACGAGCCTGTGCGTATTCACGAATCTCAGTACGGTATTCTATCAGTTGACTTTCTATGTGCAAGTCATTACAAGGTATAGGTAACCCAAGAATCGGCACTATGTCATTGTCCAATGCCAAAGCTGCCATAGCCGTTATATTACTCATTATTTCTTTTATCTCGGTTTCCTCGAAAATATCATTTGTACCACCCATAATGATGACATATGAGGGTTGGTAACGGCAGACATCTCTGGTAAATCGCCGTACCATTCCAGCAGTTGTATCGCCACTAATTCCCTTATTGAAATACTCCAGGCCAAAGTGCTGTGCCGTTATCCTTACCCATGAAGAGGCAGGGGAGTAGGGAAAACCATATGTTATAGAATCACCAATAGCAGCCAGCTTGAGCTTATTCATTGCAAAAAACGGCATTATTCATCATAACCGGTAATCCTTCCCTGCTCGTTACGCTTCTTACTCTTACTTATGATATTCACAGTATTGGGCTTACGGAGCGGTGCCGGCGGTTGCTGCCCGTCCAGATAGCCCACAGCAGCCGATCCGCATACCATATGATCTTCCGGAATACCAAGCCTGGTTAAAGCCACTCTAAGTATAGGTTCTTCGCAAAGCCAGCTTAACTGATTGACCCAGCAGGAGCCAATGCCTAAGGAGTGAGCTGCCAGGAAAATATTCCCCAATGCTAATGCACTATCTGCCATTGCTATAGCTTCGCTTGTTGGAAACAATGATCAGCGTAGGTGCATGATAATAAAAGCAGTATGTCTCTTGTTCTGCCTTCTTCTTGCCTGCTATTTTAGCCGGATATTCATGCTCACCAAAAGCAATGTTTCCGAAAGCCTGACGTACAAGCTGATTTATCTCAGTGAGCAGTTCGGGCTTCTGGACGACGGTAAAAAGCCAGGACTGACTATTGCTGCCGCGAGTACCTTGTCAGATCTAATCCAGTGAATACTGACGGTCTGTTTACCGCACCCCTTCGTTGTCGTCAGTCAGCATACGTCCGGTATGCCTCCCTCCTCCGCCTTGGTTTGCAGAAAACAGCCTCGCCATTATCCTACCGTTTTAGACCTGACAAGTCACTGGAGTGCATATTGTGCCGCTTCCACAATCAATTGCAGGTCTTCACCGGCAATCTGCCGAATATCATATGTACGAATGCTTCTTCTTGTTTTTATGTTTTGAATAATGTCATTCATATGTTACCCTCCTCATTGGACTGACCAACTGATAAATGACGCTGCCGTCAGCTTATACAGTTTAATCAAGCAGACACTTTACGATGTCAGCCCTGCTGATAATACCAATGATTTGGCCGCCTTCCATAACAGGTATCCGCTTAATGCCATGTGCCAGCATTAATTTTGCAATTTCCTCTATCTTTTTGTCCGCCGAAACAGTGACAACCTTATCAGTCATGATATTCAATGCCTGACTGGCCATCAGCTTTTTAAAGTCTTCATTATACCGTTCTACCCCATTATAGTAGATAATTGCTCCCAAAATATTAACAGCATTAGGCAGGCGGGGATTTGTTTCCTTATGTAATAAATCGCCTTCCGTCACCATTCCCATCAGCCGGCCTGCTTCGTCAACCACTGGTACTCCTGAAATTTTATTATCAACAAGCACTCTGGCAATTTCTTCAATGGTTGCATGCTGCTTGACAGTGATTACTTCTGTTACCATAATATCCCTGGCTTTCATTACAATCACCTCTATCTATGTTATTGGGGAAATAAAATCCTCTGGATAGCCATTAATAACCATTTTCGCTATCTCCAGGCATTATCCTGCTTCTTACTTTTTCCCGAAGCTTTTCGTAATATCCCCTGGCAATTACCTAGAGACAACGGCGGCAAAGCTGAATATGCTGTATATAATGTAGAATGTATGTAATAGGAGGCAAATTGATGCAAGCATTTTTACACGGACTTATTTTAGCACTTGGACTAATACTCCCGTTAGGAGTGCAAAATTTGTTTGTTTTTCAACAGGGAGCAACCCATTCCCGCTTTCTCCATGTATTACCTGTGATTTTTACGGCCGCCTTGTGCGATACCCTCCTTATTTTACTGGCTGTACAAGGCGTGTCGTTATTTCTGCTCAAATTCCCCTTGTTTAAACTGATTCTGCTGGGTATTGGAGTTGTATTCTTAACTTACATGGGCTGGGTTACCTGGAATGATACCAAGACGTCCGGCGGTGAAGAAACAGCAAAAAAATTTTCATCAAGGCAGCAGATTGTTTTTGCAGCTTCCGTATCCCTGCTGAATCCTCACGCTGTATTGGATACAATAGGAGTAATCGGCACAAGCTCCAGCAGTTATGAAGGTCTTGAAAAATCGCTGTTTACCTTTGCCTGTATCTTTGTATCCTGGGCATGGTTCTTTTTCCTAGCAATTATGGGAAGAGCCATCGGCCGCCAGACGCAATTTTCCGAGTGGCGTCAACGCATCAATCAGATTTCGGCAGTCTTTATGTGGGTGTCTGCCGGCGCTATGGCTTATAATGCACTGTAACAGCGAGGCTTATTAAAGCTTCGCTGCTTTTTTATCACTTTAATACCTTGTTACCACAACCCCAGGAATTTCCACCATATAGACCCCAAGCCGATCCAAATGATTAAGTTAACCACTGAAACCATAAAGCCAACTTTCCACCAGGTTCCCTGCTCAACGTATCCAGCGCCAAAAAAGATCGGTGCCGGTGAACCGCCGTAGTGAGTCAAGGACATACATAAGTTTGACATAAAGGCTAATGCAAGTGCCACCAAGTAGGGCG
>Ga0074195_1004551_pt1 | contig 11280 bp, 12 predicted proteins | sample EPASupsiteHSE623_FD_64525 | JGI IMG/M metagenome (GOLD analysis project Ga0074195, IMG submission 64525) | Bioremediated contaminated groundwater from EPA Superfund site, New Mexico - Sample HSE6-23 | ecosystem: Environmental > Aquatic > Deep subsurface > Groundwater > Contaminated ...
TGAGAGGAAATGAAACACCGTCCCGAAAAACAAGCAGCCCTTTACGGAAGTCAGGCTGCCCTTTTTGGATGGATTCATAGTCCCTCAACAGACCTTTCCACCTCCTGATCAGCTTCACATACAGCGAACGTGTGGAGATTCTATTGGCTACATCAACAATCCAGGTTTCACCCCATTTGGGCCTGTTACCGCCCGGTAACGGAAGACATAGACCTTGCGGACTGTTGCCTGCGATAGAAACGCCGTAAGGTATATTAAATGTCACTTTTAACAAAATTACACCCCCGCGTAATCTAAAAACCCGGCTCTATAATTGTATAAAATTTTGTGCTTTTTTTCATGAGACTTTCGTCCTAATTTTTTCTAGGGCTAAAAGGGCAAAAAAAAAGCCCCGTTTAGGGGCTGCTTTTTCTGTTCATCACTGAGACAGCAAGATCAATTGGAGTCTGTCCTCCGGCAAATTGGCGCGACACTGCCAGGTCAAATTTTTTGTCGCCGTTAAAATCGCCAACCAGGGCCTGCCCACCTGGATCCTTGCCAAAAACCACAGGCCAGCTTTCAATAACAAACTGCTTATCCCTGGTAAGAATGAATTCCCACTTTCCGATCACGTTGTCATAAGCTATAAAATCGTCGGCGCCTTCACCTGTAAAGTCTCCTGTCAGCACCTGCCACCTGTCACCGGTAACAAAGCCTGTAATCCAGGGCTGTCCACCGCTGTCACCGGGAGGCTCAAACTTGTCTCCGTCATTTAGTGCAACCTGTATGTTGCCGGTGTTTTTGTTAAGCGCCGCCAGGTCCTTTTTCCCGTCACCGTTAAAATCTCCGGTTAAAATCTGTGAGCCGGCGCCTTCCCGCCAATCCTGCAACCAGGGTTTAGCCTGGTTAAAGCTGTCCGCGCCGCTGAGCATCACATAGGCTGTATTCTCATCCTGAACCCAAAACAGGAGCCCATCCTTGTTGCTGTTATTATAACGTCCCGCAAAGATTTTAACCGTGCCTTGAGGCGCATTAAAATAGCCCCAGGGCTGCTGCTGAGGTATAAATTTGCTGCCGTCACTCAAGGCGACTTGAATCTCCCCTGTCTTTTTATCCCAGGAAACCAGATCTCTTTTCCCGTCATTGTTAAAGTCACCAGCGGCAAAGTCCTTTGAACCACCCTGCCCCCAGTTTGCCAACCAGTCCCCGGCCTGGGTAAACGATTCCGGGTTGTTTCTGGGAAGAGATCTTTCCACCCGGCTTACGGCCACCTGCCAGAGGCCCGCGTTCGGGTCCCCTGCGATAAAGTCCGAGCGCCCGTCGCCATCGACATCACCGGCCAGCAAAACCTTGCCCTTACCGGCGGAAAGACCGGTAACACGCTCGGCCGGCAAAAACCCTATCAGGTCATAAACTGAGACGAATTTGTAGCCTCTTTCCTTAAATCCGTTGATCAGCCTTTTTAAATAGGAGTCCGGTTCATGCGCGTAAAACTCTTTTCCCTGTGGTGTTTGCATCTTGTACAAGTATTTAAATTCCTGCGTCGGATGATAAAAGAAACTGGCCAGGACGGCGGGATCATTCTTGTCCAACTGGTTGAGTATCCTGCCAACATCCTTATCAGCTGCTATGTTAAAAAGAGGCGCAGGCACGAAAATTACGCTCTGGTTGTCCATTCCGGTGCTGTCCCGTGAACTTATATTTTTCAGTGTTTTTTCCCAGGGGTTCGGGTCGTAGATCAGGCCAAAATAATTCCCCAGAACTTTATACTGGTCCAGTGAGGCTGTATAGTGAGGGGTTTCCCAGTAATCAACCGGAATGCCCGCCCGCTCCATCGCTCCCAGCGCCTTTTTCACTCTGTCTTCGGCATAAGCCGGCCTGGCGTACTCTTGTCCCCCTTTATCCATAAACTCAAAGCCGGAGCCGGATACTTCGGCAAGATACTGGTGGGTGTACCCGTGCAGGCCGACCATCCCTCCTTTTTCCCGCATATACATTATGGTTTTATTAAAATCTCGCACCTGGAAGCTGTCAGTATCCCCGATGCTTATTTCGACATTATTGGCCGGATCTTTGTAGACAGGTATCAGTGAAATCTGGAAAGGCACTCCTTCTTTATAGAGATAATCTGCGATTTTTACAAGCTTGTCCAATTTTTCCCTGGTGTCATAGGTGCCCGGGTTTACATCCTCCAGCCTGATCAGCGCGAGTTTCTGAGAAGCGGCCCACGACGAGTCACCCTGATAGTAAAGAGGCGCCGGACGGAATATTTCACGGCTGATAAAAAATAGGATGATAAGAATAATTATTACACCTGAAAGGTAAATTATTTTTCTTGACAAGATGATCACCCTCGTAATAGTAAGATGTCTCCTGGTAATATTAACTCCGGAGCGAGAACTCACTTAAACAGATTGATTTTCTTAATTCAGGTTTATTCTCTTTTTCAGAAGTCGAAGTGGAAAGCACAGTTTCTCTAATCAAGAACATTAGCGGAGCTTGCAACTGAAAGGGCCATATCACCACCGCTTAAAGTACCCAAGAGTAGTTTTTCTTACTAATTTCAACAACATTCTACTTTATCCTTCTTTCTTTATGGCTGCCAGTACAAGCTCTTTTATTTGACAAAATAATCCATACTTAAATGAAGCGACAAAAAAACACCGGTTGGACAGCCAGGGATGTGTCCCTCCGGTGGATTTTCATAAACTCCATACGACCGGTTTTGTTCAAAGCTAGCGGCCCCAGAAGCAGCACGGCGAAAGCACGTCTGTAAAAAAGGCAGCCAATTCTTTTTTAATCCTTTTTTATTATCAGGCCTTTCTCAATCAGGTATTCCATCAGGAGCTTTCCGGTATTGCCAGTAATCTTAATACAATTTTTCAGGTGTTCAGGCGTATCGAAGGGATGAGGGTTAAGCACCCGGCAGCAAGTACCGCCAAAACGATTTTCAAATAGATCATGAAATTCATGGGCTGCATCATAGCCTGGCTCGCGATCCTCCTGGTTGCTGGTTCGCCCTCTGAACAGACCGATAATTGCCACCGACGCGTTAAGGGCGCCGCAGATGCATCCGGCATGTCCCAACCCACCTCCGAAACCGGTAAACATCTTGACCAGTCCGGCATCCAGTTCGGGGGCAACAAGATCCCGCAAGGCAAGAAAAACAGACTCCGCACAGTTATAACCTTGGCGAAAATACTCTCCCGCTTTGTTACGCGCCTCTAAAACAAGATCCTGACTCATGATCTGCCTCCCTTTTTAAGTATACAATTAATGACTATCTCCTATGAAACAGGTGCTTCCCCGTCCGTCATTTCCATATCGAGTACACTTGGCCACTCCACTAAGAAACAATCAAAATAACCCTGAAATCATTGTAACAAATTCTTGTACGCTTTTGTTGAAAACTATTATAGATTTTTAACAATAATAATGTATTTTGACTTTGATCTTGTATATTTATTTCTTCACGGTTAATAATATGACCTGGGACAATGCTTCCACCCAGGGAATCTGCGTTTTACCACCCGGTTTTTCTTTTTCAGTGCTGAGGAGGAATTACCGTGCCAGGTACTCGCGGGTTTACCCGGCTTGGGAGCATGTCCCTTTTGGTCGTCGGACATCATAACTTAGGTACCGGGTACCTAAGTTATTAAGTTGTACATATGGTATTGGTAACATTTCGGTTAATCAAATGAGGGGACACACCAATAGCGGAAAGGGGACACACCTCTATTTGGAGCCTGTCTCTGAGGCCGAGGAATGTCCCGATGGAATGTCCCCAACTAGAGAAACTCCGTCTGATAATCAGTAATAAACACACTGCCCTGCGATTCTATAAACCTGACCACCGCCGCTAAAACCTGGTGCGCGTGAGCCTTTTCGCAGCTTACAAAAGCTATGCCGACAACAGAACGCTGCCAGGTATCCTGTTCGCCCACTTCAGCAACGGAAACATTAAACCGGTTTTTAGTCCTTTCTATTACACTTTTGATCACTCTTCTTTTATCCTTGAGGGAATTTGCTTCTCCCAGATGCAGTTCAACGGTTAAAACCCCAATTATCAATGAGTATGCCTCCATGCTTTTTCTATAAAAAGCCTTACAGGTAGTCAATCAATTCATCCCACCGGTCAATCATCCCGTCTGGCTGTAAGCTTGCTAATTCCTCCCGGCTGCCAAGGCCCCAGGTTACGCCAAGAGTGCGGGAGCCGGCGTTTTGCCCGGTCATAATGTCAAATTTGCTGTCTCCCACATAAATACTGTTAGCGGCCTGTATTCCCAGAAATTCTATGGCGTTTAGCAGGGGTTCCGGGTCAGGTTTGTGTTTTTTAACATCGTGGGCTGTGACAATAATGTCCATAAAACAATCAAGCCCGGTAAAAACGGTTGTTCTTGAAGTTCCTGTTTTCCCCTTGGAAGTAACAATGCCCAGTTTGATGCCACGTTTTTTAAGCTGCTCCAACAAAGCAATGGTACCCGGATAAAGTCTGGTGAAAAGATCGAGATCGCGATGGTAGTAATACTGGTAAAGCTCTTCAAAACGGGCTGCAGACCTCCCCGCAAAGTTTTTGCCAATATCCTTTAAAGGAAGCCCTACCATCCTGGCTATATCATTGTTGTTCCAAGGTATCTTCATATCGGCGAATACCTGCCGGTAAGTCCTGAAGATGAGCGGCAGGGAATCCACCAGTGTACCATCAAGATCAAACAGAACCGCTTCAATTCTCATTTTAAAAACCCTTTCTCAATTGACTGCTTCATCCTAATTTTAAAAATATTGAGGTACGAATTTATTGGCAAAAATCAATGTTCGATTAAACATCGAACCTGCAATTTTCATCATTATGCTGGTACCGCGTTAGCCATAGAAATAACATGATGCTTTTAAAACCATATACTATAAAAAAAGGATTGTAAATATGTTTATTTTTAACCTTACCGTTATCATTCCCAGAGCGGAAATTCGGCGCAGGAGCTACGATAAAGGGCTATTGGCCGGAACTGAAGAAATATTGTTATCGAAAAATCAATTTAGTTCCATGATCAGGGCAGGAGTAAATTTGATGAAATCGGCGCTTGCCAGGTGAAAGTTGATACCCCAGGCCTGGTCCGGCAGGCGCAGGCGGGCGGCGGCGCCATGCAGGTGGCTGTAAACAACGGTTCTTACATTGTACTTGTTAAACAGCTCAATGAATTCACTCTTTTCGTGCCGTTCGCTGGTTGGCATAAAATGAATCATCACAATAATTTCTGTAACGGAGTCGGCGGCTCCTCTTAAAGAATTTTCCATCCTGATTAATTCCCTGCGGTATATCTTCAAGTCATCTTCTTTAAAACACTCCGACCCTGGACACCACCAACCCCTGGAGCCGCAAATGGCAAGGTTTCCAATTTGCACGTGATCATTTTGAATCACCTTTATATTTTGAGGCAGTACAGCCCTGACTTTGGCCAGGCTCTGCCACCAGTAGTCATGATTCCCGGCCAAACATACGATCTGACCCGGCAACATACCGAGATATTCCAAATCAAAGCGGGCCTCGTTCAACTTCAAGGCCCATGAAATATCACCGGGCAATAAAACAAGATCCCCGGCGCTGACTGTCTTAAGCCAGTTTTCATATATTTTGCGGTAATGTTCACGCCATTCTTCACCGAAAACATCCATTGGCTTATTTTGTTCAACGTTTTCCCAGTGCTGCGGGTCAACTGGCCGGCTAAAAGAAAGATGGACATCACCAATAGCGTAAATCTTCAATTTTCCCCACCTATCCACCCTTCTAATTTAACCCTTTTTTTAAGTAATTAAAAGGCAAAAAGCCCTTTGGGGGCTTTTATCTTCCGAGTTTTTGGAGTCTTTCCTCGGGGCCGACAATATTGGTGATGCGGACCCCGAAGTTTTCATTGACAACAACCACCTCACCTGTCGCCACCAGGGTGCCGTTGACCAGAACCTCTACCGGCTGGTCAACAAGGCTTTGCATCTCAACCACAGAACCGGGCGACAGACCCAGTATATCTTTAATTGGCCACCTGGTTCTCCCAAGGAGAACAGTAACTTTAAGGGGTATATCCAAAATCATGTCCATGCGGTGCTGGTCAAAACCGGGCGGGGCTGCCAAAGACTTGGCCGGTGAGGGAGGTCGGGGGCCAGCTGCTGTAGCCTGCTTTTCCAATTCGGGCAACTCTTTTTTCAGATCCGGTTTGACGATAGAAAATGGCGCCGCTTCGGCAGGCTCTTGCATCAGGAAATCTGCGAATTTGACCGGTTGAACAGGCACCCCGGATGCGCTTGTGCTGTCAGCTAAATCATAAGACTGACTTTCCTCCTCCGCCGGCTGTTTACTCTCGTCTGTGCCAAACAGCTGGCCAAGAATCAACCCGGCTTCTTCCCTGGCAGTGTCTAGCCCCATAACCTGCATAAGTTGAGTATTGAGGATATTGCCTATAGCCATATCAAACCATACAGTAACAATCGGTCCTTCAGCGGCAATATTAAGGTAGTTTAAATCCTCAGAATTATAGCAAATCTTTGTTTCAGGGGGAGAAATATTTACCGTACGGCTGAACATTGTAGCCATAGCCGTAGAGGCCGACCCGATCATCTGGTTCATCGCCTCGGAAGCCGCACTGACGCCAATTTCATTTAATTCCTCGGTGATACTCGATCCGTCGCCGCCCATCATCAAGTCAGCTAAAACAGCCGCATCCTGGATTTTCATGATCAGGAGGTTGAACCCGGAAAGCCCTTCAGTGAAGCGTACAAATATAGTTATATGGGGTATATCGAAACTGTCAAAAAGCTTTCTTAGGGTGGTAATGGTCACCCTGGGGCTGGTTATGTTTACTTTTTGGTTAAGCAGCATGGAAAGGGTGGTTGAGGCCGAACCCATACAGATGTTCCCAACTTCCCCCAGAGCGTCTTTTTGTTCTTCTGTTAAACCTGAAAAGTCTTCAGTTTTTTCTGCGATTGTTTGCACATCTGCGATCTCCGGCTCAGGTTCCCCGGAAACACCTTCTTCAGATAAGATTTCCTGTACTGGCTCTTCCAAGAAGTCCGCATCATCAGACTCTGGCTGCGCCGGCTCAGAAACTTGAGCATTAAGAAGAGCGTCTATCTCTTCTTGTTTTAGAAGCCTGTTAGACATCCTTTTCGCCCTCCACCAGCGCGGTAATTTGTACGGCAAGCTGTTTATTCAAAGTGCCTGCCTGAACTTTAAATTTTAACTGCTCACCAATATACAGGTCCATATCTTGGTCCACCCTTCTGTCCAGAAGTAAAACGTCACCCTCCTGCAGCTGCAGGAAATCATTGACGGTCACCCAGGTCTGGCCTGAAAGGACTGTGAGTTCAACTGTCGGCAGTCCCAACCAGTACTGCATTTTCTTCTTCTCCAGGTCATCCATGGTGGATGACTGCGGATTGAAACGTCTTTGAATACTCATCTGAGATACCATCGGGTCAAGCAGGGGAAAAGGAAGGCAAAGGTTAATAAACCCTTTGGTAGATTCACCTACTTGAGTGGAAAATGATACCAGTGCTACTATTTCATTGAAAGAAAACATCTGATGCAAATGCGGGTTTGTCTCGATGGAATTAATGGAAGGTTCCACCTGGACGATATCTTTCCAGGCCAGGGCAAGGTTGTCCAAAACCTTTTCCGACAGTTTTTGGGCCACGGATAATTCTATATCAGTCAGCTCGCGTATAGCCTTCAGGCCTTCACCGTTGCCTCCGAAAAAGAGGTCGATCATCGGGAAAAGGAACATAGGATCGAACTGGACAATAGCCGTGCCTTTTAAAGGATTCATAGAAAATATCACCAGAACGGTCGGGCTGGGAATAGAACGGATGAAATCCTCATATGTCAACTGGTCAACTGAAACAACCTCAATCTGAATATTGTTTCTCAAGTAACCTGTTAAAAAATTGGAAAGAAGGCGGGCAAAACTACTATGTAAAACCTGCAAGGTCCGCAGCTGTTCTTTGGAAAACTTGTTGGGGCGACGAAAGTCATAACGCTTGTAGTCCAAGTGCTTTACAGTTTCTTGCAGTTCATTAATTTTGACATCGCCGGTTGACAGGGCATCCAGCAACGCGTCAATCTCATTTTGTGACAAAATGTCCATCAGCAAACCCCACAATTCGGTAGTCGGTAGTAAGTAGTCGGTAGTCGGTTACCGGACGTAAGTTATTTTAGCCCTAAGTCGCAAGACATCCCGGTCATATGACGCAGGCCGTAAGTCGTAAGTATTACCTGCATTTCTTTTTGAGTTTCATGGGGCAAAAACCCCACACACTATTAGCTTACACCCTACGCCTTATAGTCTGCAACTTCTTTTTCTCACGTCCCACGTCTCATCTCTCAATATCCACGTCCCATTACTATTCAGCCCTGGCCAGTACTCTTCCAATGGCCTGCAGGATGCGGTCCTGTTGAAAAGGTTTTACAATAAAGTCCTTGGCGCCGGCCTGAATGGCCTCCATCACCATAGCCTGCTGACCCATAGCGCTGCACATAATTATATTGGCGTTAGGATCAAAACCCCTGATGGCCTTTACCCCATCAATGCCATTCATTTCTGGCATGGTGATATCCATGGTGACCAGGTCCGGTTTCAGTTTTTTGTACAACTCTACCGCAACCTGCCCGTTCTCAGCTTCCCCGACAATTTCGTAGCCATTTTTGGACAAAATGTTTTTGATCATCATCCTCATAAAAGCTGCGTCATCAACGATTAGAATACTTTTACTCAAAGTCAATCTACCTCCTGTATTCTCCTTAACATCCCTAAGCCATACCCAGGGCAGCGAAAAGGCTGCTCAGGGCTCCGGTTTCAGGCAGCAGGAAAAAGTGCCCTTTAATGCGGTCATTATTTTGAAAAAACAGTGTCTCAATCACAAGAATTTGGTCATCCCAGTGGCCGCTGGCCACCAGGGAAGCGCTCAGGATCGCTCCCAGCATGTCAAAAGCAAACATCGGCACAGATGTGGCTATATTCAGACCAGTCATGCCCCCTATGGCATTGATAAAAGAACCGGTTAAGACGTTCCCGATCTCAGAGACAGCCGACTGTCCCATTTCGTCGAGTTCAATGGTGGCGCCGAGTTCGTTGCCGAGCAGCATATCTACCAGATCATAAGTGCTCTGCTCGGTAAACATAAACATAACCGTGCCGGGAACATCACCTTCCAGGCTTAAATCTACACAGGACACCACTTCTTCAAGTCCGCCCACCAGTGTGAACACCTGATCAAAATCAAGAAAACAGGCTTTGGGCACGGCGATATCAATCTTCCTCTGGAGCAATTCGGCCAGAGCGGTTGCGGCGTTGCCAAGCCCGATATTGCAAATCTCCCGGAGAGCATCCATATGCATATCTGACATAAACCCGCTATCAGCCATCTCCCCATCCCTTCCAGACATATATTATTTCTTGCGGTAAAAACAGGAGGCAAGTTTTTCAAAACCATATTCCCGGTAATTAAAAATCATTTCACTCTCGCCAATGAAAAGTACGCCTCTGCCCCGTTGGAGCAAGCCGCGCTCCATATTTTCAGGTTTTCCCGCCGGTTAACAGAACAGGCAGAACATTATTTTCAAGATAATCAAAAAAGGATTTACACCTTAAAAACTCGGAAACATTAATAGATCAGGGTATCAAGGAATTCTTTGTACGCACTGTGAATTCCATTAAATCACCTTTAGCTGAGCGCCCACCGTACGGATTAGAACCTGTCCGTTTACAGTATCCAGGATCATGGTCCTGCCCCGGTTGCCACCTACTTCTTCCGCCAGCACCTTAATGCCCATGCGCTTTAAAGTGCTGCGGGCGTTAGTTATATTGCGCTCACCGATGTTGAGCAAGAACTTTTCGTTTGCGCCCGAAAACATCTGCGCCCCTCCGACCATTTTAGCCTGAAGGTAGTTTACTTTACCCCCTTTGCGCCTTATTTCCGTCACAAGCAGGGGTATGCCCAGGTCGGCAAATTTTGCTGGTTTAGTTACATTGTCGAACATAGTGCTGTCAGGAAGCATTATATGTAAAAGCCCACCGATCTTGTTTACCGGATCGTACAGGGCAACTCCGACACACGAACCGAGTCCCATGGTGACTAACCGGTCCGGCTGACCTGAAACCTTCATCTCGGCAATACCCACATGGATTTCGGTAACGGGCGAAGCCTGCCTTGAGGCTGCCGCCCGCCCCGGTAAATCCTGCATTAAAAATCACCTTACTTCCGCATATTGTTGGCTAACCCCCACATTTCATCCGCGGTTCGGATGACACGGGTGCTAAAGCCAAAGGCGCGCTGCATTTCAATTAAATTGGCCGTTTCTTCCAGCAAATCAACATTGGAAGTTTCCAGGCAGCCCTGCTTTACTGCGCCAAAACCATCACTTCCGGGCACGCCCGCCTGTGCTTCACCCGAGATCAATGAGTAAAGGTTTTCTCCCTCTGGCTTAAGACCAGCCATACTGGTAAATTTATAAAGCTGGATTTGCCCGGCTTCAGAAGTACTTCCCGCTTCGCCTGTGAGTACTGTCCCGTTCTGTGTTATCACTATCCCGCCGGAGTCAGGCGGCAGTTGTATCCCTTCCAGCGCAAAGCCTGAAGGTGTTACCAGACTGCCTTCCTGGTTTAGAGTAAAGTACCCGTCACGCGTGTATCGCTCTTCGCCCCCCGGTAAAACCACCTTGAAAAAGCCTTCGCCGTTAATGGCCAGATCAAGCGGCCGGTCAGTATTGATGACATTACCGGGCTTAAAACTTTTAACAACCGCGGCGATCCTGACGCCGCCACCCACTTTTAAATCTGCCTGCTGCTGGGCATTATTTGACACCGGGAGGCCGAAATTATTCATTTCCTGGTTGGCGAGCTCAGAAAAAAGAGCGGTGTCCTTTTTATAGGCAGAAGTGTTTACGTTGGCCAGGTTGCTGCCAATAATGTCCATTTTTAACATTTGGGCGTTTAAAGCACTTGCTGCAGAATTAAGAGCCCTGATCATATCTATCACCTCTTATAGTAACATAAAAAAATTTGACAGGATTAACAAGATTAATCGGATTAACAGGATTAAAAATATAGTCCAAGCCTTTACTTAATTGCTCCCACCTGATTGGCCGCTTTGGACAGAATTTCATCAAAAGTCTGGATCACCCTCTGGTTGGCTTCATAAGTGCGCATTACAGATACCAGGCTGACCATTTCGTCAGCAACATTCACGTTGGACATTTCCAAGAAACCCTGAGAAACAGTGGTTGAAGCAGCCTGCCGGTCACTTCCCGGGGGG
>Ga0074195_1004553_pt1 | contig 11279 bp, 13 predicted proteins | sample EPASupsiteHSE623_FD_64525 | JGI IMG/M metagenome (GOLD analysis project Ga0074195, IMG submission 64525) | Bioremediated contaminated groundwater from EPA Superfund site, New Mexico - Sample HSE6-23 | ecosystem: Environmental > Aquatic > Deep subsurface > Groundwater > Contaminated ...
GCGGGCGGCCGACCAAGAGAAACTGCTGCTGATCGGTGAGCCGGCGAACGGTTACGAGACGGGAACCAAGCCGGGCGGCAACCAAGGCGACCGGCGCATCGGCGTGGTGTGGCATACCCAAGGGTCGGGCAAGAGCCTTACGATGGCGTTCTATGCCGGTCGGATCGTCCGCGAACCGGCGATGAAGAATCCCACCATCGTCGTGATCACCGATCGTAACGACCTCGACAACCAACTCTTCGCCACATTCTCCCGATGCCATGATCTGCTCCGACAGGCGCCGGTACAGGCCCAAGACCGCGCCGATCTGAGAAAGAAGCTCATGGTCGAGGCGGGCGGAGTGGTCTTCACCACCATTCATAAGTTCATGCCGGAGGAGAAGGGCGATCAGCAACCGGTACTCTCCAAGCGGCGGAACATCGTCGTCATCGCCGACGAGGCGCACCGCAGTCAGTACGACTTTATCGACGGGTTCGCCCGTCACCTGCACGATGCCCTGCCCCATGCCTCCTTCATCGGATTCACCGGAACACCGGTAGAGCTGACCGACAAGAACACCCGCGCCGTCTTCGGCGACTATATCAGCATCTACGATATTCAGCGAGCGGTGAACGATAAGGCGACCGTCCCGATCTACTACGAAGGCCGGTTGGCGAAACTGGCGTTGAAAGAAAGCGAGAAACCAAAGATAGACCCCGAGTTTGAAGAGGTGACCGAAGACGAGGAGGTAGCCCGCAAGGAGAGGCTCAAGACCAAGTGGGCGCAACTGGAGGCGGTCGTCGGCGCCGAGAACCGGCTCGGATTGATGGCCCGCGATATCGTCGATCACTTCGAGAAACGGCTCGATGCGATGAAAGGCAAGGCGATGATCGTCTGTATGAGCCGCCGCATCTGCGTCGAACTCTACAACGAGATACGGAAGCTCCGCCCCAAGTGGCACAATGATGACGACAAAAAAGGAACGATGAAGGTCGTCATGACCGGATCGGCCTCCGACCCCGAAGGATGGCAGGGGCATATCCGTAATAAGCCGCGCCGAGAAGAACTGGCGAAACGATTCCGCGAACCAACGGACCCGTTCGATCTGGTCATCGTCCGCGACATGTGGCTGACCGGGTTCGATGCACCGAGCCTTCATACCATGTATATCGACAAACCGATGCAGGGACACGGCCTCATGCAGGCCATCGCGCGGGTCAACCGGGTGTTCCACGATAAACCGGGCGGCCTCGTGGTCGATTACCTCGGACTGGCCCACGAACTGAAAAAGGCGCTTGCCGACTATACCGAGAACGGCGGCACCGGTAAGACCGCCATCGATCAGGAAGAAGCGGTTGCGGCTCTGTTGGAGCGGTATGAGATCTGTTGCGACATCATGCACGGCTTTGACCGGGCCAAGTGGCTAAATGGAACTCCGGCCGAGCGGCTGGCGCTCCTTCCCATCGCACAGGAAGTGGTGCTGGCTCAGCAGGATGGCAAAGAACGCTTCATCAAGACGGTAAATGAAATGTCGCAGGCATTCGCCCTCGCGGTTCCCAATGAAGAGGCGCTCCGCATCCGTGACGAGGTCGCCTTCTTCCAAGCGCTCCGGGCGGTCATCGCCAAGCGGGTAGCCGATGAGGCGAAAAGCGACGAGGAACTCGACTTCGCGGTGCGGCAGATCGTTTCACGGGCTGTCGCCTCTGAGGGGGTGGTCGACATCTTTGCCGCCGCGGGACTCAAGAAACCCGACCTCTCGATCCTCTCGGATGAATTCCTTGCCGAGGTGCGCGGGATGCCGCAGAAGAACCTCGCGGTCGAACTGCTCCGCAAACTGCTATCGGGAGAGATCCAGACACGGCGCCTCAAGAATGTCGTGCAGGCGCGATCCTTTGCCGAGATGCTGGAGAAGACGATAAAACGGTATCAGAACCGCGCCATTGAGGCGGCGGCCGTCATCGAGGAGTTGATCGACCTTGCCAAGGATATAAACGCCGCCGGCAAGCGGGGCGAAGAACTAGGGCTGAATGATGATGAGGTCGCTTTCTACGACGCACTGGAGACCAACGACAGCGCCGTCAAGGTGTTGGGCGACGATACCCTCCGTGATATCGCCCGCGAACTCGTCAAGACAGTGCGGGGCAATGTCGCGATCGACTGGACCATCCGCGAGAATGTCCGCGCCCAACTCCGGGTACTCGTCAAACGCGTCCTGCGGAAATACGGCTATCCGCCCGACAAACAGGAGAAGGCCACCCAGACCGTCCTTGAGCAGGCCGAGGTGCTGACCGAAGCGTGGGCGAAATAGTGTCTGTTCTAGTCTAACTCTCTGACCGCAGCTCCCGGGGCATATGTCTTAACAAGGGTTATCCCTTCCTGGGCGCTCTGTTTACTGACATACCCTTCACCGCTGTCGGCCACGACCTTCCCGTTGGAAGCCTTGAGGCGCCAACGCCATTGACCGCGAGCATCTTTGTACAGTTCGAAATAATACATCATCTCCTCCGTTGGTTGTAAAAACATGAAAACAACAAAACCCGTAACCTTCCGACAACAAAGGCATTAGGCAATCCTCTTGCTAAAGCATCAAGGACTCGGTGAAGCGCCTCCTTTTCGCTTCATGATTCGGTTAAAAAACGAGGACTCTTTTTGTCAATGCTCCTCCTTGTCTTCCTCTAAGATGCCAGTTTCCCTCAAAAGGATTCTTTTTTCTTGCGTGCCAGTACAGGCGAACACCATTTTCGAGGTACTGGCAGGAAGGTTGAGAATCAAGTAACTACCGAACAGATCACACGAAACGAATCATCCGAACAGGTTATCCCTTCGGCGGATTTGGATCGTTGCCGTAGCTGTTCTTTTCGCGGATTTTGCCATCTTCGCCCTTGATCACCAGCTCTGTTCTCAATTCCTTGGCAAGTTCTCGTCCTCTTTCAATGGCCTCTTTCTGTGTGGGCACCACAGCAGAAGCGCGTTCCGCGTTTGATTTCAGGACTTCCCAATTTCCATCGGGTCTTTTCTGAACGAAGTAGCTTTCTTTCGCCATCAACATCTCCATTCCTCAGTTTATCTTTCGGTCCCACTGCGGGGCCACAATAATTTGGATAAGCACAGTCCGAAATAAGTCAACATCGTTTCGCCCACTCTCCTTCCCATCCCTTCCTCGCCCCCGTCACGACCTGCTACGCGCCCGCGCCGTTGTTCTCCTCGTTCCTGTCAGTCGAGCGGCCTCCCGATCGGCGTGGGTCTCATACAGTATTCGTTCCTCATACCGAATGTGTCCCCCGCTTTTTCCCCGTCATAGGTCGTCCTTCCTTTCCTCCACCGGTTTCTCACTTCGCACGGCAGAGGCGCATCGTGCCTCCTGCTTCTCATCCGTAGCTTGTTCGGGGGATCGCCCCTTCCGCCCTGCTCGGCCATCCTCACGGAAGGAGTCGCGGGCTTGGGGGTGAAAGAAATTGCATCCCCTGTCCGGTGGGATATACTATGGCGTTCGATCCTTCAAAGGGAGGTTTCCATGAAAGAGCAAGCACTTATCAAGATGAAAGAGGCGCTTCACCACATTTATGCCTTTGAGGCCCATCTGGCGCATGAGCACAAGATGCTTCTCAATGAAGCGATCGTTCTGGCGATGCTGGGGGACGGCAAGACCCGGCGCAGTACCGACCTCGCCAGAGAACTGGGGACCACCTTCTCCATGATGTCCCGTACCTTGAAGGCTCTTGAGGAGCCGAAGTACATTATCCGCGCCTTCGGCAAGGAGGACAAGAGGGAGATGTACTTCACGATCTCGAAGTTGGGGCAGAAGAAACTGGAGACACTGAACGCCGACTATGATTTCAGCAAGTTTCTCGCGGTATTCAACAAATAGAGATATCTTCCTATTTTCTAATGACCATCTCTGCCCCCATCTCGGCGTAGCGCCGGGGTACGCTCTTCGCTACCGTTGGCCTACGGCCGAACCGCTCCGCGCCCTGCACCTGCCGGGTGGCCACTGTGAACCGGAACGGGTGGTCAGTCTCTCCGTTTTATCCTCTATCCTGAATTTGTCTGAATGCTCTTTGGGTAGCGTTTCGTAGATACTCCCCTCCCCCACTGACGAAACAAATCCCGATCTCAGGGTACTCCCCCACTCGCTTGCGCCCCTCAACCCCACGGCATCATACACAGGCACTATCCGTATCGACCGTCTATGCCGTCAACTCCTTTCTGCCGGCGGCCCTGCGGGTAAAAATGCCGGTTCCCCCTAAAGGTCTCCCCCAACATTTCCCCACAAAGGTAAAGGCTCATCTTCGTTCGCCAGTGTGACGGCGACGGCCCGACACGGCTTTGACGCGACCTGTGATGCCGCACGGCATCGGGTCCTTCACAAGCGAGTAGACGCTCCGCCGATAGGGTTTGTTGCTACCGTCCCCGAGAGAGGGACGAAACCCGCCTCAGCCGGCCCCCCAGAGGGACATCCGGCAAAAAGCATCAGGGAAACGAGGACGGCACCGGAAAGTTGAAAGAACCGATTCAACCAAGACCAATACCGATAACATCTTACAACGCCCCCAATGGGGCTTATGGAGGCATCATGAATTACGAGATATACCCGAACGACCGCATGACCGTCAGCGAATGGCTCGCCGCCGATCAGAAAGACCCGAACTTCACTGGGTATCCCCTACTCGATGAGAACGGCGATATCGTTCTCCCCGAGTAACACCGGGCCCCACACCCGGAAAACATAACCCCCGCGCTCCCTGAGCGCCTACCGGCACATAGCCAAAACGGAGACATCATGAAGAAATACCGCAACCTATCCAAGAAACAACTCCTCGCCCTACTCGCCTCCTCCAACCTCATCGGCGAGAAACGGGACAGGATACTCAAATCAGAAGACGCCGTGAAGACCGTCGCAACGGTCATCACCAACTGGAAACAGGAGAACTTCGTAGCCGTCTACCTTGACGGCGCCAACAAAGTCATAGAGACCCGGCTCCTCCACCTCGGTACCCTCACCCAGTCACTCGTCCACCCGAGAGAACTCTTCGCCCCCGCGATAGAACTCCGGTCCGCCGGCGTGATCGTGGCGCATAACCACCCCGCCGGTACCCCCGAACCCTCGGCCGACGACCTCGCCCTTACCCGCCGCCTACAGGAAGCGGGAAAACTCCTCGGCATCGAATTCATAGATCATGTCATCATTACCGCCGATACCCATTACTCCTTCAGGCAAAGCGGCCTGATATAACCCCACAAGGAGAAACATCATGACCCAGACCACCGGACAAAAGAGAAAACCGACCCATGTCACCCTTACCGGTCCCCTGATCATCCCCACGAAGAAGAACCCCGCAGCCGAAGCCTACCGGGTCGCCATCTTCGCCGAGAGCCACAAAGTAGGCTGGACCTATACCTGCCGTACCCTCGAAAAAGCGATCGCACTGGCGGAAGCCATCGCCGCCGACCGCGGCATCGAGATCGTCAACAACATCACCCCCCGATAGGAGGAACCCCATGTATGACACCACAACCCTCATCAAACACGACAACCTCGAAGAGGCGGTCCGTAAGTACACCGAAGCGCTGGACCTTGCCAGAGAGGCATACAACAATGCACAGAAAGCCGGGATCCTGATAGAGTCCTACTGTGCCGGCCGGGCCTACGGGAGCTACCCGTTCGACAAAATGCCCGACGACGGCTACCAGCTCCGCATCTCGCGCGCCTTCTGGCGGGCCGCCTTTGTAAGAAGCGGCATCTATGAACTCTGTTCCGACAAAATGAGGCAGAAGTTCGACAAGGAGATGGAAGGGAAAGAACTCCCCGACTTCACTATGGAGAACATCAAGGAATTCTTCCTGAACCTCGATACCGGTTCCATTATCCGGGACCGCATCCAGACCACCTGGGAGTACCTCCGCCCCCACAACTGAAACAAACTCAAGACCAACGAGAAGAACAAAGGGGCGATCGGCACCAAGATCATCCTCTCCTATGTGTTCGAGCAGACATGGGACGGCAAAGGCATCCGCCTCCGCTACCATGCCGAAGGCCCCCTACGGGACTGCGAGAATACCTTCCGCTTCCTTGACGGCAAGGCGCTGGTGAAACACCCGGAAGGTATCGTGACCGCCATCGCGGAAGCGGCCCGTGGTGGACAGTTCGAAGCAGAGAACGAATACTTCCACATCAAAGGGCACCTCAACGGCAACGCCCACATCATCCTCAAGCGGGCCGACATCGTGCAGAAGCTGAACCAAGTAGTGGGGAAGTTCTTCCTGGGGGCGGGGTGAGGAGACTCCCCTCCCCTGCTCTGCGATGTTTTCTGGTTGCAGTAGCAAGCAAAGGCATACATACATAAATATGTAAATATGCATGTACATATTTAATGATGGTTCGTGTTTGATGTTGGCAGTTCTGTAAAATAGTTTTTGTTGAGGTAGACAATCTCATTTACATACATACATATTTACATACGCACATACCTACATAAATATTCTTTTGAATTTCTTGACATTTGTTTGTTTGAGTATTTACTTATGTACATGAGTATGTGCGTACATACATATTTACATACATAGCTATAGGAGGTAGACGGATGATCATCACCGTAGGCAACACCAAGGGCGGGACAGGCAAAAGCACTATTGCCACCACGCTTGCGGCCCTCTATGCGGGGAAAAAGAAGAAGACGCTGCTCATCGATGCCGATGTGCAGGGGTCCAGCATGTTCTTTTCGGAAGCGCGCGCGGAAGACCTCCCGGCCTTTTCCACGATGGCTAACACGACCAACAAGATCCACAAGGCCATCGCGTCCTTCGATCACGATGTCATCATCATCGATGCGGGCGGCCGTGACAGCCAGCCCTTCAGAAGCGCCCTCATCGCGTCCGACCTGCTTATAATCCCGGTCACTCCCAGTCCGATCGATCTTTGGAGCACCGAGGATGTGTTCAAGATGCTCGAAGAGCTACGAACTGCCAAGGACATAAAGGCGGGGATACTTCTCAACATGGTACAGCCGGGTGTCAGCATAACAAACGACGTTCTTGAGATACTTGGTGAATACGCCGACAAGTACTCGCTTTTCCTTTTCATGTCCATGATCTACTTCCGCATCGGGTTCAAGGAGGCTTTCGCCGAAGGGTGCTCGGTGACCGAGATGAAAGGGGAGAAATTTGTAAAGGCTGCAGCGGAGATAAATGAATTTTACAAGGAGGTGAGCCATGCGGTTCGATAAAAGTAAGTTAAAACGGCCTCATGCGGACAAAGCCTTGGAGAAGTTCATACATAATGCCACAGCCGATGCCGTCGTGAAACCGAAGAAAGGGGAGGGGAAGAAGGTAACGGCCAAGAAGAAACCGGTTACACAGAAAGCTTCCGCTAAAGCTAACCCGACCGTGAAGCCGCTCCCGGCGCCGAAGCCGGCCCCGAAAAAGGCACCGGTGGTAGTAAAGCCCGAAGCGAAGACAATGCCGGCGGCAAAACCGGCCGAACCACCAAAACCTCCCGTCGCCTTGATCCCGCCGGTAGCGCACGCTACCGCGCCAGTTCCTTCCGAAACCCCGCTCATCCTTCAGAACGATATCAAGAACGGCGTCACCTTGAACCTCTACCATAATCTTTTCAAGAGTTTCAAATCACGCTGTCAGGAACAGGGCAAAACGCCTTCGGACCTTATCAATAAATTCATGACGGATTATCTCAGCGCCTGATTATATGTACATACATATGTATGTATAGTGTCCCGGAGAGGCTATATCTAAACGGTTCTTCGTCTTTCCTCAAACACCTTAACCCGGTTGGCCACGATAGCCACCCCCATGACCTTTTGGGATAGCCCTGCGGCTTCAGCCATCTCGGCGGCCCGTGCATCTACCGTAGCTTTCTCTTTTTCAGAGAGTTTCTTCCACCATTCATCAAAAGCCTGACGCTCCCGATCGGCGGTCGACTCTTTCTCTTTCTCCTTCAGCTTTTTTGCCCGAAGCAATTCTTTGGCCTGTTCGTCGGCCGTCCGGGAAAGACGAATGCCCTCACCGAAGTCCTTCAGGAGTGCGCTAGGCAGCATTCCACCGAAGTCGCGGGCATTCTTTCGGCAGTAGTCGATGTTGGAGGAAACATACTCGGCCCCTTTCTCTTTCAAGTAGCGGGCGACGAGCGCCTGTATCGACTTGGTCCGGCTGACCGCCGGTATGAGATCCATAAGTCCCGTCAATTCTGCCGGTCCATCGAGGGGAGGGGAGTCCTTTGGCTCCGCCTTGGCATCAAATATCGTTGCCTGCCGATCGTCATAAGTCACTTCGATGATCTGTATCTCCTCATGTCCCGTTTCTTGTATTTGTTCTTCGTTCCGTTTCCGTATCGCCTGTACCCGGGCCGATGCGGTCGCTCCTTCAAAGAAAAAGATAATGTCGGTATCTTTAACGCCGCCGCTCCGGCTCAATTGGAAATCGCCGATGAGCCCTTTTATCTTCAGTTCCTGTGCCGCCTTCTCGATGGACTTGATGGAGCCGGAGACATTCTTGTCCTCCCAGGAGAGGGGGATACGGCTTGCGATGAACCGACAGGAGCGCCGGATGGTGTCGCTCTTTTCCCGACCGCGCCATTTCTCGATGAGGAGGTACATCTTGCGGGCCGTCGCGTTCGCGATATCTATGAGTTTCTCGGCGTCGTAGTTGAGATAGCCTTTGGAGAGGATGTTTCGCTCGATGAAGTCCGACAGCTCGACGATGACCACCTCTTTCATGTTCGCCTTGATGCGTTCCTTGTAGTCGGCACGGTCTTTGGTGCTGATGTCCTCGACCTTCACGATGCGGGCATACTGCAGGATCTTTATGAGCTGAGTGTCGCTCATCCTTTTCCGGTCCTCGGCATTATAAAGGATGTTGCTGCACTTGATGCTTGTGCCCTGCAACCGGAAAATGCTCTCCTTCACGCGGTCATAGTCCTTGGTGGAAACGCCGGCGCCGGCCAGCTCCAGCAGTTCGTAGATGGTCGTTACGATGCGTTTGCGGTCATAACGGCGATAAAGCCGGAGGATGGCGTAAAATATCTTCTCGTCAAAGTCCTGCGGTATCTTATGCCCCGACTCCTCTTCTTGCGAGGGGGTCACCTGCATGTAGCTCGTCCCGGAGAACGAATACTTTTTGGAGACATTCTTTCCGATGCGATCGTCCTTGGTGAAGAAGGGGAGCTCGATGAAGTTGAACTCATACTTGATAAGCGAATCGTCCTTCTCAAGATTGTAGCGTTCCTCTTCGACGACGATCTTGGGAAGCTTGATGGATTCGGCCTTGTAGCCCTCATCCGACTTGGTGACGGGCAGTTTCGACTCGGTCTCTTTTTTCTTAGCCATCGGTTTCCTCAACTCACGGGATATCGGGGTTCCAGCCGATGCGGCGAGAGAGCCGTTAAATAACAAGCAGTTATGAGATGGAGAGTTCTGCGAGGCATGAAATGCTTCCCCCGTTCTTCAAAGCACTGTATCGTGGTTCCATCCGAATTGCAAGTTTTTTGTCGGGTATCCAGCAGAAAAGGTCGGGGTTCTATCAGAAAAGAGGGTTTGGATACCGTGGTTCGAGCCGAAAGTATCGGGTCTCCAACAGAAACACTATCGTGTTTCTAGCCAATCCGCGCGAGACCATCGTGGTTCCACCCGATAAATATCGTGGTTCCATCCGGCAGGTATCGGGGATCCATACGGGAAGCATCGGGGTTCCACCAGAAACAATGTCGGGTATCCAGCAGGCGAAGTATCGTGGTTCGTCCCGATAAAATATCGGGGATCCATCCGATGCTCTCCTACTATATAGTAACTACATTAACAATCTAAAGAAGAAAGAACAACTACAACAAGGACCTCTCTCTCGTGCGCGCGAAATTTAATTTAATGCCGGCGGAGCCGGCGGCCGACTCAGTGTGCGAAGCGCGCTCGGCGCCTTTGGCGCCAGGAGATAGTTCTCCCATCCCCCATGGCAGGAGCATAGATGCGTGGCATTCGTCGCGTAGCGGGGAAATACGAAGACCAACAGCCTCCGCGCCAGAGCGTAGTGATGGCGCGATTTCGCGCGAAAACAGAAACCCCCCTAATTCGGATAGGATCGCGGCTACGCCGCTCCTATCCCCAACCCACCTGCTTACGCTAAAGCTACAGCAGGCATATATCTCATAACCCCATCCCAAAGAACCATACCTATTCAACCAACTCGGATGGGATCGTGCCTGCGGCACTCCCATACCCAAAACACCTTGACCTCGCTACGCTCGGCTCAAGGCACTATCTTCATGAACTACCGGAACGCTTCAAAGGGCCCACAAAAATAATTATCACAAAAAGGGAAAAAACATCCTTGACTCCGCAAGGCAACGGTCCGAAGCAGGCGGCCTCGCGATACCGTGGTTCCACCCGATGCGCCGACCGCTGCAACCCGCGGCCGGCGGGGTCGGGATTGTTCTGGAGGTGGGGGAGCGATGCCGGACATCCATCCGATCCAGAGCGACGAGTCCCAGTCGGCGACGGCTCGCAACCCGGTCATCCATCCGAATCCACCGCCACGAATCGGGTCCTTCCCCGATAGTTGGACATCGTGGTTCCACCCGATCGCGGCGCCGTTCACTGCAACCCGTGAGCGGCGCAGAGAACCCATACATCCAGCCGATACTTTGCTGAAACAGAAGTCATAGATGCGCCGAACGGGCTCTTTCTGCGGAACAAACAACACGCCAATATTACAGGAGAAAACGACAACGCTTGACCCTAAAAAAGCGGTAGTTTTGCAGTTCGATGAAAGCCCATCGCGGATCAGTTGACCACCCGAGACGCGGGTAACGAAACGGAAAAAATCGTACGCTAAGACCGAACCCCCAACTGCACATCGGGACAAAATGTCCTTCGGGATTTTGGCTAACCATACATAATCACAAATAAAGTCCGATTTCTTATTCTCCCGTTTTTTGGGGTACCTAACTGCATAAAAGGACAAAATGTCATTCAGGATTTTCAATAACACCCTGTAAATTCAAGAGAAGTCTGACTTTTGAACCTCCCATTATTTTTCAGATGGTCAACTGCATAACGGGGCAAAATGTTAAACGGGGATTTTCAACTATCTGTCAGCACTAAAGATTCCCGACTTTTGAACCTCTATTTTTCAGGACGAACACCATGTCGTTTATGCCCGATGTTCATGATCGCCTGGGCGAATAGGCCATGCTTCTTGGTGGTGACCGGTAGGGGAGAACAGCGATTTGCCTTTTCAATCCGCTCCCGCTATACTGCCCCCGGATCGGAGGAACGATGAAGCCCCTGCTCAAAGAC
>Ga0074195_1004555_pt1 | contig 11272 bp, 7 predicted proteins | sample EPASupsiteHSE623_FD_64525 | JGI IMG/M metagenome (GOLD analysis project Ga0074195, IMG submission 64525) | Bioremediated contaminated groundwater from EPA Superfund site, New Mexico - Sample HSE6-23 | ecosystem: Environmental > Aquatic > Deep subsurface > Groundwater > Contaminated ...
TTTGATTAAGATAGTATAAAAATGCCCCAAAAATTTAATATTCTTCCTAACAGCCTGCAGTCTAATAGGCTACAGCCTAATAGACTAATTCTCCAGCAGCGTCCGCATCTTATTCACAAGTACCTCCACCTGAAATGGCTTGCTGATATAATCATTCATTCCGGCAGCAAGGCATGTCTCTTTATCACCGGAAAGGGCATTTGCAGTGATTGCGATGATGGGAGTCTGCGTGTTGGATGTAGCCTCCAGTTCCCGTATTTTTTTAGTAGCCATGATCCCGTTAATAACGGGCATTTGAATATCCATAAGGATCAGGTCATACTTTGTAATGCCGAATTTATCGAGGGCATCCTTCCCATTGTTGGCAATATCAATGTTTCTGACAACATTTTTCAGACTGAGAATAATGATTTTCTGGTTGATGGCATTGTCTTCCACAAGCAGAATATTGGCATTTTTAAGCTCCACCCTGTTTTTGGGTTGCAACAGCTGGGTTGTTTCCCTGTCAGTCTCCGATTTATGAACACCAATAGTACCCTTTTTTAAGGCAAATCCAAATTCAATTTGGGTCAGGTCATGCAACGAAGAGATCTTCAGTTCTCCGCCATAGTATTCTATAATTTTTTTTGCAATTGTGAAATCAATGAAGTAATCATCTGGCTGGTAAGTTCCGTCTTTTATGAGATCAGCGCTGGGTTTGCTGTAAAAATTACCATAATCATCAGAATCTAGATGCAACTGGGGACATCGGATGGCAAAATTGAGATCGGATTCATGTTCATGCTCTTCTGCCACCTCAATTTCAATATCAACCGTCATACGTCCCGCCGGGTTTGCTTTAATGATATTCTCGATGATATTTAGAAAAATCTGTTTTACCCGTATAGGATCCCCGATATAATTTGTTTTGATCAATCTTGAGACATGCAGGTTAACTTCGAGCCTTTCCTTGTGCTGATCCCTGAATAACTTGAGCGTATTATCAACAGAAGAGGAAAGGTCAAAATTGACCAGGCTGCTAAGTTCTTTTTCAATCTTGACCTCAGAAACCTTTACGATGTTATTGACAACATTGATGAGGTTAATGGTGGAAGCAAGGATGGTATCAAAAAGGTCCCTGTGTTCAGAATCAAGTTTTGATTTATTTACCAGATTTGAAACCACCGTGAGATTATTCAGGGGAGTCCGGATCTGATGAGACAGTTTGGAGAGGAAATCATCTTTCTGCCGGGCATCATTCTTGGATTCAATGATTGCCCTTTCCATCACATTGTAATTGTGAAACTTGAGGTATTCGTTCAGATAAACAAGCAGATGGATAATCGTATAAGCACCAAGCAACCGCAGTGCGTATTGAAAACTATATGTCTGTTGTGCATGCAGGTTGTTCTGCAATGACAGGCTAATGATTATTACAACAAAGAACAAAAAAGAGATCAGGTTACCCCGCCGTATACCAAAGAGTGGAATGGAAAAAGTCGGGTAAATCAGGATCCACAATTGGCCCGAACCCGATGTGCCACCCGAATACAGGAGATACAAAAATCCAATGGCGGTAATGAGGGCTATAATTATTTTACTGATTTGCTGGCGCTTGGTGAAATAAAGAAAAACAAGTGTCAGTGCCAGAATAAGGGCAATTCCTGTAAGTACCCAGCCGAGGATATTGTTGTGTGCCAGAAAAGCTAGTATGCCGAAGAACAGGTTGAATACTATACCTGTGAGATTTACAAAATAAACAATCAGTAATTTATTCACAACTTCTAGATCGGCCTGCAACTCAAGTTTTCTCGTCAGGCGTTGCAGAAAAATAAACAATGGATTCATCAGGTTAATGTTGATTGTTAGTACGACTACTCACAATAAACTTGATATCAGAGTTAAATATAATAAATATTTTAGTGAAAAAGGACTTCAGAACTGCCGCATAATAAATTAGATTCAGACATGGCCCGATTTTTGAAATCATACTGTTGAAATTTCACGACGGCCAATCTGGTTTCTTTTATACCGGATATGCCCATTTTTAATACGGGTCTGTTCTTAAGGATAAAAAAATAAACCATACTTTTGTACATACGTTTGTATCCCTTGAAATGTTTCCCTGTTCCCATACCTGCTTTTTTTCAACACGATGAAACAAATAGTAAATAAACACATACTGAGGATGATTGCACGAAACCTTGCGCCGGCATTGTCAATAAAACATTCAGTATTTTTTTTTCTGGTGATCTTCTTTCAGTCAGTTGGTGCCCAAACTGATTCAGCCGGCATGGTAAAATTTACGCCAGATTTCAGGTTTGAAGACGGAATTTTTATAAATTTTGACCAGGTACGGCAGAATGATCCAATTCCCAAATCACGGGTTATCACAACTGTTGCATACGATGACCCTGACTTTTTTGAAAAGGTGTTGCAGGAGAAGAAAATAGCCCTTTTTGATAATCTGGGTACCAGGCAGGAGATTACTGCAAAAAACCTCTGGGGCTTTTGCAGGAACGGCGTTCTTTATATTAACCTGAATGAGGGCTATTACAGAATAACGATTGTTGGCAACATATGTCATTTTGTGGCCAGTCTTACCACCTATTCCGGTAATTATAATCCTTACAGTTATTATGGGAATCCCTATTACAATAATTATCCCTATTACAATCCTTATTATTCCTCGTATCCAAGCTCCACGAACACTGAAATGCGACAGTATCTGCTCGATTTTAAAACCGGGAATGTGTTGGATTATGAGGTTGAAAGCATGGAACTCCTGCTGATGACGGATCCAGAATTGCACGATGAATTTGCCTCGCTTTCCGGTAAAAAACAGAAGCAACTAAAGTTTATGTATATCCGTAAGTTTAATGAAAGAAATCCGTTATATATACCTAAAAAGTAGAATGGTTATGAAAAGATTCACAATTATACTGGCCTTTATGAGTGCAGGACTATTGGTGCATGCACAAAGTTATGTGCCTTCAAAAGAAGATATTATGGCATTCTTCACTACAAAAACCCTTGTAGTACTGGAAGATAATCCGCTCATGGAATACAATTCCATCATTAAAAAAGTAATGGAACAGGAGTGGACAATAACAGAATACACCTATATCTCCAATAAGGAATTCGAAGAAGAAAGGCTTGATCCGCAATATTCTTTCATTTACATGTCACAGGTTACCTTTGAAAACGATAAAACCGACGCGGCATACAGGTTTATGCATTTGTCACTTGGCGGAGATTATTTCAGGCTGAATGAGATGCCCGATATTGCATCTGTACCACTGGCTTATTTCAGTGTGGAAGAAGACAGTTATGCTTACAAGCTGGCAATTCTGGTGCGTTTTATGCAAAACCATGCCAAATTGCTGAAGGAACATCCCGAGATTATCTCCAGCAATGTGTTCAAACACTATAACGACAACATCAGGGATATAAAAGACAAGACGCTTTACCTTCTTGAGGAAGAGCTGGCTCCGGAGGTTGATTCTGAGGCTGAGATCCGGAAAGTCTACCCCTTTAAATTCGCTATTGTTACACGCGATGATATCGAAGCTGCAATAAAGGAGCGAAACCCGGATGTTGTTTTTTTACACAAGGTGGGTCCCGAAGGCACAAAGATCAATGCCAGAAGCTATAAAATTATTATTGGTGCCTCGGATGCCAATTTCTATTATTTCGATTATCATAAGATAAGCGAAAAGAGTCCTGATGGATTTCTGATGTCGGATTTCAAAAATCTGGTCAAGTAGGCAAATTGGGTTTTACTGAGAATAATTTCGCTTAGTTGAAAACATCTGAATTAAAATAATTGTTGTATTTTCAATTATTGTTATATTCATTGATGCTAAAACATTAAAACCTTGAAAAGTCTGATCAGGACCCTTCCGGTATTATTGTTAATCCTGTTGCACATGCCGGTTTTAAGGGCACAGGACCGCGTGAGTGCCCTTCTGTCGGAAGCCGAGGCATTGACTGCAAATAACCAGTTCCCGGAAGCACTGGTAAAAACCAAAGATGCCTTACAGATTGATCCTTCAAATCTGCTTGTATGGCAGAGACAAATCAGTATTTATGTACTGATGAACGATGAGAAGGAAGCACTGCAATGCACGGATGAGGCAATTGATAGATTTCCGGAGATTCCGGAGTTCTTTTATCAAAGGGGTGTAATCAACAATACTCGTGAGAAATACAGTAAGGCATTGGATGATTTTGACAAGGCCATAAGCCTTCCGGTTACCGAGAATACCTTTAAGTTCTATCTTGGCAGGGGGGTATCACATTTAAACCTCATGGAATATGAACAGGCAATTGCAGATTTTTCCAGTTCCATTGAATTGAATGATACTGCTGCAAGTGCTTATCACAGCAGGGCTATGGCCTATTATGAACTTCGTGATTATGCCGCAGCCGTAGAGGATTTTTTAAAAACCCTGGAACTCTCTGAAGGCAATTCAGCTTTGTACTTCAACCTGGGAATGTCGTATTTTCGCCTCAATGCAAAAGAGAAATCCTGTCCCTATTTTCACAAATCCTGTACCATGGGCAACAACAATGCTTGCCGAATGGCGCTAATGGAATGTGCCAAAGCGATTCCTGCAATACCCTAGTGATGAGTAAGGAGTGACGAGTGACAAGTGTGCACGGGAACCGGGCATTGTGTGTGCGGAACATGCCCAGAACACCTGGCCCAGAACCCACTTGTCACTCGTTACTCATCACTCGTTACTATTTTTCTTACCTTTGAGCTTTACAAGCACGCATGGATCTTTCTGTCATCATCGTCAGCTACAATGTAAAGTACTTTCTTGAGCAATGTTTACATGCTGTTATCAATTCATCAAAGCAACTTGATTCCGAGATATTTGTAGTTGATAACAACTCGGCCGACGGATCCCTGCAAATGGTTGCCGGGAAATTCCCATCGGTCAGGCTTATCAGCAACGGAACCAACACAGGGTTTGCCAGGGCCAACAACCAGGCCATCCAACTGGCAACAGGCAGGTATGTATTGTTGCTTAATCCCGACACCCTGGTGCAGGAAGATACATTCCATAAATGCATGGCTTACATGGATGAACATCCCGACGCTGGTAGTTTGGGTGTAAAGATGATTGACGGAAAGGGCAATTTTCTTCCTGAATCAAAGCGCGCCTTGCCCACACCCATTGTAGCTTTCTTCAAAATATTCGGATTTGCCGCACTTTTTCCCCGTTCCGGAACATTTGGCAGGTATCACCTTGGCTATCTCGACAAGGATGTCATTCATCATGTGGATGTGATTTCCGGGGCATTTATGTTTTTGCGAAAATCGGTACTGGATAAAACCGGTTGGCTCGATGAGGATTTTTTCATGTACGGGGAGGATATTGATCTTTCTTACAGGATCAAAATGGCCGGATTCAGGAATGTTTATTTTCCGCAAACAACCATCATACATTATAAAGGTGAAAGCACAAAAAAAGGCAGTATCAACTATGTGATCATGTTTTATAATGCCATGATCATCTTTTCACGCAAGCATTTCTCAAAAAGTACTGCACGATATTATGCACTTTTTATTCACCTGGCTATCTATGTCAGAGCAGGGTTGTCAATTTTGCAGCGCTTTATCAGAGGGATCATTAATCCCTTGCTTGATGTGCTGTTTATTTATGCAGGCTATCATTTCTTTTTGCCGGTTTGGGAGAAACTCATTTTTGGCGCACCGGGAGTATATCCTGATTCCTATCTGCATGCAGTAATACCAGCTTATATTGCGGTTTGGTTGTTGTCCGCTTACTTTGCCACCGGATATGAAAAAACGGTAAAACTTGCCGACTTATTCAGAGGTATCACAATAGGGTCATTGTTCATATTGCTCACTTATGCATTGCTACCTGAATCCTACAGGTTTTCACGTGCACTTATTTTGCTTGGTTCGGGATGGGCATTGCTTGTAACAGTTTCTTCGCGTCTGCTGCTGAGTTTGATCAACAAAAATCACTTCAGACTCGAAGCATTTAGAAGAAAAAAAAGAATCGTTATCATAGGGGAGCAAGAAGAAAGCAGGCGGGTGTTTACACTCATCAACCAGTCAGATGTTCTTCCGGAACTGATCGGATATGTGTTTCCTGTGCCAGAAAGGGTGCCTGCCGGATTTATAGGACATCTCGGTCAGATTGAGGAAATCGTAAAGATTAACCGGGCCGGTGAACTGATATTCTGCTCGGGAAATATGACTTCGGAAAGTATTATTAAAACCATGTTGCTTTTTCCGGATACCGACATTGATTTCAAGATCGCGCCCCCTGAAAGTCTTTCCGTTATCGGTAGCAATTCGAACGGTTCATCCGGGGAATTGTATATGCTCCATTTTAATACACTTTCACGGTTATTGAGCCGCAGAAAAAAAAGACTCTTTGACATTGCACTTTCTCTGGTTTTAATTGTTATTAGTCCTTTGTTATTACTTGTTGTTCTTAATCCGGGCGGTTTGATACGTAATCTTTTCAATGTTTTAATAGGCATGCATTCCTGGGTCGGGTATTTTAAATCAACCGGAGGCAATCATCCGGGATTGCCGCGTATCAGACCCGGCATATTAACACCGGTGGATGGACTGCCGGTCGTAAATACAGCACATGATGTTATTGAAAAGTTGAATCTCAATTATGCTAAGGATTATCGTGTCATTAACGATTTGTATCTTATTGTAAGGGGTTTTCGGAATCTCGGTCGCAAACCTGAAAAGGATGACCCGGATAAATCATCTAAAAGTTATTGAATATGGCCAGATTTGAGCTTACACTACCAGCAATGGGAGAAGGAATTATTGAGGCAGCCATCACAAGGTGGCATGTAGTGAAGGGACAACAGGTGAAAACCGACCAGGTATTGCTGGAAGTGGCCACGGACAAAGTTGACTCGGAGATCCCGTCACCGGTGGAAGGGACTGTTTTCAGAATCGTTTACAATGAGGGAGAGATACCCAGGGTTGGGGAAGTAATAGCAATTATTGAAACAGAAGGGGACAACAACGAGGAGCATGTTGAAATGCACGTTGAGCCTGTAGTTCATGATAAGAAACAGGTGGCCGTAGAACTTCACGCACCGGTTAACCTTCAAACCGGGCACGACCATTCTGAAAAGGAAGACACCTATATTTCGCCGCTGGTACGGTTACTGGCCCAACAGCGTGGAATTCAGGCCAACGAACTGAAACAGGTTAAGGGAACCGGACTGGACGGAAGAATTACAAGGGATGATCTGATTGCTTTTATGGCAGTTCGAAATCCAACTCCCTTTGGCGGGGATTGGACTACCGTGCCGGAGCCGCAGAATTCGCAAAACGGCCTGGCAGTCCCGGAAATCACACCGGATGAAGATGATGAGGTTGTGGAAATGGATCGTATGCGAAAGCTTATTGCATCACATATGATTCGGTCCAAAAGAGTAGCGCCCCATGTTACTTCATTTTTAGAAGCCGACCTTACAGGTATGGCTGATTGGAGAGCAAAAAACAAGGACGGATTCTTTGCCAAAGAGATGGTCAGGCTCACTTTTACCCCGCTGTTTGTAGAAGCTGTTTCAAAAGCCATTAAAGATTTCCCGGGAGTTAATGTTGCAGTTTCCGGAGAAAACATCATTCTTCGCAAAAATATCAATGTTGGCGTGGCCACTGCCTTGCCTACCGGAAATCTGATTGTACCTGTCATACGGAATGCCGACCTTGAAAACCTTAGTGGTCTTGCAAGGAAAATAACGGATCTTGCTGAACGTGCAAGGAATGGCGGGCTAGTGCCCGCAGAAATAAAAGGCGGGACTTTCACAATTACAAATATAGGTCAATACAATAATCTCACAGGCACCCCTATTATTAATCAACCTGAATCAGCTATTCTGGCAGTCGGAACCATTGTTAAAAAGCCATGGGCAGTGAAAACAGAGATTGGTTATGGAATTGCTGTGAGGGATATCGCCATGCTTTCACTTACCTACGATCACAGGGTAATTGATGGCGCCCTCGGGGGGAGCTTTCTGAGCCGCGTGGTATGGTATCTTGAGAATTTCGATACCAACAGGGAGATATAGGTCAATCCTTATAAAAGATTATATTTCAGACCTGGCACCGCATTATTATCATAACCAGTTGATTGTAAGAACATATTAACATTCAGTTAATAAATAGGCTTCTATAACATGCTGACTGTTATTCATTATTTGCTATAATTGGTTAAATTTGTTAAGTTACAAGAATCCGTATGAAACCAAACATTAAGCCATACCCCTGTCTGAGTCTGCTGGTAATTTCCCTGTTTTATTCCCTTTGTGCCTACGGCCAGGGTGAGGAGAACCTGAAGGGAATGTTTGTAGAAGCCGAATCATATTTTCTGTTTGAAGAGTATAAGGACGCATTGCCCCTATACCAGCGATTATTACAGGCTGATCCTGAAAATTTCAACCTGAATTACAAAGTCGGTATCTGTTATTTGAATGACATTTTCCAATTGCAGAAGTCAATTTCCTATTTGGAAAAGGCAGTTAAAGGTATTAATCCTGCATCAAAAACCACAAGTTTTAAGGAAAAACAAGCTCCGCCCGAAGCATACTATTACCTGGGGAATGCCTACAGGACCAATAACCATTTGAATGAGGCCATTGAAGCTTATGAACAGTTTAAACTTGTGCTTGATCCGCTGGTGTATGATACCGAACTTTTGGATGCCCAAATTACAGCCTGTAAGGTGGCTGAGATTCAGGAATCAAAACCGATGTTTTTTATTTCAGCCAACCTGGGTGAAACAATCAATGAACGGTTTGAGGAATTAAATCCTTTGATATCGGGTGATGAATCCGTATTGGTTTTTACGCGCAAGCTGCAGTTCTATGATGGAATATTTTATAGCCGCAAAGAAAACGGCAGATGGAGTCTTCCCGTTGATCTTACACCATTCCTCGGTTTGGACGGCAATTCATATTGTACCGGCCTTTCCTACAACGGAGATGAATTGTTTGTATACCGCAGTGATAATTTCGATGGCAACCTGTATGTGAGCAAATACAGAAACGGGAACTGGTCGAAACTTGCCAAGCTCAATACCAACATCAATACCAAATATTGGGAGTCCCATGCATCTCTTTCCAAGGATGGAAAAACACTGTATTTTACAAGCAACAGGGCAGATGGTTATGGCGGACTTGATATCTACAGGTCGGAACGAACGCGCAGCGGCGATTGGGGACCTGCGATTAACCTTGGGCCTGTTATCAATTCAAAGTATAACGAAGACACTCCCTTTGTCACCGACGATGGCAATACCTTGTATTTTAGCTCGATGGGGCATTATAACATGGGCGGGTACGATATCTTTTACAGTACCCGGCTCGATAACGGACAATGGTCAAAACCCATCAATGCAGGGTATCCGCTCAATACCACAAATGATGACGTTTTCTTTGTGCCTGTCAGGGACGGTGCATTTGCATACTATTCAAAATATAACGTGGATGATACCTACGGTCTGACTGACCTTTACAAATTAGAGGTATTTACAGATCTTCACCCGAGAAAATTTATTCTGAAAGGTCTTACAAGGGTAGAGGGACAGGCAAGACCTGACTTTTCCGAGTTTACTGCAATTCTGGTGAATCCCAGGAACGGAAAGGTAATTGACCAAACAAAGCTGGACGATGATGGTTCCTATACCCTTGATGCCCTTTCAGGTGATTTGGAATTACAGATCCGGGGAAAAGATATCGAATCCAATGTGGAGAAACTGAATATTCCGATTAACAACCCGTCGAATATAGTTTCACATACCACTGTACTTTCAGCCTTAGTATCACCGGTTATTGTGCCGGCTCTTGTTGAAGAGCCTCCGGCGGGGCCCGAATTGGCCATTGCCATCCGTGAGTATTTTGTAACATCAGGGCAGTCGATTCCCATCAGGCTCGATCTTGAAAGAAATACCAAACTGAAGGTTGAAACCCTGCTAGATGGAGAACTCTTAAAAACCGAGGATTTTGGCATTAAACGGCGCAGGTTTGTTTATATGCTAACTCCCAAACCCGGAACCAATATACTCCGGTTCACCCTAACCGATGCACAGGGCCGGTCAAGTACCGACGAGGTAACCGTTGTTTACACACCTTCTGACGAAGTACCTGCGGAAATCAAACCTGATGCATCCGTTATTGCTGACGCTGACCGCTATCTGGGCCTCACTTTGATGGCACAGGGAAACCTTGAAAAATTCATGAAGAGTGATGAATTTGTGAACAAAAAGTTCAATTCACTGGCGGATCTGTATGAATACCTGGCCAAACATGCTGAAGAAAACAACTACACCCTGGCGGAGGTGGAGGAACTTATGGCCAGGTTCCTGTCCCAAAAGGAATTAGGTTACTTCTTTAAAGAAATGAAGGACCATTCATCCGACAGTATTGTAAAAACACTTGACAACCTCGATCTGAAGGCAGAAAACATTTATACCTCGGAAGCCCTGCTCGATTATTTATATTTAAACGCTGCGAACTCCAATTTTAATTTTGACGAATTGCGCGAAGCATTGTATCAGATTGCCGCAGCAAACAGGGATCCGTTGGCACTGATAGAGCTTCTTGAGTCATATTCCCAGGGTAGCCTGGCAGATGTCCTGAACCGGATGAAGCAGGATCTCAAATCGTACCCCAATACACGTGCTGTTGCGGATTACCTGCTGAGCGGAGCGCAAAAAGGGGACTTTCCCGTAGCCGACCTTGAGCTGGCCTTGCGAAAGGCTGCAGCCGAACTCGATATGTATTTTCTTTACGAAGGACTCTTGTTTATTTCTTCTGACAGTTTACAGAATACGTTGCTGGGACTCAACATGAGGACTGAAAACATCCGGAATTCCTATGAGCTGATTTCATTTCTTATGTCCCGGTCAGACAGACGCGGTTACTCCAAGCGGGAATTGATTGACAATATTGAAAAAATCCGCAAGGATCCGTATTACTATGTTGATATGTTCAGGAGGATGCTGGCAGCAAAAGCAACCGGAAGTCTGAAAGTGTTTCTTCAGGAAATTGACATAAGGGGATTGGAAATAAATACTTTCGAAGAATTGGTAGACTACCTGTTGAATCAATCCCAGTTCCACGATTTTAACAGGGAAATGGTTTACCAGCTGCTTATTGATATCATTGATCCGCGGAATGTAAAAGAATTTATCGACATGTTGAAAATTTTTGGTGATGAACGTATCACCAAAGCGATTGATGCAACCAATACGGATCAGTTCTCCAGGCCCAT
>Ga0074195_1004557_pt1 | contig 11270 bp, 8 predicted proteins | sample EPASupsiteHSE623_FD_64525 | JGI IMG/M metagenome (GOLD analysis project Ga0074195, IMG submission 64525) | Bioremediated contaminated groundwater from EPA Superfund site, New Mexico - Sample HSE6-23 | ecosystem: Environmental > Aquatic > Deep subsurface > Groundwater > Contaminated ...
ATGCTTGTGGACTCTGCAGGGAAGGTGTTGTCACTGATACCGATCATCAACAGCAATGACCTAGGCAAGATCGAAGTCGGGGACAAAGACCTGATGTTCGAATGCACAGGCACAGACTTGGCCTCAGTGGAGCTGTGCGCCAATATCTTCGCGCATGCTTTGTGGATGCGGGGATTCACCATCAATTCAGCTATCGTCAGAGATGGGAAGACCAAGACAGTCTTCCCGACACTCCGCTGCGAAGACGTGAAACTAGAGATCGCTTCGGTCAATAAGGTACTTGGGACCTCGTTTGAAGCGTCAGATATCAAGGAACTGCTTGAGAAAGCCAGGCACACAGTAAAGAAAGATGGAACAAAAGGATTGATCGTGACCGTTCCTTCGTATAGGGCAGACGTGCTGCATCCGATCGACCTGATCGAAGACGTGGCAATAATGGCTGATTACAATTCATTGCCGACACATGGACTCACATCATATACAGTCGGGGATGTAAAGCCTATTGAGCTGACCATAGATTCTGTACGGGATGTCCTAGCTGGCCTTGGCATGCAAGAAGTGCTCACTGCGGTGTTATGCAACAAAGAAATGCTCTACGAGAAGATGAACTGCACCGATGTCGGGACCGTCGAGATAAACGAATACATGAGCGCATCCTACTCCTGCTTGCGGACATGGCTAGTGCCAGTCCTTATGGACACACTATCAAAGAACGTGCATCGCGAGTATCCCCAGAACCTATTTGAAACAGGCGAAGTATGCCTGCGGAAGAAAGACCATGCTCTTGATCGAGAACACTGCGGCGGGTTGATGTGCAGCGCAGACGCGGATTACACACGAGTGAGGCAAGCACTCGACACTATATTTTCCATGCTCGGACTCGGGCCGGTGACATATGAGCCGCTTGATGCGAAGGACGCGCAGCACGGCGGCCTTTCAGGGGCTTTCTCGCCGGGAAGGTCTGCAGTCTGTCGGGTGAAAGGGGCTGTCGTGGCTGTGCTAGGCGAAGTGAATCCCGTGGTTCTTGACAAGTTCGAAGTAAGGATGCCTGCTGCCGCTTTCGAGCTTGACTTGAGCGAGCTGCACGAACTGCGCGGAAAGAAGGCTTGATTCTCTTCACTATCCGGGAACCTTATTAAACAGCTCGAGATTCCCGACGGCCATGAAAAAAGCCCTGACCTACACAGTCGTGACTGGAAGTTTAGCATGCCCAAACAATTGCGAGATCTGCATATCCAAGATGACCCCAAACTATGGGCTCGGGGCTGCTGAGCCTCGCGTGGACTGGGAACAATTCGACAAAGCCACGCAGATCGCCGTGAACTACAATTCAAGATACTTCCTGCTCACAAGCAAGGGCGAGGCCACGCTATTCCCAGCGCAGCTCACCAAATTCCTGCATCGGGTCGAAGGAAGGCCATTCGACAGACGAGAACTGCAGACAGAAGGATCGACCATCGCCACAGGGGGGCGGACGTACGACGAATTCTTGAGAGTATGGAAAGACCTCGGGCTTGACCTTGTCGCGGTATCGATGTACCACTACGATGACAAGAAGAACCAAGAGGCATTTTCGCAGAGGACCCCCCGACCGTACAGCCTCGAAAAACTCATCGGACAGATCCAATCACACGGCCTTCGAGTGAGACTGTCGTGCGTCATGCTATGCACCTACATCGACAGCCTAGAAGAAGTGACCCGCCTGATAGACTTCAGCAAGAAAAATGGAGTATTCCAACTGACCATAAGGAAAGCAGACCGGCCAGCGAACCCGCTAGACACATTCGCCGCCAGTTACGTCGACAATAACCGTATCGACAGCCCTGAGTTCAACAAAGAACTCAGCGATTTCCTCGAGAAGAACGGAAAACTATGCGACATCCTGCCACACGGAGCATCAGTCTATGAAGTCAGCGGACAGAACGTATGCATGACCACCGGGCTTAGCACGCGCTTTAGCGGACCAAAAAACCGCAAAGGCACGGAGAACTGCCTGCAGAGCAAACCAACAGACGACGAACTTCGACAATTGATATTCATTCCACCAGACATGCTGACCACCAGCTGGGAGAACATCCACGGAGGAAGGATACTATGAGCAAACTGATCGCGATGAAAGCGGTCTACTGCTACTTCCTGCCAGAAGTGCGACCTCTGCTGAAGATGGTCGAATCACGAATACCGGACAGCATGTGGCTAGTGACCACGCCTGCAGAGGAGGTCAGACAGAGCCTGGAATCTCTGTTCACTCCAGCGCTTGAGATCCCAGCCACCCCGGATGGGTGTGTAAACATCGATGAGATTCATGTGCCTATCATCGAACGAATACAAAATGCCTATTCTGGCATCGTACCTGGATTGGCAGGGTTTAGGCATCGTTATCCTACTTCCGGTTCAAGCGAAGGGCTCTTCCATATCTTAGCAAGATATCGGAGCAACGGGCTTGAATCAATCAATCTGCTATCCGGAGAATATGAAGGATACAGCGCGTATGCCAGCCATATGGGAATGAGGACCCACTGGGTCGATCCAGAACAGACCAACCTCCGAAAAATGAAACCCGGAGTATGGTTCATATCAAACCCCTCGGCGCGAGACGGCAATATCTTACCGGACGAAATACTCCATGATCTATGCGATGCAGGCCATAAAGTCGTATTGGACCTGGCCTACGTCGGCGCGACAAATCCCCACGTATTCGACACAAACCATCCAAATATCGATGGGGTAGTGATGTCCTTTAGCAAACCATATGGGGTCTTCAGGTTCAGGATAGGTGGATTCGCATTCACAAGAGATGAGACCCCTTCATTGTATGGAAACAAATGGTTCAAAGACACCGTCAGAATGCTGCAAGCGCTGAAGCTGGCGGAATCGATCGGGCCATGCGCGATCTACCCTAAACACCAACCTGCTCAACAGGAGATAATCAACCAACTGAACGATGAATTCCGCCTAGGCATCAGGCCAAGCGATTCATTCCTCCTTGGGCATATTCTCGATGAAGATGCGCAAGGACTGCCCCCCGACAAGCTAGCGATGATCTCCGGATACAAGAGAGGAAACGGATACAGGCTCTGCCTAACCCCCTATTTCGAGATGAGGGAAAGGTGACCTGTCGCTTAAGGACCATCAGAATATGATTGGTTCTTGGCCGATCCATAGGATCTCCCATTTTTCTAGATCATCCAATCCTTACGGCAATAATCACTATGCTCTTTTGAACTCATCACTACAAAAAACTCAGAAAAAAGAGAAAAAATAAGGTTGACCCAATCAGTGCGCCGCGACAGCTATCGGCTTCTCCTTCTGCGGAGCCACCTTGGCTGGGGCTGCTTTAGGCTTTTCAGCGACCTTGATCTTCTCGTCGAGCTTCTTCTTCGGAGCCTTCTCGGTCGCAGCTTTAGTCTCTTTCTTGCCACGGACTTCTTTAGGGGCCTCGGATTTCTTCTTCGGCTTGCGGTCCGCGATGTCGACTTTTAGCGACTTGAAAGCCTTGACGACCTCATCATGAGACGCGCCCTTGCTGATGTCAAGCTTGTCTGGAGTAGGCTCAAGGTGCAAGATGTTGGCCTTGCGGCGGCGTGCTTGGCCGTCGACAGTGACATAGACCTTATCAAGAATATCGATGACAACACACTTCAATCCGGCATCACGGCCGGCAATCTTGACGCAAACGCGCCCAATCTCGATCATATACACTTCCTCCGCTCCTTGTCAAGCACGTGGTTACCCTCGCGTGCGGGAGCAATGACAAGAAACCATGATGTGTTTAAAAATATGACTGATAGGCACGTCTAACTGAAAAAACATCCTGGATAAAATAATATTCACTGCCTGGATTTAGAGATCAACGCGCGCCTAGCGCATTGAGAGCAGTACTGGCCGCCGAAAGGCCTCTGAGGCCTGCACTTGGTCTTGGCGACCCTGCGAAGCTCCTTAGAACGGGCTCTTGTCGTGCCTGCAAGCTCTTTCTTGCATCCAGCGCACTTTGCTTTTGAAGGCTTGCGCTTGCGATAGTGAATCACTGTGCGGTTGCCAGGAGTCTTGACATAGACCCTTCGGAAAGTCCTTGACTTGTGATGTCCGCTGACCATAGAAGAGGAGAGAGCGGCAACCCTTTAAAAAGCTATCTCAGGTGGATGGGTGGCAAATCCATTGGACTAGGACAATGGGTGGCAAATACCTCAGACTAGGATAATCTTGAGGCTGGGGCATCGGTTGGACTGTCTGATCTGAGGAAGCTGAGGATCCTGCAAGACTGGCACTCCTCCTTGCTCGCAGGCTCGCCGCAGACTGAGCAGATGGACGGCGCGCCTGTGCCTGTCTGATACTCTTTGAGCGAAGGAAGAGCGGCCATGAACCTCCTGATGACCTGATACTTGATCATGGGGTCGTCTTTCTCGAGCCGGTTCATCCAATGCTTGATATTGCGGCGGAATGCATCCTTAGCACAAGGGCACTCACCATACTCGACAGGGAACTTCATTATACGAGAATACCTCTCGACCTCAGCGTTTGTGGCGAGATAAAGCGGCTTGACCCGTGGGATGAAACCTTCTATCCTGCGGATGCCTGGTTTCGGGCCCATCCTCGCCATAAGAACTGGGGTGTTCCTGAAAAGATTCATCAAGACCTGCTGGCACTCGTCATCGAGGTTGTGGCCGGTGACGACTAGGGTCGCACCGAGGGATCTCGCGTTCTTGTTGACGAGACTCCTCCTCAAGACACTGCAAGTAGAGCAAGAGGACACTTCAAGACCATTGCCCTTGAGCGCTGTCTGAAGATAACAGAGCGAATACCCGAACCGCTCCCTGAACGAGACCACATGAAGCGGGATCTTGTGGACGCCACAGAACTCCTGGAGGCATCTCAGAGTGTCTTTTGTGTATTTGCCGATCATCACATCCACAGTAAGGGCCTGGATATCATAGCCGAACTTCTTGAGCAGATACAAACAGACGGTCGAATCCTTGCCGCCGCTTGCGGCGACAAATATCTTATCCCCTGGCTTGAAGAGCTGGAAATAATCGATCACGAACCGGACCTTGCTCTCGAAATACTTGATGAAATCATCATCTGAGAGAGCATTTGACTGGATGATCTTGAAACCGCAGAGGTCCAGGGACATACCAAGACGCATCTGACGTAGATTCTTAAATATGACTTTAATGACTTCAAGAACGAATCAATCCATACGTTTCAGCGCGGGCGCAGTACAGAGACTCCTCGCGAGACAAGGTCAATCGTCGCATCTATCTCCTCACGAGACGTGTCTTTGCTGAGGGAAAACCTTACCGATCCAAGAGCCCTCTTCGGTGGAAGGCCGATAGCAGTCAACACCCTCGACGGCTCAAGCTGACGGGACGAACAGGCGGAGCCAGCAGACGCGCTGATCCCCTGCTCATCAAGCCATTCAAGAAGAGCTCTTGCTTCGATGCCATCGAAAGAGACGTTCACATTATTACATAGCCGATTCTCTTTGGAACCGTTTAGAATCGTGCCTGGTATTGAATCGATGAGTCCTTCAATGAGGCGGTCACGAAGATTGGCAACGCCTTTTATCTTTTCTTCATCCAGGGGAAAACCCAACTTCACCGCAGCGCCAAAACCGACGATATTCGCGACAGACGGCGTGCCTGCGCGCCTGTCCGACTCCTGATCCCCACCAAAGATGATCTTGCGGAACGGCGCGTCTTCTGCCATGACGATCGCACCGACCCCCTTAGGTCCATGTATCTTGTGGGCACTGACTGCCATGCCTGACCATCCGGTCCTCTTGATATCCAGAGGGAGCTTAAGGAATGATTGGACGCAATCGATGAAGAGAGGGGTGCCGCTATCATGGCAGATCTTAGATACTTCCTCGACGGGCTGGATAGTGCCTATCTCATTATTGGCATGAATCAAAGCGGTCAGGCAGAAATCTGCGGGACCATGCGACTGGAAGCTCGACGGGATGATGATACCTTCGCTTGAGATCCCGGTCTCGAAGACCCCAAATCCTTGCCCCTGCATCGCCATCACGGATTCCCTGACTGCAGGATGCTCGATAGGTGAAATAGCAATGATGTTCTTTTCGGGATACTTTCCACGGACCACTCTAGCCATCCCAATCCCCAGGTTACATCCTTCGGTCCCTCCTGAAGTGAAGATAACCTGGTCTGGCTTCGCTCCCAATGATTTGGAGATGATCCCGCGGGCCTTTTCAATCGCATCAGACGCGCTCTCGCCGAGCTTGTGGACAGAAGAAGGATTGCCGAACTCTTCCTTGAGATAAGGCATCATCTCATAGAGAACCCGATCATCCATCCTTGTCGTGGCAGCATTATCCATGTAGATACGGTTCATGATGGCAGAAAAATAATCAGCGGTATAAAAGGGCGAGTGACGGATCGGTCTTGAATAAAATAATCATCACCGCAGCCTGCATCATCCAATCCTCTGAAGCCAGCGCTCAGGAAACATGCCCGCGGATTTCGCGAACTCCACCGCACGCTTCCAGAGACTGACATGGAGCGCAGGGCGGAAATCAGAAGCCACGGCCTTGATCCGGAAGTTCTCTCCAAAGACCTCCTTGAAGACCACTGAAGCCCGCGGAAGATGGTAAGGGGATGTGACAAGAATGATGTCGCCGACGCCTTTTCTGAGCAAGATGCGCTTTGAGAGGACCGCATTCTCCCTCGTAGACTTGGAATGCATCTCCAAGACGATGTCTTCTTTTGGCACCATCGGGGCGAGCGACTTCATGATAAGGGCCTCAGGCATGTCAGAGAACGGAGTGCCTCCGGTGAACAGAAGGAAATCCCCGAAATCTCTCTGATAAAGCTCGACGCCCTTGCCGACCCTCGCTTGGAGCTCAGGACTGATAGTCTTGCTATGGATGTAAGGCTTGCATCCAAGGACGATTATCGCGATATGATGGCCAGGATCAAAATGCGGCAGCCGGGAAGCCGGCTTCTTGCAAGACCGCGCCCTGCCTTTCTTCTTAGTCATTCTATCACCGATGATACTGGAAAGATGGTCTCAGCAGGTTCTACGCTCATCACTGTTCAGGCGGGAATAACCTCATCATCGACAATAAGACGCACTGAAACGCGATATAAAAACATTATCCAATATCGCTCCCCTGACTTTTCTGCCAAGCCATAATGTCGAGAATAACAACAGGCGTTAAATATGGGGTTGGATTGCCTAATACTCAATGCCAAAGAGATTCCTGCTCATCCGGCCGCCAGTAGAAGAGGTAGTACCGACGATACCTGAGGTCACGCTGCCGGATTCGAAGAACGAAAGCATATTCAAATGGGTGGTGCTGCAGAACCTAGTCGACGCGAGCATCCCCTACGGGCTCCTGAAGATCGGAGCATGGCTCAAAGACCAAGGGCATCAGGTCAAGATGTTGGACTTCGGGCCGCACAGCGCAGACCCAACACGCGAGAGGCTGCACTTGATGGAATACCGGACACCTGGACTCGATGGAAAATCTCTCAAAAAATACCCGGTATACCTGATCGGGAACTCATTTGAAGAATGCAAAGCGCATCTCTCCAAACAAGAGGAGCCTGACGAGATCTATATCACAACCAGCATGACCTTCCACGCGAAGTCGGTCGCGATCATGATCCGGCTCTGCAAAGAGACATTCCCAAGATCCAAGGTGACCGTTGGAGGGATACTCGCCAGCCTATGCCCTGAATATGTCAAGGAAGCAGGAGCAGACGAGGTCCACATCGGAATCGTGCCAGACGCCGAGCCATACCCGAGCGACATCTCGATAATGGATTATGTGCCGGACTACCATATGTTCAAGAGTACACGAGGATGCCCATACTCATGCTCATACTGCTCGGTGCACATAATCGAAGGAAGGAACATGAGCTTCCGCGACTGGAAGCTGACATTCAACGAGATCAAGCACGCCTATGACACCTATGGCATCACAAACTTCCGCGCATGGGAATCAAACTTGCTCGTGAACGCCTCAAACCATTTCGAGAAAGTCCTAGATGCGATAATAGAGAACGGTATGAAGGTGACGCTCGAAGCACCTGAAGGGATAGCACCCCAACTATTGACCCCCTCGATCGCTAGGAAGATGAAACTAGCAGGGTTCACTCACGTCGAGGTGCCGCTAGAATCCGCAAGCGAAGAAGTCAACATCAAAAGATACAATCGCATCGTCACGACAGGAGTCTTCGAGAAAAGCATACAGACCCTGCTAGACGCCGGATTCTTGAACCGCGAACTATTCATATTCTGCCTGACCGGACTTCCAGACCAATCACTGGACCTCCTGATCGCAGGGATGTGGAAATGCTGGCAGCTCAAAGTCAGGCCATTCTTCACATTCTACACTCCGATCCCCCGGACCAGAGAGTATGAGAACTACAAAAACAGGATAGCCCACAAGACACTCGGCGAGCTCCACCCCTACCTCTGGCCGTTCGCAGGCCCCACATTCTCCGTCGAAGATATGGAAGACTTCCTGCGGGTGCATTTCTCGATGCATCCATTGGCCAGGTTCGACTCATTGCCCCTTGACTCGGAAGTGCGCAAGAGGCTGCTCAACCTGCTTTTGGAAGACTTTGAAGTGAGAGAATACTCTTACCAGATAAAGCTCAATCACCTGCTCACAATCGAAGACGCAGATGAACTGACCCTGGAACATGGACCAACAGGAAATGATGGCTCAAGAAATCTCATCATCCATCCACTGATGAGAGACTTCGAGAGATATCAGGAGGACTACGCGCCGATAGAACAGATGACCGCTGAGAAATCGGCAAATGTAGCGATGGTCCGATCAGCAGAAGAACTCGAACAGACAGGGATAGAATTCACAGACCGACTGCCTAGAACCGGGAGATATCTCACAATCACAGACCATTGGGGATTACTGATCCGCACAAGAAAAGAGTGCAGAGACTATCTCAAGCGCATGATGGAACTGCTCGACACAGAAGGGACAGCAATCGTGAGGGTCTGGGACAGAATCGCCCTGCAGACTCACAGCTCATTCTTCCCCTGGCATGCGAATGACAGAAACTCAGACATCCCGGCTGTGATTAGCGCAGCTGAATGGAAGGCGATGCTGCACGAAACCGGAGTCGAGACAAAACAGACCACATCTGACCCTCCATACTTGGACATAGAGATAAAACACTGCAACAATTAAAAAGGACCCCGGAATCCGGCTCTCCATGGCCCAGGTGTCGATCTGTCTATTCAACAAAGACAGGACCGAGAAACCAATCGAGTCGATACTGGCGGAAGCATCCAGATCGACCTACCAAGACACACTGATCATAAACGGCAAAGAACCCACTACGCACACACAATTCCGCGAGATCTTGGTCCAGCTCGGGAACAACAACCCAAAAGACATACTCCTGATAACAAACGGCAGATCCTTCAAGACACGAGAAGACGTGTCATACTTATCGGACATTAAAGGGCTCAACATATTCGTGGCACCATTCGAAGAAGAACTTTTCCTATCCGGCGACTCTATTGCATTCAACCTTGCCTATTCTGACAGCCTGCAAGGGATGACGATGCTGCTAGCGTACAACCTGCGCGTTGGTGCGATGATACCTATCCTTCGGGAGAACAACTATCACCTGCTCGATGTCATCATGGGACTCGACGCGATCGGCATGAAGAACATAATACTTCACTACGCCCCGCTAAATCCAGGGGGATCCATGCCCCGCTATAGCGACCTGCACCAAGGGGTGCTCAACGCGATCGATTCTGTCAACTTCATCGTCCACATCGAAGGGATCCCCCCATGCATGATCGGAAGGGAGAGCGAACACTCATCGCGGTTCCTGACCATCAATGACAATCTGAAGAGGCAAGCGCCCGCGTGCTCTGAATGCAAGATCCGCAACGAGTGCCCTGGGATCTATGAGAGATACCTGGAAGAGAACGGCGCTGGAGAACTGGCACCCTTCAAAGACGGATCAGGGGACAACAAAGCCCGACGCAATGCGGACCGCTCCAAAGCGCAGTCTGCTGCCGACGAGCTCGCCAAGACGATAAGCGAACATTCGGATAAACCCTGCCTCAAACTCTCGTCAGATGAACTAATCGCAGCGATGAGATCCATCGAGGACCAAGGCACGATCTGGGGGACCATAGAGAACCTGGGATACCCAATCCCTGTAGTGATAGATATAATAGAGAGGCTGAAAGAGAAAGGGCTGGCGGAGGTCAACGGAGAAAAAACAACTCTCAATGACCACCTCTCCAATGCACCTGAAGATTTCCGTTCATTCGACAGCTGGAGACTGCCGTCAGACCCACAATACTGCCAACTAAGGGTCAGATCGACAGACCTGGCCGAGAGAGCTAAATATGTCGTGAACCAATGCGGAGCAGGCGGGCGGATAGCAGTGCTCGGGGATGATGACTTCTTCTCGTTGACACTTGCCGCGAGCGGGCATTTCTCAGAAATCGTGCTGTTCGAGATAGATGAAAAGATAAGCGCAAGGATAGCCGAGATCGCGCAGCGCGAAGGGCTGCCGCTTATCGTGGCACGCCATGACCTGCGCAAGCCACTCCCTGCCCGGTTCCTGCGCATGTACGACGCATTCTACACAGACAGCCCCTACAGCCTCAAAGGATTCGAGCTGTTCGTATCCCGCGGCATACAACTGCTGTCTCCTGGCGGGAAGAAGCACGGGTTCGCATCATTCTCATGCGAGATACCGGTCATGGAAGACCTCGAACTGCCAGTCCAGAAAGCGATCACAGACATGGGGCTGTTCATCGAGAGGAAAACACTGCCTGCAGCGAACGTGATCCCGGCTGAATTGAAAGCACGCTTTCCGACCTATGAATCGCTGAAAAAAGCCATCGACGACGCGCCAGCGAACTTGAGCGAACAAGAAAGATGGTACCTCGCATGCCTCGGCCGAAAGGAGACCCTGTTCCACTTCCTTACCACAGAACGCACAAAGCCCATGATCTTCGGAGAATGCACAGACGAGATCTACTATGAAGAAGAGCCGCTGGAATTCTACCTGAATAACATGAGATGGAAGGAGAGGCAAACTCCGGATAATCAATCGGCTCAGTAGCAAGTCTTATCCTACGATAGGTCGACAGCTTCGGACCTTAGAACATTCAAAATCGAAATCGACATCCCCCGGATGGGGCCTCCCCCCTGTCGAGGATAATCCAACAATACAAGAAGGTCCGACCCCCGGCCGTCGACCACCGCCTTCCTCCTAAACCTACCACACAACCAACCACCAAAAACA
>Ga0074195_1004561_pt1 | contig 11260 bp, 12 predicted proteins | sample EPASupsiteHSE623_FD_64525 | JGI IMG/M metagenome (GOLD analysis project Ga0074195, IMG submission 64525) | Bioremediated contaminated groundwater from EPA Superfund site, New Mexico - Sample HSE6-23 | ecosystem: Environmental > Aquatic > Deep subsurface > Groundwater > Contaminated ...
GTTCAGTTTTGGGTTATGGAGAGAGCTCATTACCAGCACCGTTTGATGAGTATGTAAAAATGGCTTTGTATGATGCTGAATTCCTGAAAGATATTAGATGCGCATATACAATCCTTGAAGATGTAAAAATAGATTATAAAAAGTACAGCTTACTGGCCGGGAAACAGGAATTAAACGTGGGTAAAGCCGTTTGCAGCGAGTTAAAAGGTGCAGACCAATTGGCCTTTTATGTTTGTACTGCCGGCAAAACTATCAGTGAGAAATCGGCAAGTTTGCTCCATTGCAACGACCCTGTTTTAGGCTACGTTTATGATGTTTTGGGCAGCATTATTACTGAAGCTGCCGGTGACCGGATGCAATCTTTCCTTAAAAGTGAAACTGAAATAAATGGGGATCAGTTGACCAACCGCTACAGCCCTGGATATTGCCAGTGGCCCGTGTCTGATCAGCATAAACTTTTCTCTTTCTTCCATGAAAACATTTGCGGTGTCTCTCTTACCGGTTCATCATTGATGCATCCGGCAAAATCGATCAGCGGGGTCATTGGAATAGGGAAAAATGTGAAATATCGTGAATATGTCTGTACCCTTTGTTCCAGTAGTAACTGCATCTATCGCAAAATTTAAAGCGATTTGCAGCTATAAAGTGAATAGGATTAACAAAAAGTTTTACCATTTTATTCCTCTCCTACGATTCCTGATCATTTTCTTTCTTTTTTTTATGTTGTTTTTATCCGGATAATTGGGCATCAGCCGAAGCAAATCAACCAGCATTCTCGAATTTCCTTGATAATTCTTTATTGTATTGCCTGATTTGTCCGTAGTATAACCATTTGCAAGTTCAATCTTCTTAGCTTTCCCTTTCGACTGATAACACCTCGGTATTTCCTGAAAATCAGACATTTTAATTGGATGCCGAACCGGATTCCCATTTCCATCTGTCACAAATACCAGATGCCCTTTCTGAACTTGCCTGATTTCAATATGGAATAGCTTCAGGGCATCGTTATACATTTGTTTACTGGTGATAAAATCCATCCGGTTGAGTTCTGTGAATAGGTTTTCAAGGTTTTGCTTCAGGTTCTTGCTATATGCCGTGAATTTCAGATTAACCTTTTCCTTTGGGTCATCATTGGTTAAGTGATACGTTTGTTCCAAGTCCTTAATGAACTTCTGGACTTTCTCCTTCTCAAAATTGTCTTTGATTTTTTTGCCGCTTTGTTTGTCAATCCGCGTGGATACAATATGGAAATGAACCCGATCAATATCAGCATGTCGATAAACCAGATAGGGCTGGCTTCCGTAACCAAGATGTTTCATCAGGTTGTCAATTTCGTTTCGGATACCCTTTTCTCCTAATCGGATCATGTCATTCATAGTTGGGTTAAAAGAAATATGCAGCCCTTTATTCTTTACTCTCGTATTTGAATCTTCAATGCGCTTGAAAATCTGGTGGCGGTGCTGAGCGGAGTATATAAATGGATTCACCGAAGGTGTATTTCGGCTGTGGTAAAAAGTGGCTTTACCTTCTTTTGCTTTCCGCTCATTGTAGAAAAAAGCATTCGCGGTGCTTGATGCCTGGTGGATGACGATAACCATTTGCTTGGATTTTCTGGTTATTCATTACGGAATATGATCCATATATTTTTGCAAAAGCACAAAGCACTTTTTGAGCGTTTCATAAGAGTTATTCAGGGTTCGCTTATCCTCAGAATCAAGTTGATAGCCCAAATAGGTATTTAGCTTTTTGGCAATCTGGTTTAGGTTAACACCGATTTTATTGAGTTCAAAATCCATTTTGCCCATTAATTCCGAAAATTCCTTACTGGCTTCGATCTTTATGATTTCCCGTTTTCGCAAAAGTTTGGCCCGGCCAAAATCACTTAAAGTCGAGTAGCCTTCTTTCCGGCAACGCTCAGTCAAAAGTTCCTTTTCCCTGTTGGTCAAACGAACCCGGATCCCTTCACCAAGCTTTTTATCTTCTGAAGTTGGAGGCCTCATTTTGTTTCCCTCTGGATTGACTGGATTTTAATTTTTTACTTGTTTTTTGAAAGAGGGGAATCATTATCATCAACCTTTCAGGGAATGAGGGGAATGCTCCGAAGGAAAGCTGTGTTAGGTTTTTGTGGAACAAAAACACATCTTGCATTCCCCTCTTTCATGAGATTCCCTTCCCCTCTTTGAACTTCCTTTTCAATCAAAAAGACAGGAAAAACTTTCTTTCATCTTTCCTGTCTCTGATTATTCAACTCATTGCTGAACACTGGAAAATTCAACTGACACTTTGCTTTGCACCCTGTCGTTTTCCTTCCGATTTTTCTTGTTTGGCCGTTTCGGATTGACCTTGTTTTTCCTGCTTAAAATCAGAAAACCCAATTCTCCGGGATGCAGCATCGATCTGTAGTGCAGCCGAAAACTTCTTTTCATCTTTGCCGGTCATGCCTTCAACTGTCACTTTCTTTCCTGCTGCCAGATTTTCTTTCTGTTCTGCGGATAAATTAGCTCCCTTGATCTTCTCCGGAATCTGAATGTAACTGGAACGAAGTGGAATCAATTCATTCGTTTTGGAATCAATACTCAGATAGTAATGATCCTTCTTTCCATCCCGTCCAGTCAGTTCCACCGTTTTGCCCAGATTTTTGTCATTCAGCAAAGCTCCTTTTTCCTCCTTGGAAAACTTATGCCCCAGGTACTCATCCGGGATATTCAATCGTTGGATTGGATGAACCTTAATCCCGACTGATCCATCCTCATTGCTTTGCAAACGGATTTTGGCCGGAATCCGGTAATCCTCTCCATTGATTTTAGCGTTGACGGTGTAGAGTTTGTCCGAACGGAAACCGTTCAGGAAATCGGTCATTTCCTGCTTTTCCATTTTCTGGATCAGGTCTCGGTTAATACCTACTTTTTCGAGCTTGTCAAACGGAATCTGGTCCATGCTCATGCGTGTTTTCTGTTGTTCCATAATTTTTAATTTTAAAAGATTAATCAACTTCAAATACATGTTTCTCCCTGCGGTTCAGTTCTACCAAACCGCGAAGGATTTTATATTTTTCTTCCGGATCCCGGATGGCATCCAACCGAAATATAGGAGTCGTTTTATCTGAGGTGTATATAATCAGGTTGCCCAGGCCAAATAGCCGGTAAATCGGAGGCCTTTCCACACGGTAATCCTTGATCCGATAGTTTTCTATAAACTCGTGTTTTCTCCGGAATATTCCTGAATAGTATCTGAGTTCTTCAGCATGGATCTCATAGCGGATGCAGTAAACCCGAAGGACTTGATAAGCCAGGTTCAGCAAAACAAATACACCCAGATAATAGGGTAATAGATAAAGATGTAAGATCAGTTTTTCAGGGATAGAATGGACAGGGAGTTGCTGTTTCAGCATTTCATCCATTAAAAGGATAACCGGTACTGCCAGAATCGTCAGCAGAAAGGTTTCCAGATTAATCAACTGTGATGGTCTGCTTTTGAAGTAAACGGTATTTTGAATCATTATTTTTTGGATTTTTTAGTAGTTAAAGTCTTTTGTTGGAATTGATCTTTGTTGTCTGATTGATCGGGTTCTGATCTCTGGATAGTGATTGACCGGATATCGTTCTGTATTTTGGTCCGGTTACGCTCCAATACATCCGGGATATTATCAAACTGGTAAAAATCTGGAATTGGCACAAAGCGCTTTTCTTCCAGTTCCTGAGCTTTCACATCGACATTGATCAGACAATTAAAATTTTTCTGGGAGATGGCTTCTCCATAGTTGTCGGCTACTTGCCCCACCATATAACCTTGAGGCAAGGTGGCAATCTTGCCCTCTGGTACCAGGAAATCTAGTTGTGTGGAAAACGTAGAGGATTGGGTATTCCGGTTAATATTTACCGACTGCCGTTCCTGAAGGATTTTGCCCATCCGCCCCTGGATGAACCTTGCTGTTTCCCCGGCAGCCTGACCGGAAAACACATTACCGATGTTACTGGTGATGGCGTTGGCCTGTTCTTTTCCGTAATCGCGGATAAGTTGGTCAATGGTCTGAACGCCTAGTAATGTAGAAATCCGGTTACTCCTTGCTGTGGCAATCAAAGTATCCAGTCCCCTGAAGTAAATTGTCGGCAGCTCATCAAAAATTAGGGATGACGGTTGCTGGTGCTTCTTGTTGATGACTTTCAGCATCCGGGTAATGTAAAGCGATAAAACAGCCCCGTACATTTCAACCCGAAGCGGATTGTTGGCCAGGCAAAGGATTTTTGGTGATTCCGGGTTATTGATGTCCAGCGAAAAATCATCGCCCGAACATATCCAGTAAATCTCCGGGCTGATGATCTTCGAAATGGCTATTTTCAGGCTTCCAAGTTGGCCTTCCAACTGTTCACTGGCCCCGCGTTTATGGGCATTGATAAAAGGATTGATAATGTTCGCAACATCTTTTTCCTGCTCTAATACGGCGAACAAATCATCGTAATCCATCTGCAGCAGTTCGATGGCATGAGGCAGAGTACAGAATTGTCCGTCTTTGTACTTCTTTAAAAACCAGATCACGGCTGCAAAAAAGGAAACTGCAGATTCGGAGAAAAATTCACCCTGTTTGCGTATCCATTCCCTGTTCAGGTTATACAGAACGGTCCTCGATGATTCAAAGGCATCAATGGGGCTTTCCATCCACTCCGGCGCCAATGGGTTACACCGGTAGGATTTTTGGATGTTCTCAAAGTTGATCACATAGAACCTGGTGGAGTCCGACAGTTTTCCGTTTTTCTTTGCCTTCAGAAAATGGTTGTAAGTAACCAACGATAAATCAGGATATTTAAAATCATAAACGCACATCGAAAAACCTTTTTTCAGGTGCTGCCGGATAAATGGAAGTACAACCGAAAATGATTTCCCGGAACCAGGTGTTCCAATGACCATCGTTGCCCTGAATGGATTAACAATGTTGATCCAGCCTTCCTGTTGTTTGTCTTTATATAGATAGCGGGTCGGCAGGTTCACCGAATATTCGTTCTCCTTTAGTATCTGTTCCTGCGGAAAACTTTCGTTCTCCACGTTGAAGCGGTCTTTCATCAGATTGACGTTGATCAGCTTGGAGATGTTGTCAAAGCCGATGTTCAGAAGTACAAAGCCAAAGAACGTCAGGATCAGGTAAGATACCGGATAAGATTTAAACAGGATTAGGCTTCCCCAATACAGAATCAGACCAGCAATCACTTGCCCGACAATGGAAGAAACGGTGAGTTCGCGATCCTTGTGGGCTTTGGTTCCGACACAGGTAATAGCCAGAAACACCAAACAAACGGTCTTGGATTTATAGACATTTACCAGAAATGTCAGGTTTTGCAATTTGGCAACCAACGGATTAAAAGCCGGAATATCTATCCCGTGCGCCGTAAAGTAACCCAATTGGTTCAGGTACATGGACAAAAACAGTAACAGGTAGCTGAAGAACCGAAACCCTTCGTGCAGTTTTTCCAATTCTCTTCCTTCGGTCATCGACATAGTTTGTGCTTTTAGCCTTTCAGAACCCTCCTGTTTGGAGGATTCTGAATAGCATGTTTTAAATTTTCTTTTGTCTGAGGAATCGCCTGAATTGCGATTTACTTCAGGGATTTGGCTTTCATTATATTCTTATTCTTCAGGCTGAAGCTGAGTTTTCGGCCAGTGTTGCCCAGCGCTTTTTCATTGAGTTCAATCTTTAGGATACGCTGATCGGGAATGGTCATCTTTTCGATCACAAATACTTCCCGAACCGTGACTTCGCCCGGAATACGCTGCACTTTGTTCTGTTGGTATTCTGGGAAGACTTGGTATTCCTGCACATTCGTTGCTTTGGCTTTTTTCTTATCGGTAATCCAGAAATTAAAACTTTCCACATCATAAGCCATGTTGGTTTTATTAGTGATCTGAAGCTCAAAAAAGAGCGCATCGTTTTTCAGATGAATGGTATTGAGCCGGATTTTGATTCCGTCTTTTTCTGTTTTTCGTTTGCGAAACTTATGCTTGTGCTGATCCAGAACCTGATCACAAAGGTCTTTCAGGAGATAGTCAGGCATCATCTTTCCGGAAAAGGCCATGGCTTTTTGCGAATCAAAAGATTCAATCGGGTAAGTGATCGGTGCCTCGTTGCCATACTGTAATTCGAAAGAATAAATCCGGTCGGCACAAACCACGGTTAGGGAGGTCGGCTTTTGAAAAGGTTGCACTGCTTTGACCCGAATCAGGTTTGCCATTTCGGGAACAACTTCGGCCTGAATTATCGAATAATCTCCGGCTTGTACATACACAACGTTGTCAGGGCAAACCAGATGGCTGGTTTTAGTATCTGAAATTTTTAAGATATTTTGTGCGCTAACTGAAATATGGATCAGTGCACAAATCAAAATGATTAAAAAGGTTTTCATGGTTATTTGCTTTTGTTGATTAAATAAACGAGGGTATTTTTCTTGATAGTAACTTTTTTGATTCGGATCATTTTAAGCAGAGATTGGGCCGTCCGATCCGCTGCCTGCATCCCCATATAAGTCAGCGGATTGTTGCTTACACCGAACATCGAGGAAGTGTTAGCGCTGCTGCCAACGTCTTTGGCAACCTTTCGGGAGGCGTTATCGGGGACATACAGGCCGGGCAGTCCGTCCAAGTCGCAAACAGTGACTTCAACCGGAACAAATTTTTCACCTACAGGAATTTGCAGCACCTCAATCTGGAGACGTTCGTTGCTGACTTCGCAGATGCCATACAGAAAAGTATTGACCGGAATTTTTACTCCATTCAACCAGGCTTCTTCCAATAGTCGCAACTTCACCCGATTACCAGTTAATACCGTGGTAGTTTCATAAACTTCAGCTTCAATCACCGGAACGGCTGACTCTTTGGGTTTAAACCCGGATTTTCCGCCTTTCTCCAGGGTAGAACGTTTGTTCTTTTCGGCTTCCAGTTTCTCATTTTTAGCTGACGTTTCTTTTAGCCGGATGCTCAGTGAATCATTCTGTTTCGCCAGTTTGCTGTTTTGCCGGAAAACCTTGTCCAGTTCTTCAATACCAGTTGGAGCAAATGAAGCTGGTCCTTTTTGATCTCTGGAATCCCTTTTGTCTTTCACTGCCTGATTTGAGTCTGCATCCTCATTTTGTGATTTTGCTTCTGACTGGCTGTTTCCTAAATCTTCCCGGACTTTCTTTTCCTTTTGCCGGATGTGTGCCAGCAAATCGGTGGAAACATCAGCATTCAATTCAGGAACCGGGTCGTTCTTATACAAATTCTTCTTTTCAGAAAGCAAACTTTCCTCAGTTAGAGTTTCCTCTTCCAAACTTTCCTCATTGGTGGAATCAGTCTCCCCTGCAATGTTATAATCATGGCTCGTAGTGACTGCCTTTTTCGAGGAATAGTTGTCCATCTTATCGTAAATAGCGACGCTTTTATCAGCATCAGGAAGGGTGTAATTGGCACCTTTGGCAGTTTGCTGCTCTTTTTGCTTTTGTTCTTCCTTTTCCTTCTTTTCGCCCCCTCCCAATACATAGAATATCAGGACAATAAAAGGGATCAAAACCAAAGGAAGGAAAAGCAATGGCTTATTTCTTTTCAGGTATGCTTTCATGTATTTCTTGTTTTAGAATGGTTTCAAAGGAGTCAACGGGCATTTCGAAAGAGAGGGATTTTTTGTTTTTCAGGGTTTTCCCCATATCCGGTTTTGCTTCACTTAACCGCGAAATGGGTTCATGTATCAGTTTCGGTTTTGGGAACACAAAAAATGAAACCAGGTACAGCAGGAAGGATACGCCCAAAATGACGGCCCATTTCTTCTTTCGTTTGGCCGGATCAAGCTTTTGATCTTCCTGGTCCAAACGGTCGATCCATTCATGGAACCGGATGGTTTCGTTGATCCGGGTCACAAGGTTTTTTGATTGTTTATTTTCAGGTTTCATAATCGTTGTTTTTGGGATTAAAAGGATTTACGTTTCATAGTTTCCAAGTCTTTATTGTCGGTTATCAGCCAATCTTCAATCATAAATCCATGCGGGTTATTGTCTGTCCGGGAGATATTCCGGAGCCGTCCGGAGGTTTCAAGATTTCGGATGGTGATGTTGGATTTGCGCACAATCTTTTGGCGTCCAAAAAACTGAAAATGGTAGGGATAGGCGGAGAAGTCGATCCGCACCGAATCGGTAGTCAGGGTCATGCTGATGTCCGATGCTATGACCTGGTTATAGACATTGTTTTCCTTGTAGGACTGGTGTTGCTTCATGGCCGAACCATCGGCCAGATAGAGTGCTTCCCTGGCATTGTTTTCGATGTACTGTTTGTCGGGCTCCATTGTGAAAAACAGCTCGTGAAAGCGTTTCACATGGTCTCTGGCTTCTGCCGGACGGTTATCCGTGATGTCAGCACGAAGGGCCAGTAATAAGGACTTGCCGTTGTCCAGCACATATATTTTTTGCCTGGATCTTTCTACCAGCCCGATGGAACGGGTAAAAACAAAGGTGCTGAAGCCGGTCATGAACAGGCTAACTGCCAAAAGGATGTAAACGGTAAACCGGAATTTTCGCTGTATATCAAATATCTTGTTCATTTGTAATTGATTATTCAATATTGATTATTGGATATTTATTATTGGAAATTTGTTCTTTCCTGATTATTTCACTGCTCCTTTGGTAACCATCATCATGGCCGCGGTTTTCACCATACGTCCCCCACCGGTGCCGGTACCGGATGCGCTGACGATCCACGAAGCGATTTTGGGCACCATCATCAGACCCACAATGCCGCAAACCGGAACGACCATATTGGAAACGTAATACAGTGATGGCTGGTAAATGAGCGTTGTTTTGGTCAGAGCAATTTCGACATCGAGCACATAGATCAGCACTTCCTGAACCAATGAAAGGACAATCAGGGCAATGGGCAGATACAGGTTCACATTCACAAACCGGGCAATCCATTGAAGGTAATTTTCCTGAAAACCATCAAAGATGGAGACGGCAAATACCAGTGGCCCAAAAATGATCAGCAGCACACAAAAGACCGTGCGTAAAAAGGCAATCAGATATACCAAGGCCTCAAAAAAGGATTCCAGAAGTTGCCGGACACTGTCCATAAAATAGAAGTTGATCTGGTGCTGCAAAGCCCTGCCGGAAACAATGTTGTAGGTGGTCAAAAGCAGGTTAACGCCTTTGTCCCAAAGTGAGGCTTCTTTCTCCTCGTTTTCCTGAAAAGAAGGCAAATCTACCGCCAGGATTGCATCCTGCTTTTCTTCCAACTTAGCTGCCACGATGTGTTTTTTATCAGCATAAACAGCTTCAGAGAGCTTGGTCAGCCCTTTGGTGGGAACCATCAGCAGTTGGACAAAGGGAGCCCAAAAAGTAATCACCAATACCAGTGCAAAAGGCCGGAGAAGTGGTAATAGGGAAATCGGATTATCAGCAATCAGCTGTTCATAGATGCGTTTGGAGATGTACAGAAAGGCGGCAATGCCGCCAATGGCGCGGGCCATGTTGACCAGCAACTGGGCATTGTCAAGTCCTCCCCGGACCAATACATCCGTAAATTGAAAAAAGCTTTGGGTATTCATTACTTGTAATAGCATAACAAATAAGTTTTTAAAGCCCCTCCTGGCCTCCTACTTCGGCAAGCTCAGTAACCACCGAAGGGGAGGGAAAGGGAAATGGTTGAATAGTAAATCGTAAATAAAACAATCGTAAATTTTCCTTATTCTTTCAGGAAAGCGTAAGATTGTGGTACATTGTTGTTGAAAGCCTGCATGTGCAATACCTTTCGGTAGGTGTAGTCAGTCTCTCCGATTTGCTTGTTTAGTTCGCAACGGATTTCGTCAAAGGCTTCCAGCTTTTTGCCGTGGTCGGTCAGAAACAGGTTGACGGAAATAAACCGTGTAAGCAATTCATCAGCCTCATTCTGGTAAGTTTGCCTGAGCCATTTGCAGTTGGGTAGTTTATCCATGTTATCAATGCTGATGTACAATCGGATAAAGCTGGAAGCAATGCTGTACACATCGGGCAACTGATCGGAATTGGCATCGAAGATTTTTTTCTCGATGTCCCGTTGGGTTTCCGTATTGTTTTTGATCTGGGTTGTTTCCTCATGCCTTTTCTTCATCTGGGACTTTTCAATCAGCCTTTCGATGATCTTCAGCAGGTTGGTTTTCAACATCCCGGCGTATTCTTCCGTGTCATATACCAATGCTGCATCAACTTCTATGTAGTAGTGCGTCGGCCAGGTGCGGATAAACACATGGGGAACAGGGATTAACCAGCCTTTGAAGGCAATAAAAGAAAGCGGATAGGTTCCTTGCATGTCCGGATAAGTTCCATTCCACGGTTTAATGTCAAAAACCTGGGCTTTCAATTCCTTCCCCGGCAGCAATGCTGCCAAGGGAAAGATAAGTATGAAAAGTATTGTTTTCATGGATTGTCTTGAAATTAGTCGTTGATTGTTAATCATAAAGGGTGTAGTAAAAAGCGAACTTTTCGATCTGTCCGGTATTGAAACTGCGTTGGTAGGAAGCCCAGGCCAGCTTGTTGTAGAGGTAACAGATGGTTCCGTAGTGTTTTTTCACTTCGTTATAAATCCCGTTGATGGTGTCGTACCGCTGTTTGTCGTCCATCATAAACAGGTCGTCTTCCACTATGGTGTTCAAGATGGTGGTGACCAGCTGACGGCTGTCATCCAGCACCAGGTCAAATGATTCGACAATCACCGCGGCTTGTCTCGTTGTGAAATTCTCATCCTGAACCAGCAAAGGCAGTTTGGTGGTGTAGATGTAAATGATCTTATCCAGCATCTCTTTGGTCTGTTTGATGCGCTTGTAATCTTTGATCAGGTATGAAACCTTTTGAAGGCTTGCCAGCTTCTGCTGATCGATCCCGACCAGTTCTGAGGTTAGCCCTTTGATGTCGCCGTTCAGGATTTTAATCAGCACATTGTACCAGTTAATCTCAGACAGGATTCCCTTTTCCTGCTCCCATAAAGCTTCCCGTTGGATGCCTGCCCCAACATCGGTCACCGGAGCCTGGGCAAAAGTGTTTTTTGGGATGAGTATGTTGAATAAAACAACTATCCCGAGGATCAAAAATGTTGCTTTTGTTTTCATGGTTGTAATTGTTGATGTTTTACATAGATTTGAGGATCTCGACAAAGGATTGGTTCTGTCCTTCCTGAAGTTTTTTAAGGATCGTTTCCTTTTCGCTTTGTTCAGAGGTGTAGCAGTCGGCTAAGTACCCAGCGCCTTATCGCATTTCTGCGGTAGGTTTCCGGGAACTCG
>Ga0074195_1004562_pt1 | contig 11258 bp, 6 predicted proteins | sample EPASupsiteHSE623_FD_64525 | JGI IMG/M metagenome (GOLD analysis project Ga0074195, IMG submission 64525) | Bioremediated contaminated groundwater from EPA Superfund site, New Mexico - Sample HSE6-23 | ecosystem: Environmental > Aquatic > Deep subsurface > Groundwater > Contaminated ...
GGTGGGGTGGTGATAAGGGGATGGGGATTGGGGTTGAATATTTGCTGTAAGGCGATGATAATATGTGACGCGATGAGTATTGGATCGACTACCTGGCTGGGTGTGGCGGCATGACCGCCTTTGCCCCTGACCGTAATAAAAAACTCATCGGTGGATGCCATGTAGGGACCGGGTTTCAGTCCTACATCGCCTGCATCCAGGTTGTTGATCACATGCTGCGCGATCACAAGCCGGGGTTTTGGATTGTCGAGTACTCCTTCGTTGATCATGGTGATCGCCCCCCCTGGATAGGACTCCTCCGAAGGCTGGAAAAGCAATTTCACCGTACCTTCAAACTGGTTCCTCAATCCCTGCAGTATCTTTGCAGCGCCCAGCAGACAGGCCATGTGCACATCATGCCCGCATGCATGCATCTTACCGGGAACCTGCGATTTATAATCAGTTTCATTTTCTTCCCACACCGGCAAGGCATCCATATCGGCCCGAAGGGCGATACATGCTGCCGAAGCGTTATTCCCTTCAATCAAGCCTACTATGCCGGTCCCGGCGATTCCCCGCTGGTAACGGATGCCATATTCATCCAGCTTTTGACAGATAAAATCTGAGGTATGAAATTCCTCGCACGATAATTCCGGGTTCTGATGCAGATGCCGCCTAATCGCCACCACTTCATCGAAAAGGGAATCAGCTAATATTTTAATCTGCTGTTCTAAATAGACCATGTGATTTTGGTTTAGTTTATTATTACCTTTTGCGTCGAAATCAATGCTCCGGCCTGCAGCCTCAGGAAATACATGCCCTTCCTTAAATCATCCAGATTCAGGTGTATCCTGTTTCCGGCCGGCACAATATCTTTGACCTCCATCAGCTTTGCCCCCGTGAGATCGAACAGCAAAAGGCTGCATGGGGCGCTGATTTTGTCGCTGATTTCGAGGGTCACACTGCCGGATGACGGATTCGGGTATATCCTGTACAATGGTTCCGTGATGCTGTCATCCATGCCTGTGCAACCGCCAACGGTGATGTAGCCGGCTTTCAGGATTGACTTCATGTGGATACCGTCGGAAACTGTAAGCTTGACATCAAACTTACCAGTCTGCGAGTAAATAACCGAGGGATTCAATTCAGTGCTGGTTGCCGGTGTACCGCCCTCAAATTCCCAGGAACGGCTGGTGATGCTTTCAAAGGAATCATCGGTAAAGCTAACGATTCGGTCGAGACAAGCGGTAGTTTTATCGGCATGAAATAACGGAAATGGACCTGTGATATTCAGTTCGAAAAACTCAAGGTATCGCTGCATCAGGTTTTGCCGGGTCGACGGTTCGCCATTTTCAACCAGGGAACCAAAATCGAGGAAGGTTCCGATGGTTTTATAATCTTCCCCATCATAGGCTATTTCAAGATTTTTCGGAGGATTATCGGCATTGGTCAAAGTGGCAAATGCAGGTTCAACTGGTATAAAACTAAAGAGCGCCAGTTCCTGGGGGCCTTCGTAACCAAAGGTCATTGCTGCGGTGAAAGTTTGCGGAATTCCCATTGCCTGCGGGTAGTAATAAAACGGGATCTTCGTGCTGGTATATTTAAACCAGGGATGCAGGGGTGTTTTATTCAGATAATACCATGTATGATAGCCCTCCATGTAAAGCTTGCCTCCATTGGAAAGATAACCTGAAAGGGAATTAGCCTCTTCAAGGTTGATGGTGTGGGAACCCTGGGTTGAGGATCCCAGAATCACGAAAACACACTGATAATGATGATAATCAAACGGCAACGCGAATAGGCTGTCATACCCGATGTGCAAGCTGTCGAGCGCCTCGGCCATGGCCTCAAACGAGGTCCGCGTGGATGCAAGGTTAACGAGGGCGACCGGCCTTTTTCCTAAAACCAAATGAAAATCCCTGGAAAGGATAATCCCCTCATTGTCGGATAGTTGCGCCTGCATCAAGGCATCATGTCCCGCCGGTGATTTTCGGGATGCCGCGATTTGAAAGTTGAAATTTGTCTTTGCATTGGGACCAAACTCTTCAATGGAGATGGAAGAGGGGCCCAGAATAGAGACCAGGGTATCGTATGATATCAGTTTCAATAAAAGGTTGCTGCTTCCAAGGCTGCCTGAATTTTCAACCGGGATAGCGAGATCGGCTACCTCTCCGGGATCCAGCATGCCATTTTCCCCGTCCATTACCTGGGGTGGTGCGATGACCAGGTTATATCCGGTAACATGGAACAGCATCTCCTTTTTCCAGGTACGCTGGCCGGATTGAGCATACATGGCAAGCCTCACCGGGTATTTATCGGGCAACTTCTGGCGTAGGGTAAACGCAAATGCAGCTTCAACCGTAAAGGGGATCCCCGGCTGAAGGTTGGGCACAGTAACCAGGCTGTCAGTTATCATGACCAATGAATCCAGCGATCTGATATGCATTACCATGTTCTGCAATGGCTGCAAACCCAGATTGGTCATCTGCAACTTAAGCCCTGCATCATATCCAAATTCCAACTGTTCGCTGCCATTGCATATAAGCTGTTGAACAACCTCCAATCCTCCTGACAGGGTAAAAAGTCTCACATCTGTTATCTTTCCTGCATCAGCAACCTGAATAGGAATATCGTAAATTATGGAAGAGTCGGCCTCCATCACTTCCAGCAGACCATCGCTGGTCATGGAAATGCCCGTAGGCAATACCGGGGGAAAAAAGCGGTAGCTCATCCCTGAAATATCATTGGCATTCCATTGGGTCCTTAAATTGAAATTCTGCTCATCTCCCCTGGAAATCCCGGAGTAAAAAGTGTGGAGGAATCCCTGGTTATCCATGGTCCCGTAACGAAATTCAAACTGTCCATCCGGGTAAAGTATCAAGGCAAAATCATTCACCGAGCTGGTTACATATCTTTCAACGGATACCTTCCAGCGGATAATGAGGCTGTTGCCGTCGGACTGATACCAGATGCCGTCATTTTTATTGGCCTGGTAGGTGTAATACTGAGAAAATGAAGGTGTTATAGAGGCAAATGTCTCCAGCATGTTCATTTCATCGGTTATATATGGTTCGGGCAGATACTGCGGATCGAAGGTGATGAATCCGTAATAATTCACATAAATGCTGTCGTATTTTTTACCATAGAAGGGAAAGCTGAAAGGCAAAGGCAGGGCAACATACGATGTATACTCCTGGTGCACCTGTATCGAAGTCCCGGTGATCATGGGCATCGCATCTTGCGATGGGATCCTGGTGTAATTCTCAGGGATGGACCAGTTATAAGGCAGTCTTCCGCCTGAAGCCTCCAGTTGGGCCTGGTATGGCTGATCAGGCATCATCGGGGGCAGGTTATTGTTGATGATGTGAACACCGGGTTTTGTCATCGTTCCAACCACCGATACATAGGTGAGATTGTTATCCTGGATGGCAACCTCCTCCTCAGCAACCGGATACTCGTGAATCCCATTCTGATAGTTGATAAATGAGGCCTGCGTGATCATGCCCTGTCCAATATGTTCGGGGTCCCGCTCTTCGACCATCAAAAAATAGCGCGCGGGTTTATCGGGTGCGACAAAATTCAGCAGCGGTGTTACGTCAAGACCAAACTCAATGTTTTTGGCTTCAGGCAGTGAGTCGACCCCCATCATGGCATGGTCGGCCCCCTGGAAGTTGAATATCGGAAAATCAATGACATGGTCGGGCAATTGGTGGAGGGTATCACCGCTTACCCCGGCCAGTATCCGGATCTTGTCGCGGGAGTTGTAGTTCAGGTTCACCTTGAGGGTGAGAAGTGGCTGGTATGCCGAATCGGCTTCTACAACATATACCCTGTTGTTCCATACACCACCTAAAGGATAATGCTGGGCGAAGGAGCTGTAGAGGGCATAGGTATACCCGCCGTTGCTCCACCAGAATCCGTAGGAATTGGCGATCTTGAATGCCCCTATTTCCCAGTCGCGTGCGTCAACGACCCCATCCCAGTTGATATCGATATGATTGGTATATTGTCCGTCCTGATTTAGGTCAAACCTGATACTATCATTATAACCAACCACTGTCAACCCGTGATTCGGATTGGGCTGCCAGAAGGTAACCACATTCATTCCGGCTTCGGGGGTTCCTGCAGGGAGCTGGGACATGGACACCAACGAGCCGCTACTGGTTGTAAAGCATGCAATTCCTCCGGTGGGCGATCCATTGAGGTGATCATAAAGATAATTTCTCAGCGTATTGATCCCGTCGGCATTGTTTATTTCGATCGCGTAAACCTGTTTGAGGTGATTGAACATACCCCTGTAATACTTATCATACCCGCTGATCCAGCCTAAAACAGAAGTTGATGTATCGTTACCATAATCAGCAAGCGTCATATGTCCCTGCTGTTTGATCACCTCAAAACTCTGAAGGAAGTTCACCCCCTGGTAACGGTATCCTTCATTCATGAAATTCCAGGTGTAGTGTGTAGGGTAATTGTGCTCTACATACCATCCCGGCAGGTTTCGCAAACGGTTTATTTCGTATCCGAACACATAATTGACGCCACAGTACTGCTGACAAGTATAAAACACATACTGGTCCTTGATCCCCGGCCAGTAGTCGTTTTGCGAATTGTCAACCACGGTGGGCAGCGACCGGTTCCGGTATATTTCGGGCATGTTGAGCAATGGCACCCTGACTGCCGCAATCGAGTCACGGACCCTGTCGGCATGGGGATACACCGGGGCGATAAGCCGGTTTTCGGTTTCCTGGGCGGTAACAGTGCCCATCATCAGGAGGAGCAGTGGAAAAGCGTATATCAGCGATCGGAAAGGATTCATAAAGTGCAATGTTTTATAGTTTTACCACTATACTTCGGCTGTTTGAGTATGCAAATAAAAGCAAACTCAAACACTCAGTATAACTGCATCTAAACACGATTGTTTTCGCAATCCTGTCAAGATGCAATATAGACACGCAAACCAGTTCCAAGGTTGCATGGAGGCAACAAAGTTAGGAAGAAAATCAAGGAGATTTAGGTTGACTTTGGATTAGTAGATGATAAATGACACGAACAAATTTCATTTGTCATTTGTCACTTGTCACTTGTCACTTGTCACTTGTCATTTGTCATTTGTCACTTGTCACTTGTCACTTGTCACTTGTCATTCTAAAGAGGAATATTCCCGTGTTTCTTCGGCGGATTGGTCTTACTCTTATTTTGGGTCAGTTCAAGCGCCTGTATCAGCTTTGTCCGGGTTTGGCGTGGCAGGATGATTTCATCCACGTAACCAAGCTCAGCAGCCTTGTATGGATTCGCAAATGTTTGACGGTAATTGTCAACCGCTTCGGATCTGTCGGCCTCATTCAGTTTTCCCTTGTGAATGATATTGACAGCGCCTTCGGGGCCCATCACGGCAATTTCGGCTGTGGGGTAGGCATAATTCACGTCGGCACCGATGTGTTTGCTCGACATGACATCATAAGCGCCACCATAGGCTTTACGGGTGATCAGGGTGATCTTTGGAACCGTTGCCTCGGAGAAGGCATAAAGCAACTTGGCACCGTGCTTGATGATCCCGCCAAACTCCTGGTTGGTACCGGGAAGGAAGCCGGGAACATCCACGAAGGTGATGATCGGGATGTTGAAACAATCGCAGAACCGGACGAAACGTGCTGCCTTGATGGATGAATTGATATCGAGCACGCCGGCCAGGAAAGCAGGCTGATTGGCAACGATGCCAACGGGTTTTCCGCCCAAACGCGCAAATCCGGTGAGAATATTTTGCGCATAGTGCGGCATTACCTCAAAGAAATTATGATTATCAACCACCGTGATGATGATATCCTTCATGTCGTATGGCTTGTTCGGATCGGCCGGGACCACGGTCTGCAGCTTCTCATCCTGGCGCATCACGTCATCCGTGCATGGCTGCGTGGGCGGATCTTCCATATTGTTGGCTGGCAGAAAACTCATCAGCTCCCTGATCATCAGCAAGATCTGCTCATCGTTTTCAGCGGCAAAATGCGCAACGCCACTTTTGCTATTGTGTGACATGGCACCCCCGAGATCCTCCATGGTCACCTCTTCATGGGTTACCGTTTTGATCACCTCAGGACCCGTGACGAACATGTAGCTCGACTCTTTCACCATAAAAATGAAATCGGTCATGGCCGGGGAATATACAGCCCCTCCGGCACAAGGGCCCATGATGGCTGATATCTGTGGGATCACACCCGAGGCCATCACATTGCGATAAAAGATATCGGCATAGCCGGCCAGACTTTCAACACCCTCCTGGATACGGGCTCCGCCTGAGTCGTTCAAACCGATCAGCGGGGCGCCCATGCGCATGGCCATATCCATGATCTTCACCACTTTATCGGCATTGGCCCGGCTCATGGTTCCACCAAAAACGGTAAAATCCTGGGCGAAAACAAAGGTAAGGCGCCCGTCAATTTTGCCATAACCGGTTACCATGCCATCGCCCGGTACCTTGTTGTGCCCCATTCCGAAATCGTGACACCGGTGCATCACAAGCTTATCCATTTCAACGAATGAATTGACATCCAGCAGTGTCAAAATGCGCTCACGGGCAGTCATCCTCCCGTTTTTATGAATCTTGGCAATCTTTTCAGCACCGCCGCCAAGTTCAGCCTTGCGATTTTTATCTTCAAAAAACTGGTAACGTTCTTCTATGGTCTGCATAAATGGTAATTATTAAAATCTCAAAATTTAAAAAAAGTGACCTTGTAAAATGATAACCGGATCCTGAGCGGAGCCGAAGGATCCTTCGACTCCGCTCAGGATCCGCATGGTTTCGCTCAGGATCCGCATGGTTTCGCTCAGGATCCGCATGGTTTCGCTCAGGATCCGCAAAGCATGGCTGATTGCTAAACCTCCACATTCTCCAATTTTATCATCAGCTGGTGCGAATCAACGGTATCTCCCTCCTTCACAAGGATGGCCTGGACAACCTTATCGCCGGTGGCCTTGAATTCGCTTTGCATCTTCATGGCCTCCACAATGATCAGGGTTTGTCCGGTTGTTACCAGATCGCCAACCTGTACCGGGATCTTTACGATTTTCCCGGGCATCGGCGATAGTATCTGGTTGGAGCCTTCCACTTCAATCCCCTGATTGCGGTTGTGAATATATTTCGATTCCGCATCGATGACCTCTGCATTGAATGTTTTGGCGAAGGTATTCACGATGTATTTTTTACTGCTTTCACCGCGGATGAGCTCTACATTGTAGGAATGCCCCTTATAGAGGATCGAATAGACGCCGTTTTCAACCTCCACAATGTCGAGGTCGTACTTATGATCGTCAACCTTGATCAAGGCCTTGGTGCCCACCCGGTTGAGGAGTTCGATTTTCGCGGTGCGATGTTCAATGCTGATTTCGTATGCCATGAGATTTGTTATAATCGTAATACATTCCGTTTGCGGCCAAAATCCTTCCAGTTGGTACCCAGTTCCTCGGTATATTTCGGGGGCTGGATTTCAGCCAGCTTGTCCAGATAATCAATAAATGCGGTAATCATAGCCATATCCTCGCATTCGGTTCCGCACAACTTGGTTGTAAATAACCGCTGATGATTGTCTTCAATGAAATGGGTGTTGTATTTTCCATCGATGAAATCCGGGGCATCCATGATCCGTTCAAGAAACTTGATGGAGGTTTTCACCCCGGTGATCTTGTATTCATATAAGGCACGCCGCATCCGGGCGATAGACTCCTTGCGCGATTTCCCCCAGGTAATCAGTTTGCATATCATCGGGTCATAATGCATCGGGATCTCATATCCTTCATACACATAGCCGTCATAACGCACTCCCAGTCCCAGGGGAACAGTGATATGCTTTATGGTACCCGGGTTGGGCATGAAATTATTATCGGGATCTTCGGCATAGATCCGGCACTGGATGGCATGTCCGTGCTGGCGGAGCTCCTCCTGGCTGAATGAAAGGGGCAGCCCGTTGGCAATGTTGATTTGCTCCTTTACCAGATCGACTCCAACTACCCGTTCGGTTACTGGATGTTCAACCTGAAGGCGGGTATTCATTTCCAGGAAATAATAATCGAGCTGGTCGCTGACGATGAATTCAATGGTACCGGCCCCTTCGTAGTTTACCGCTTTGGCTGCAGCCACTGCCTTCTCCCCCATTTCCCTTCGCAGCTCAGGGGTCATGAGTGGGGAGGGTGTTTCTTCAATCACCTTTTGATGGCGCCGTTGGATGGAGCATTCCCGTTCGAAAAGGTGGATGACATTGCCATGCTGATCGGCCAATATCTGAAATTCAATATGATGAGGTGATTCGATGTACTTTTCGATGTAAACGGCATCGTCGCCGAATGCGTTCATGGCCTCTGATTTGGCCATGCGCAACGAAGGTATCAGATCATCCATGGTTTTTACAAGCCGCATCCCCTTACCGCCGCCACCTGCCGATGCCTTGATCATGACGGGCAGGCCAATCTCATTGACGACCTCCACCGCTTTTATTTCGTCCGACAATTTTTCCTTGGTGCCCGGAACAACCGGAACTCCGGATGCTATCATTGTTTGCCGCGCTGTGATCTTATCTCCCATGGTGCGGATGGCATAACCGGCGGGACCGATGAACTTGATGCCTTCGGCTTTACACCGGTCGGAAAATCCGGCATTTTCTGATAAAAATCCGTAGCCGGGATGTATGGCATCGGCACCAGACTTTTTTGCCGCGCCGATGATGGCATCGATGTTGAGATAACTCTCGCGTGAAGGCGCCGGACCGATGCAAAATGCCTCATCCGCATAGCGCACATGCATGGCCTTTCGGTCCACATCAGAATACACCGCAACCGTAATCAAACCAAGCTCCCGGCACGAACGCATAACCCGCAATGCGATCTCGCCGCGATTGGCCACAAGTACCTTTTTTATCATAAATTCACGCTATTTAATCTGATTCTAAAGAGCAAAACTATCAAAAAAAAATGTTCTGGTACAAATATATCTAGATATTTAAGGATATTTAACAAATATGTTGATAAAATTCATCTGACGCCCATCCAAGGTAAAAGATTTTTCCGATATTTGCCGGAATGCAACAACCTAACTTCATACGCAAAAAGCATCTTTTATTTTTCCTCCTGTTACCACTGGCGCTTTTGTTCTCATGCCAAAACGAAAATACAGGATCGGTTTCGAAAAACAACCTGCCTGTTGAGGCGAAGAAGAACCCTGATATTTCATACGATTCATTGCTTGAGGCCTTCAAGTCACTGAGACAGGACCCTTTACTCAAAAATGCTTCCGTCGGATACCTGATCGTGGATGTGACCTCTCCGGATCCGGTAATTGTTGCGGAATACCATGCCAAGCGCCCCCTGATCCCTGCATCTACGCTTAAAATCTTTGTGACCGGCGCCGCCCTGGAATTCTTTGGTTCCAAGATCATATCCGAAGTCACCATAACAAATCAAATGAGTGTCAACTGGCGATCATCCAAGTTGCTCAGGCGGATTGGCGGCAAAGTGTACCATGAATCGACCACTGCAGCCGGGGCCAGGGCTATCAAGGAATTCTGGACCGCCAAGGGGGTTGAAACGGAAGGAATGAACTTTGATGACGGGAACGGGCTTTCAAGAAACAATGCAATTTCTCCAAAACAACTGGTGGATGCCCTTTATGCCATGAGGACCTCGCCATTTTTCAAGACTTTTTATGAATCCCTGCCCCTGGCGGGCATGACCGGCACTTTGCGCAGGGCCATGAAGGGCAGCGTTGCCGTAGGACGGATCCGCGCCAAAACCGGCACCATTGCCAGTGTAAAAAGTTTTGCCGGTTATGTTCACACGGTAACTGGCCGGAATCTCATCTTCTCCCTGATCGTGAACGATTACGACGGTCGTGTGACCGTGGTGAAAAAGAAGCTCGAAGGTGCGCTGATCAGTATGGCGGCCATTTAAAGGGGACCAGTACCGAAACTTTTTTCTTATACTCCGCATAATCAGAACGCCTTTCCAGCATTCGCTTTTCAATCATGGGGATACTTGCAAACAGGAACATCACGGTGATGGCAACAGGACCGATGATCACCCACCAAAGCAATGGATTTGCTGCCAGTGCAAACAGGTACAATCCCCACCAGAAAAGAATTTCGCCCAGGTAGTTCGGATGGCGCGACCATGCCCATAATCCCTTGTTCATGGTTTTCCCGGCCTCTTTATTCTCAATGACAAACTTTCGAAGCTGTTTGTCGGCAATGGCTTCAATTAGAATTGCACCCGCGGCTACGAGCAGGGCAATGAGATCCAGCAGGTTTAGCGGACGTAATTCCCGGACCACAGCAACCCATAATGATAATGTTCCGCCAAAAACCATAAGGGCGGGAAATGTATGAATAGCTGCAAAGCTGACCAACCAATAGGCCTTGCCACTTTTCTTGCGGAAATTGACATATCGCCAATCTTCATGCGCCAGCCCGGGCCAACCACGCAGAAAATTCCAGGTCAGGCGTACACTGTAAGCCAGCGTAACCAAAAACAGCAGGATGAAGCGGGGTGAATCCAGCAAGCGGTCGCGAAGACCGGAACAATTAAAACAGGATGCTTCCGATACCATCGACACCACGCCGGGAGCACTTTGACTGCCGGTTAAGGACTGTTCCGAAACGGAAAGGACAAGATAATATATCACCATCAGGGGTGGTGCAATACTCCAGTAGGGATCAAATACACTTGAATTATTAAAATCGATACTCCCCATGAATATAATCATCACGGTAACGGCCACAGCAACAGCCGATTTCATCAGAATACTGTAATCACTCACGGTGCTTACCCAGAAACCAAGTCCGAATGCGATGAGGTATACGCCCAGCAATATTAATCTTCCCTTTGTTTGACTAATCATGTTACGTGTCACTAATACTAAGATTGACTGATTGATTGATAGATTGATTGACTGATTGATTGATTCTATATTTATTTATTGAATGATGAACCCACTCCTAAAAGGCCGATCAATTGGATTCTGAGCGAAGCCGAAGGCTCCTGAGCGGAGTCGAAGGCTCCTGAGCGGAGTCGAAGGCTCCTGAGCGGAGTCGAAGGCTCCTGAGCGGAGTCGAAGGCTCCTGAGCGGAGTCGAAGGATGCAATTGCCTGTTAATGAGGACACTTCGACTTCGCTCAGTGTCCTAATTCGACTTCGCTCAGTGTCCGCCTTTAATTAAATATGCCTTTTCGGAGTAGACTCTGTATTAAACAAACGACTGCAGATCGTACAATTTACGATACACTCCGTTCCTGTCA
>Ga0074195_1004563_pt1 | contig 11254 bp, 10 predicted proteins | sample EPASupsiteHSE623_FD_64525 | JGI IMG/M metagenome (GOLD analysis project Ga0074195, IMG submission 64525) | Bioremediated contaminated groundwater from EPA Superfund site, New Mexico - Sample HSE6-23 | ecosystem: Environmental > Aquatic > Deep subsurface > Groundwater > Contaminated ...
CAGGAATTGTGAAGTACATCACAATCTTTTTATTGGTAATTATGGCGCAAATATTTGGTCATGGTCTGCTGCAGAAGATTTAAAATTTTACAATAATGTTGTCGGGAACACCAATGTTTTTTGGATCTTAAACAGAGATGAAAAGGCAACGTTTTCGCTTTCAAACTCACTGATCGCAGGCTATAACGAACTGGTTAACAAAGGCGGTGGTCCTACAGGTTTTGGGGAAAAAGCTGATCCTGATAAATTGAAAATGGGCAAAGATGTGATTGTCAAAAAGGAAAGTACAGTACAAATTGAAGAAGACCCAACCAGTCGTAATTATCTTCATTTGATTCCCGAGACGCCTGGAGCTGATTTGGGAGCCGGGCTATTCAATCAATAAAGCAGTTGGTCTTCATTATATTGAGAATTATTTTTCGGAAATAACACTATAAACTTTATAAACTAAATGATGAAAATAAAATATTTACTCGCTCTGAAAATTTTTGTGTTATTAAGCACAATGCAAACGGTTGTATTTGCGCAAAATACAAAGGAGATATTTATTAATGCGAATTCCGGAAATGACCAAAATATCGGGACAAGAGAAAGTCCTCTGAAGTCTTTAAGTGAAGCGGCAAAAAGAGTAAATGATGCAGAAGGGAAAGGGGTCATTACGGTTTATTTATCCAAAGGTGTCTACGGCATGGCAGAGACGGCTAAGTTTAACCCGGCGAAATGGCAATTTTCAAACGAAGAACGGTTAACGATCCGGGCTGAAAAGTTGCCGGACGATTCAGGCTGGAATCCGGGAGATATGCCGGTAATGGTATCCATCATGCCGTTTGATATCGAAGAGACCAATGATAACAAAGAAGTCACAGGGTATTTTAACTATGGTATTCTCATTGAAACAAGTCATGTTACTATCCAGGGATTGCGAATCCTGGGACAACCCGTCCATGAAAGTCCGTCTAAAGGCATTCTGATCAGAAATTATCCGATTGTATGGGACGGTAAGGATCTGGAAGATTTAAACGTAACGCAGTGTATGTTTCTCGGAAATAAAATGACGCTTCCGAATCATCTGGGAATTCTGGCCAGTGGACGCGCTTTGGTGGTGGATCATTGCGTATTTAATGGTGTCAAAGATGCCGTTGTCATGTGGAACACGCCAGCTGACAAATGTGAAATGCACCATAATCTTTTCGTAAACTCGTATGGTGCTTTGGTGTGGACATGGTCAACCACTGAAGATTTTAAATTTTACTATAATGCCATAAGCAATGCAAATGTACTCTGGGTGTTGGATAAGGAAGAAAAAAATGCATTTACAATTGAGAACTCTGTGATTCTAGGATATAATGAATTTGTCAATAAAGGAGGTGGTGCCGCCGGTTTCGGTGTAAAAGCCAATCCAGACAAACTGAAATTAGGTAAGGATGTCATTGTTCAAAAGGAAGGTTCCCTCAAAATTAACGAAGACCAGACCAGCCGCAATTATCTTCATCTGTTGCCCGGAACACCAGGAGCTGATTTGGGAGCAGGACTTTTCAAAAAATAGGTATAGATTTCCGGGAGCGGAATTCTTTGAAAGCCATTAACTTTACGCTAAATAAAAAAACACACCATGCAAAAGCTGCTCATATTGCTGTTGATCTTTCCATCGATATTGTCTGGCCAAACTGTTTTTTACAACATGGTTGATTTATATAAACAGGGCAGCCTGATTGTACAAGACGAAAGAATATCGGTTGAAAAGGAAGGCAGCATGGAATGTATCTATTTGGATGAAAAACTGAAAGGGAAGGCTATCTTACTGCCGGTACCGGATTTCAGCAAAGGCAAGATCACCATTGTCGCAAGGGGTAAGGATGTTTTTCAGGGAAGCTTCCTTAGAATAGCCTTTCATGCCCTGAATGACAGTATCTTCGATTTGGTCTATTGCCGTCCGTTCAATTTCAGAACCACGGATTCTTTGAGAAGCATCCATATGATCCAGTACGCTTACTTTCCCACATTGGATTGGCAGATTCTCAGGACAAAATATAGCGGGATTTACGAGAAAGGCATTGAAAATCCCCCTGAGGCCGATGCGTGGTTTGAAATGACCCTTGAAATCACGGAAAAGGAGGTGAACGCTTTCATTAACAGTTTGATCATACCCTCACTGGTAGTCAACAAGCTGAATAATAACTCAATAGGGAAGGTTGGGATCTTTGGCACCAACGCATATTTTGAATCGGTACAAATTCAATATGCTAACAAATAATGTTCGACGGGAGAACATAAATTCTTCGTGATATTCTAAATTACTGATTAATACTAATAAGATGGAATCTATGAAATTATTGATGACAGGTTTTTTAACTATATATGCCTTGCAATTGCACGCGCAGGCAATAAAGCTCGAAAAGAACAATCTTGAACCGGTAGGGGTAGATATGTCAATCGGCTCAGATATGGGAAAAGAGACCATTAAGGTCACGAAGCATCCCGAGATTACAGCGGTCGACCAGCCGACCTTTGTCCGGATAAACGGAATTGATTTCAAAAACGGGACCATTGAGGTAAAGGTACTGAGCAAACTTGCACCTGATGCTCCGGAACATGCCAGAGGTTTCATCGGAATTGCTTTCAGGATCAGTGAGGATAATTCAAAATTCGAATGCATCTATCTTCGCCCGACAAATGCAAGAGCCGAGGACCAGTTGAGAAGGAATCATACCCTTCAGTACTTTTCCTATCCGGATTATCCCTATACAAGACTCCGGCAGGAAACACCTGAGAAATACGAGTCATATACAGATATGGCAATTAATGAGTGGATCAAAATTAAAATAGTAATCAGGGAGGCCCGGGCTCAACTTTTTATTAATGAAAGCACCCAGCCATGTTTGATCGTAAATGATTTGAAACACGGCGCTGATCAGTCAGGAGCCATTGGGTTATGGGTTGATGTAGGTACCGAAGGGTATTTCTCTGATGTTAAGGTATCTGAATAGGGTATAATTATTGGAGGAATGGATGCGCTGGATGATCTCATCAGGGGATTGACACTGGAACAGGATTCATGCCATTCCATAGCCATCCATAAATGCTGAACTGGGAAGGCAATTGACTGAAAAAGGAATGGTTCACGCAGATCAGATTAAAAGCATTTCGTCTGATAAACGATTGAATTTGTGGCAGGGAGATATTACCCGGCTCAAGGTCGATGCGATCGTTAATGCTGCCAAGTTATTGCATAAACTCTTTAGCAATCCAATCTTTATGATTATGATATCATTTTTAGCTGTATAAATCTGGACTCAAGTATTTCTTTATAGGCATTTTTCATATCGTTTGACAGAAAAGACCTTTCAATCCAAGAAATTGCAAGGGGTTTATTCTTTATCATTCTTTTGAAGGCATTATCTATTTGTTTATCGGTTAAATCTAATCCTTTACCAAGATTTATAAAGTTTTCTTTTTTAAGTTTTTTCTTTTTCCCTTCTAATGTTAAAGCAATTTCCTCCTTATCTTCAGGCAGAATTATAGAAACATTTAACAAATCATATCCAGGAGCCAATACCCAACCAGAAGAACTCTTAATCATTGAAAAATTCTTGAGATGCATATCATTATTCCCAGTCAAAAAACAAAAAAGCGATAATTCGAAATAGAAGATTTTATCCAATAAAGCATTGTCAGAGTAATTGTGTAAGGCTTTACCTACTTTTTCCATTGAACTTTTGTATTTATCGAAAGCTTCAGTAATCTGAAACATATCCAGCATATGGATTTTCCCCCCCGATTCAGTCCTGTCGACTCGCTTTGTTATATATGACAATTCACCTGATGCTAATCGTATTAAACTTGAAGGAACAACCTGTATATTAAAGGACTCTGCAATACGCATTGTCACATGCTCGTTTTGCGGCATATCAGGATATTTATCGGAAGGTGGCTTTAATATATAATTTCCTCCAAGAGCTCCAACAACAGTTAAGCGTGTATCAGAGTTTTCTGTGGTTTTTTTGATCAATGACATGGATAGTTTAGCTTGTACTCCAGGAACCGATATGCTTCGCTCTACTACACTTTTTGCTAATTCAGCCATTTGATATATTGAATATTGGATTGTAGGAGGTTGCTCAGCTCCAAAAAAAACTTGAGAACACTTCTTATGAAAATCCCCATCTTCATTCAGTGGTTCATAACAATATAAACATCTATTCATTTTCTTCATGAATTGGTACAACACCAATAGCTCCAATACAATTTTGACAGCAAGCCAAAAGCAAACCCATGCGATCATTGAGATTAATTTTCCAGTTTTTTGAAGCTATATCCAGTAGCCACCCTTCTGGAATCAAACCTTCAAAAAAAGGAAATAATCGTTTTTCAATGTATGGTTCTTCAACGACTGGCATTGTAAAGGTGATAAAGTCTTTGGGATGTAGCTTTACATAATCTTTATCATATTGAAAGATATAGTCTCCATCATTGGTTTCAGTAATAATACCAGCTATGTTATCATTATTATATACTTTCCCTTTTCTCATTCTGCTATTTCTTTACTATTTACAGGTGCTAATTCATGGCCAAACATTTTCAATATCAGGTTGACTTTATCCATATTTAGATTTGTTTTGCCTTGCTCAATTTTTCTTATCACAGTTAATGCAACCCCAGTTCTTTCAGCAAATTCTTCCTGAGTCAGCCTAACTTCTCTTCTGCGTTCTTTTACGAATTCGGATAGATTTTTCATTATATGCTTTTAGATATAATTTGAAACAAAGATACTAAATTATATGTAATTAAATATAAAATTAGTAAATAATAACTAATTATATGTATTAAGATATAGTTCTTAATGATTATTCGTATTTATATGCTATTGCATATAATGGTCATAGAGAAAAAGGATTAAAATTATTCTTAAAACAATTTTACTTATCACTTTTCAAAATACGGCAGCCAAAGATTCTTCCGGCTGTCTTCCCATGGTTTGCATCAATCTTAATGGTTACTGAGGATTTGTTGCCAATGATATCTGCGGGGATAACATATTCATTATCGTAAAATTTACCTGTAGTTCCACCATTCCATTCAACACAGGCAATTTTTACTCCATCAGCCAACACATCGAATTTGCGATCCTTATCATCGCCAATATAGGTGAGCAGTAAAATGTTAGCAGTGTTTGGATTTACTTTCATGGTAAATGTAAAATTATTATCGCGGCGGGCCTCTCTACCTGTCCTTCCCAACGCGACGTCAACATACGATTTCTCCGTGGCAACCAGGTTATGGTCGCGTTCAGGCTGCATTTCGCCAATGCGGAAATAATCAATAGTGCGTGTTTCAATTAATTGTTGCTGTTTCTTTTCAGCTTCATATTCCGCCTGACGGGCCAGCCATCCAGCTTTTGTAAAAAAGTCGAAATATACGCTGTAATACTTATTGTACAAGGTGTAAAATGGTTTAAGCGAAATATCTCCGGGTTGCCCAATGCCCTTTGTTTCGAAAGTCAGTGTTTTCAAATCAACAGGTTTCAGCCATTCTTTTATTTTCCGGTTATCCGTAAGCAAAACCGGTGTTCCTATAACCGGATCAGGCAACGAATCACCCAGGTCAGCAGCCAGCACAATCGGACCATAAAGGAATGCTATACGGTCTGCATTGTCGGGCATGGATTCAATATGAAGATCCATGGGCAGCGTGATCTCAATCGTATCATTATTTTTCCATTTCCGGTTTATCTCTACGTAGCCGGAAGCATCCGGAGTAATTTTTTCAGATTTACCATTTACGGTAACTGCAATTCCGCCCTTTGCCCATGCCGGCTGACGCAGAAAAAGTGAAAAAGTCTGACTTTTCTTTAAACCAACACTGACAATAACTTTGTTGTCATAAGGAAATCCTGTTTCAAGCTTTACCGTTGCGTTACGGGTTCTCCAGTTCAATTCGGATGGAAGGAACAGATTGACATACAAATCACCGCCAGAGGTTTCGTTGTATATGGCTTCAGCATATTTACCGTGGTTTTCCATGCCACTGCCAACACAACAGGTAAACGTATTGAACTGGTCGCTGAACTCCTTGCGGGCACCCATGCGGAGCGGGGTAAAATAACACATCATTCCGTTTTCCGGATTTTGGGATGAGAGGATGTGATTGTAAAGCGTCCGCTCGTAGAAATCCAAAAGTTTGCTGTCGGGTTCCCATGCAAACAAATGCCTTGTGAGTTTGAGCATGTTGTACGAATTACAGGTTTCGCAGGTATTGTCGCTCAGGCGGTCGTTGAGTTTATCGGGCTCGCCGAGGTATTCATAATTACTGTTACCCCCTATTACATAGGCCTGGTGGAGCGCCATAATTTGCCAGAAGAAGGTGGCAATTTTCTGATCCGATGGACTGTTGGTAAGTTCATACCTACGGGCAGCACCAACAGCTTTGGGAACATTGGTATTGGAGTGCTTGCCAGCCATAGGATCGATGCCTTTGGCAAGTTGTCCCATTATAAATTCATCATCGAATCTATAGGAAAGATCAAGATACTTTTTGTCGCCGTTAATGGAATAGATAGTTGCCAAAACATCCTGCATTCCTCCATATTCGCAGTTGAGCATCCTGAGGCGCTGCTCTTCGGTAAGGTTCTTCATGACCATTTCAGTCCAACCGGCAATACCGGTAACGACTTTTAGTGCCTGCTGGTTGTCGCAATACAGATATGCATCCACGAATATTACTAATATTGCTCAACATATTTCTTATTAAAAGAATATATTAAACTCACATTCCAGACAAAGTTTTCACTTGCTGTTATATCGGCCTGAATGATTTTATTCATGAGTGTCGAGACAGAAAGTGGAATTTTTCTGTTTGCCAATGTTAATACTGAAGAGAAGTAAAACCCATCCTGTTCATCCGTTTTTAAATAATAAACCTGGGGATTAAACTTCATATAAAACTGATAGGGAAGCCTGATATTTGAAAAATTGGCATTGAGGGTAAAATAGTGGACATTCTTTATTACATCTTTTTCAAAACTATATCCATACAGGTAATACATGCCAATGCTGGTATTTTTTGTAAGGAAATAATTGGGAGAAATTTCCGCAGCTACATTGCGTTGCGCCTTTATAATTTCCTGTGAAGCCCCATTTATCGTATCCGTTATGGTTCTAAAAAGAATAGCAGGATGGGCACCTACAGTGACTGCAACTTTATTGGTTTTTACAAGTTTATATCGCCACCAGAAAACGAATGACCAGGGTTTTCCTTCCAATGCAAACCTGAATTGTGGTTCAAAACTAAGCTTTCTGCCTACCGACATATCAAATATCGCAGCCGGTTTACCCAGTGAAAAAGTAGGAATGAATGAAATACCATTATTGGTAACAGTCACCGCACCTCCAAAATTACTTATAACCTTTGTACTATCAGTGTTTTGAGAAAAACTAATACCAGGAATGCTTAAAAGAAATAAAATCAAAAATGAGAATCTGTATTGAACTACTTTAAACATAAGCTCGTATTTTTAAGATTGATTATTAATAATAACTACGCCGTTTTCTTGCTTTTAAAATAAGATATTGACATTACGGCTTCAAATACTGCACAAGATTATGACAAAAGCAGCATTTGCAGGTTTTCTCTACAGCTCATATTGTTTTGCTGTTTGGCTCGAACCTATTTTGTAGGAGAATATCCGTACTGCTTTTTATAGGCTGTTGAAAAGTGGGAAAGATTCTTAAAACCAACCTCAAGGTAAATATCCGAGACTCTCACATTCCCGTTGCGGATTTTATCGTGTGCAACTTTTAGCCTTTTTTCGATTAACCATTTTTGGGGAGAAAGTGGGCTGATTCTTTTAAAATCCCTTTTAAATGCAGCAAGACTTCTACCTGTATAACCGGCAATAGCTGCGACAGTAAAGCCGTACATGTAATTTTCTTCCAGGAAATCAATAATATCTATTTTCCAGGGTTCGGTGAAATCAAAGAGGCAGGAATAAAAGTTTTTGTCAATGTTCAATAATGAATAAACTCCTTCGTGTAATTTCAGTTTCATGATTTGTTCACTTGGTTTTATGGATGAATTAAAATAAGGAGTCATGGACTGAAAAAGGCTTTCGATTTCCGGAGTTTTAGGTAGTTTTATAAGGCTGTGTTTAAACTTATGAGTTTCGGAAGGAAACTCGTTTCTGTTCATCGTTTGGTAAAATTCTCTTAGAAAGTTGCGGGTCAAAATCAGGGTAATTGCTTTAAATTGTTCTTCCCCACAGGCTTTCTTTGTTAAAGTAACCCGATTATCTCTTCGGATGAAAACACATTGACCTGCGTGTATTTTTGTTTGCTTTTTATTTTCATCAACGATCAGTTCTCCAGCATAAATATACATAAGTGAATGATTCTCAATCATTTTATGACATCTTACTTCATCGTTAAAATAATGAGCGAAAAAGATATCAGAATAACTAAATACCATTGATTTACTTTGATCCGCTTCCATATGACTTTTTTCCAATGGTGCCTTAACAATTAAATAATAAGGCAGTTTGTTATTATATTACTAAATTAAATAATTGTCATTGATAATCAATTGCCCCTTACTGCAAAGTTAGAGAACTTACCGCAGAAAATGTTTTCTCTAAGGCTCATTAATTTTTGCTGTACAGCTCGGCCACAGACTTACATTTAAGAATGCGGAGTTACAACCATTCTCATGAGCGACAGCAAGTAAACTCTGCTTGGCGAGGGACACAACCATCAACCGATAACCAGGCCGTATCTAATTCCGGTTAAACACTACAAGTTTTATTTCGGTCATTTCCCCGTTGGCCATTTATATTTTATCATGGGGGATCCCATTTTTGAGCGGGAATTCTTATTTTTGATATCTATTCAATAAAATAAAAACTGTAAAATGAAAAACCTGCATTCTTCCTCAATCTGCCACAAATGCGGTCTCAAAGTACTTGTTGCATTTCTCCTTTTGCCTGTATTTTATACCGGACTGAGCGCCCAGACCAATACACCACCCATCATCGGACATTGGGACCTCACCTTAGATATAGCAGGTCAGCCGGCCCCCTCATGGCTTGAGGTCAAGCTTTCAGGATTAAGTACCCTGGTCGGTTATTTTGTGGGAGATGCCGGTAGCGCCCGCCCCATTTCAAGAGTGACTTTTGACAAGGGCAGGGTCAGCTTCACCATACCGCCCCAGTGGGAGATTGGAAAAGACCTGGTTTTTGAAGGAACCCTGGAAAATGATAAATTATCCGGCACAATAACCCTGCCCAATGGCAAACCATGTTCATTTACAGGCGAAAGGGCTCCTGCATTGGTCAGAGAACCTCCGGTATGGGGTGAGCCGGTCAAGCTCTTTAATGGTACTAACCTTGACGGTTGGATTGCTCAGAGGCCTAATAACCAGTGGGTTGTTGAAAATAGCATTCTGAAGAGTCCGAAATCGGGATCAAACCTTTTGACCACAGAGAAGTTCCAGGATTTCAAACTGCATATTGAGTTCCGTTATCCCGCAGGAAGCAACAGCGGTGTTTATTTACGCGGAAGGTATGAATTACAGATCGTAGACAGTCATGGCCAGGAACCTTCATCAGTTTACCTGGGAGGGATCTACGGTTTTCTGACTCCGAATGAAAATGTAGCTAAAGTACCGGGAGAGTGGCAAACGTATGACATTACCCTGGTGGGAAGACGCATTACTGTTGAGGCAAATGGAAAAATCATCATTTGCGACCAGACCATACCGGGCATTACAGGGGGAGCATTGGACAGCAGGGAAGCTGAACCCGGCCCGATTTTGTTGCAGGGGGACCACGGCCCCATCGAATTCCGGAATATCGTTATTATACTTGCGAAATAAACTCATAGCGGAGCTCACAGCGTTTGATAGCCTCTAAGCTTGCTTGTTCAATTAGTCTCCCACTTGAACTCTTATTCCCTTCAGTCTATTTGGAGGCTCGTGATCCAAATAAAAAGTGAGTATGGCGGTTTCACCTGATGTTGTGGTAACGCTTACTTCCAATCCATCATCTTTTGGAGATTGCCGGAAACCTTTGAACGTTAAATTTCCCAAATTTCCGAACATTTCCATGTACCTTTCGATACGTGCACTGACAGGAATATCGGGATTACCTGTAACCGCATAGCTGTTAAAAAACCGATGCATGATAGCTGTATCTCCACTATTGTAGGCCTTGAAATAGGCCCCAATCATTTCACCCACGTTGTTTTCAGGAAGTTGCTCAAGCATTGGTGCTATAACCTGAGGCTGATTTTTCACATCTTTGTTTTCCAGTAGAGACTGAACTTTGTCAAAAAGCTGCTTCCCCATGTATTCAGCATGATTGGATGCAATAATTACCTCTGCACCCAATTCGGGAAGATTTGCAAACATGAAAAAGCATACCATGTCAGATCCGGCCAGAACTATGGATTCATCCCGCGAAAAGACCTCGTTCCGGTGCTCCTTTTCCGACAATAGAATGGAATTCTCCAAAGCTTTATAAAACCTGTGCATATCACTTAGTGTGGAAAGGTATCCTCCATTTCCGCGGAGGTTCCAGTAATGTCCTTCCGAATCGTGAGGCATATCAAGAATGATTCCATTGTCTTTATTGCCGGTATATCCATGTGCAATTCTGGAAAGGTCAAATTTTGGTAAATAGCTGCCAGTCTCATACAGACCAGCGGGTTCCAAAATATGCCGGGACACATATACATCATAAGGTTCGAGGGTGATTTTCCCAATAAGATATGCCAGAAGTGAATAGCCGATATTTGAATATTGTTCTTTCTTTCCCGGTGGGAATGCCAGTTTCAGAGTCCTGAGACGCTGAATCATTTCAGAATCGGTCAGAGGGTAATCATCGCCGCCCATACCCAGGGGTAGGCCGGATCTATGATTCAGCAGGTGTTTAACAGTAATTCCGCGTACTTCTGGCGGAAGGTTTTCGATAAACCTTCCCAGGGAATCGTTAAGTTGCAGCTTTCCCTGTTCAATGAGCTGAAAGATGGCAACCTTAGTTAAATCCTTAACATTGGATCCAATCTGAACCAGCGTTGATGGTTCAAAACGCGTTGCTGTTACCTCATTGGCAAATCCATATCCCTTGAATAACAGCGTTTTATCGTGAAGGGCAATAAATACATTTCCATGAAAACCTTCCTTCTCCGCTGCAAGGAACAAGGAATCCAACCGCATTTTTGTAATTTCATCAGGGTCGGTATTCGAAGCTTTCCTGTCACATACAGCA
>Ga0074195_1004564_pt1 | contig 11253 bp, 14 predicted proteins | sample EPASupsiteHSE623_FD_64525 | JGI IMG/M metagenome (GOLD analysis project Ga0074195, IMG submission 64525) | Bioremediated contaminated groundwater from EPA Superfund site, New Mexico - Sample HSE6-23 | ecosystem: Environmental > Aquatic > Deep subsurface > Groundwater > Contaminated ...
TACGGGGAGATGGTAATCATATATAAAGCTTTCGGTGATGGAAAGGTTTAAATAGTTCAGTAATTTACTTCTAACTAAACATCTATCACCTCTTTTTCCCCACGCAAACCACAGGTGAACGTTATCGCTTCAACACCCCCACGGTTGCCTGGGGTTTTTAGTATTCTCAAGGATAGGAAGTTTTATATAATACGCCCCCTTTTTCTAACAAAAACATTGCGAGGTGCAATAAAATGAATCAGAAATTTAAGAAAGTTTTAAAGACGATTGGAGTAGCAAGTTTAGTAGGAGTAACAGCTTTGGGATTGGTCGGGTGCGGAGTATCGCAGGGAACTTATCAAGCACTTGGTACAGAGAACGCCAATCAGAAAACACAAATAGATAGCTTAAAATCGGATTTGGAAACAGCACAAGATGATTTAGGCACTGCTAACATTAAAATTGGAAGTCAAGCAGTAGAAATTGCCGACTTTCAAAAAAACCAAACTGAAAACGAAAAGGAAATAGCAAAGTTAAATGCTCAGTTGGCAAAAGAAGCAGAATTGGAAATAGAAGCTGAGAACACATATATCCTCGATGAGTTAGCAATTAACGCTGAATTTACTGAGACTTTCTCAGACAAACAGATTAAAATCTTAGATTCTAAGGTTGAGTTTGATGATGAAGAGTACGATATTGAAGAATATGTATTCTTGAAGGCGACCCCGAGCACGAACTACGGTGACTTAGGAGCAGATGTGCTCTTACCAGTTAAAGAGGGTAACTACTATATTACTACAGTCATTGATGGAGATTTAGACGTTTCTTTGATATCCGAAGACAAGTCGCTTGAATTTAAATTCTTGGGTGAGGATACTAAAATCATAGATTGGGATGTGGATAAAGTAACATTTTCTAAAGGAACGCCTTACACCCTTCTCGAAGGAGAAACTAAAGAAGGAATTACGGTTGTAGGTGTAGGAGAAGACTATGCCAAGATTAAAGTAGGAGAAGAATCAAAGAAAATCTTTGAAGGGCACTCTTACAAATTCGGAAACATTGATGTGAAATTAACTGAAGTCTTGTATCAGCCTTACTTGAGTGGAATCCATCAGGTTGATGTAGAAATTGGCGACGATGTTGAGTTTACTGTTGAAGATGGCGACGAGTACGAAGATGACTCAGTATTTGAGTACAGAATTAGCCCTAACAACATTGGATTAGTCCTAGTTGAGCCTTATACTGAATACGACATTGAAGAGGACTACAAAGCACTTAAAGTCGGTGACTCTCTTAACTTCCCAAAATATGTAGGAATTGAGTTCGCAGGACTAAGCGAGGAAGACATTTCTAAAGTATCGCTTGATTTAGTGAACAAGGGCGGATTAGACTATGTGAGAGCAAAAGGAGTTTTCACAAGCGGAATGGAAGACTACGAGAAAGTTTACATTAACGCAGTTGGTATCTATGATGAAGATTTGAACTTGTTGGGAACATACGTTGAGATTTACAACACGCAGATGAGGCTTATCTTGAACGGAGCAAACATTGAGTTGAATGATTTTGTATTGCCTCTTGACTTATCGGCTATCTCTGCAAATGCAGTTGATGTCTCTGGAAAAGACGTAAAATTCAGAAATGATTACGGAATTGTTGTATCGAATCCCGAGGACTCGGTGGATGATTCTAAATTTGTCTTTGAAATTCCAGAAGAGCAACTAACTTGTTCAGTTAAAATAAAGACCATTTAGGTCTTATTTTTTTATTTTTTAATTTATGGAATATTGCCAATTAAACATATCGGGAATAGTTTACTGTAAAGAGGGAATTAGGAGTTGTCCATATTTTGTTACGGGAGTTTATGTGTATCAAGGAAAAACAGGAAAAGTGTATTATGCTTGTAATGATTATGAGATGATGGAAGACAAAAAAAGTTTAGAGAACAAAGTATGTCCAGAAAAGAAATAAAATGTTCCTGCTGTAATAATTACTTCGAAGTTTTTACAATTTTGGAATTTACTTATTTCTGCCCATACTGTCACCAAAAACAACCGTAAGGTTTAAATACTTCGAAAACCAATTCTCTAAAAATGGCATTTAAGAAAGTATTATACATCGCTGGATTATTTTTGTCAGGGTTAGGATTAGGCTACTTTTTATGGAAAGAAAAGAATAAAGATGGATTTTACATCAAGGAAGCAAAAGTAATATCCAATCAAGTGAGGGCGATTGTAGTTAATAATACATCAGAAATAGTAAAAACATTTATGAGTGTGCACCATTTTCAAGGTAACCCCATAGAAGATAGTGGAATGTATATTGACGTAGCCCCAGGTGAAGAGTACACATATTATTATCCTCTCCCGCCATTCCCTCCCCCAGTACCATTGGTGCCAGGAAATTATTTATTTTTCGTATCCGACGCTTTCACAGGACAAATGTTGGATGGAGAATTTTTTAACTATGGCTAACAAAAATTTATGGATAGGAGTCACGGCTATCGGATTAATAGGGGCGTTCTTAATGTTCAAAGGAGCTAAAGCTATACCTGCAGATGTTCTTGGTTGTACTGACCCACTCGCTACAAATTATAATCCCCTAGCCACATTAGATGACAGCAGTTGTAATTATGGTTGTACAGGATTAGTTGATGGCACTATTGTAAAAATATTTCCTTGTTCAGAAGGCTCTGCACCGGACATTGACCCAGATACAGGATTACCATATCCAGGCTCTGCGTGGTATGAGTGTTTTGGAGAAGAGATGAAATACAAAGAAGGAATTTGCACAATAGTTTAAAATGCCCAAAAAAACCACAAAGACATCAAAGGTAGTAAGTAAAGTAAAGTCAGCAGTAGTTTGTAAAGGTAAGCCAGAAGCCGGATGTAAAAAGAATGTTCTGTGTTCTTGGGATAACAACGAAAAGAAGTGCAAACAAAAGCAGAGCATAATTTATTTAGCGTTAGGAGTAGCAACTATCGGTGTGGCTTCTTATTTTATGTTCAGAAAAAAGAAAGGATGTTTTACAGTTAAATTTCCAGAAGGATACTTAGAAGCAGATAAACCAATCACTGTCGCAATTTTGGATGAAAATTATAAGATGATTGATGTATCCCAAAGTATATCTATTGATACCGAAATTTGTTTAGACGAAGGGAAATACATTATAGAATTTTCAAAAGCAGGATACCAGACAATGTATTACGGGCTGGAAAACAATGATTTAGCTTCATCACCAAAACAAAATTATTTAGACCCAATCCCATTAGCAAAAAGTGAATCAATAATTATTTTAGTTCCCACTCTACAAGCAGAGCAGGAAGTACCCAGTAAGCAGATAAGTTTCAAAGTAACAGACTGTGCAACAAACAAGACAATTTATCCAATAGATATTTGGACACCAGGAGCAACAATTTCCACTTATGGTGGCTACATCGGAGAACCAGTAAAATCCACTTTGGGTAACGCCACACTAATTTTTAGGAAGTTAGGGTATGAAGACAAAGAGATAAACATTACTGTGGATGAGAACTTTGTTTCCCCGTATGAAGTTTGCTTAGATGAGGCAGTTGGTCAAAAGTTAGGGTGCATAAAATTTAACATCACTGGAACTAAAAATACAGTTTTTATCTCGATACAAGATAAAGATACAGGAATATATCCATTAAATAAATTAGAAGTTTCAAATCAGTTTTATACTCACAAAGACCTACCAGTAAATACTGCAGGATATATAACCACCGTAGAATCGGGTGGTCTAGTTTCGTACATTAAAGAGGTTACAGCAAAAGAATTATCTTCGGCTATTGATAAGAATGTATGTGTTGATATTAATGCTTTCTTATATTCAGGACCAGGAGGAAAGATTGTAAATGTAAAACAAACTCTTAATGGTAATAATTTAGATGTAGAGGTAAATTTCACTAACGATGGCTCAGAAGACGGTTGCTATTGGATGGAAATTTTAGATAAAAACGGAGTAGTAATTGAATTAGAGCCAGACGCATTAGAAGGGGATTTATCTTGCGGATTACTACTCAATTTTAAAGAGTGTAAGATTGGGGAAACAAAAACACTAAAATTCACCGAAGATTTAGAACAATTAGTCCCAGAATTTAAATTAGTCTTATTAGAAAAAGCATTTGGAAAAACAGACGAGAAATCAGTTGTTGCAGAATATAAACCAGATGGAGAAATAAAAGACTTCTCTTGGAAAGTGGTTTCAGAAGACGAAATAACAATCACTGCAACAGTAATTAACAACGGAAATATGAATGGTGATTTTGAGATAGAAGTTCTCGATTGCCAAAATAAAACACCAGGTGTATTTAATGTATCGGCAGAACAAACATTATCACCAGGACAAGAATCATCAATAGAAATAACCAGCGACGGAAAAGATTGGGATATTTACGATTTAAAAGGTTGCTTTAATTTAATCTTGAGGGAAAATAAGTTCGGAGAAGAAAAGCCATACGGACCTTCAGAACAACTTGCACCTAACGGGGTTATGGAAATAACAAGCAGTAATGTAGATTTACTAAACGACAAATTCGAGGTTCAGATAAAAGTAACCAACACAGGTAACATCACAGGCAATTTTTATATTAACTTATACGACTGCAATAACCAAATATTTGATAAGTTTCCAGAAATTGGCTCAGTCCAGATATTGCCAGGAGATTCAGCCACAATCAACTGCACAAATAGTGGGATTTTAGAAGGATATTGGGATGTGGACGAGTTAGGAGGATGTTATTCATTCGGATTATTCGTGAAAGAATTAAATCCAGAAATACAAAAAATAGGACCTTACCAGATACCAATGCCAAAGATAGGGAATATCGGAGTAACTTACAAAACAACAAGTTGCACAAATAATACCCCAATAGATACTTCTGTTGATGAGATTGATATTGATGTAACTATTCAGAACTCTGGCGGTGCTGATGGAGAATTTAAAGCCACGATATTAAATTACAAGGGGGATATTTTAGAAAAAACAAATTTGTGGCAAACAATAACTGCAGGACAATCCAAAACAATATCATTAAGCAGTAATAATGACGCCGGATGGGATGGATACACAAAACCAAATACAGGTGCTTGGACAGTTGGTGGTTCGTTTAAGGTATTGGTGGAAGAGAATTTAACCAAAGCTACCAAGACCACAAATTCAATTAGTGCTAAACCCCCAGCGTGTAGTGTTGAAGGAGTAGGATACGAAATTGTAAATAATGATTTGTATGTTTCTGCCACAGTGAGAAACACAGGAGAGTTAAATGGGAGATTCAGAATACAACTTATTGACCAAGATGGGGTTAATATAGAAAATGGAGATTGGATTTGTATAGCCCCAAACACCACAGAAATATTATGGGATTACGAATCAATATCCGATTTTGGAAATAAATTTATGGTAAAAATAGAGAATGATGTTTATGGTGTCCAGTGCCAGGGTGGATGGGTAGATTTATTCCCCAAAGGAAAAATAATCGGAACGCCAACATTTAACACAACAAGCGATGAAGTGGAGTTCTGCGTTCAGGCAACTAACATAGGTACTATACCAGGCACATTTTTTATCAAAGGAATAGCTTGTAATAATTTTGACATAATTGTAGATGGAAGCGATGTGTTAAATCCACAAAAAGTAGAAATTAATCCAGGAGAAACAAAAGAAATATGCGTAACTTCAAATTGGAAAAATGTTGATGTATTCGACTTTAACAACTGTGCATTTATAGAGTTGTGGGAAGACAATTATGGATGGCAAGACCAATCCGCACAATTTAAATTAAATTGTTGCTTATACTACACAGACGCAGGAAGTACAAATGACGGATGGTTTGCACCAGCCGCAGAGCCACCTACGTGGTGTATTGTTGATAACTTTATGAGTGATGACGAATTAGACGCTTACATAACTATCCAAAATAACTGTGATTGTGACACAGAATTTAGAGCTGATTTACAAACGGTAGGCGGAAGCTCAGTTGATTTCGAGGATTTTGTTATTCCTAAAGATGGAAAATATAAATTTTATCTAACTTCGACTGGAAAGTGGGCTAGTTTAAGCAACTTCGGCGGACCTAACGGGCAATTCCAAATAAAAGTCACTTGCTTAGACACAGGAACTACCCACACTTACGTAAGAAATATAAACAACCAATGGTGCCCATAACAAAATGATAATAATAACATATAGCGGAAATGTACCAGGAATTAATGATGAGCCTTCAGTTAGATTGCTCTTATCGGCATACCCTCAAGCTTATGTAAAAATAACTCCACTTGGTCAGCCTTATGTTTTAACGGGTCAGGAAGAGCTAGTTATTTGCGTCGGGGGAGAAGAAGTTAATGGTACTACCGCAGATTTAGGATACATAACTCCACAAAATCTAGGCGGAGAAAAACAAGGGAGAGTAGATTTATTTTATAGCAAAGGTAAAAAGTTTTTAGTATTGACCGGTGTAACTACGGGAGATTTACAGAAAGACGCAGAAGGGACTATTATCGCTTGTTATGATATTTATGACAATGGAGTTCCAGACTTTGCAGGAGGATATACAATCTCTGGTGAAACTAATGATTTACATTTACTTAAATTTAAGCTAGACGCTAATTTAAAATCAGTTTGTTTAGACCACGAATTAGCTCTTAAAAATTATATAACTACCGAAACAAAAAAGTTAGGGGAAAAGTACGAGATTATTGACTTTTACGTTGATGGTGATTATGCAATATGTATCGGGAGAGTATATGGTACAGACCCATTCACAATTACGGTAGTCGCAATTATAGTTATTGCGGCAGTAGTGGGCATATATGGCGTGGGATGGATAGTAAAACAATGGAAAGCACCAGAAGTTGAACAATATAAAGCAAGTCAAGAAATAGCAATAGCAATGCAAAAAAAAGCAACAGCAGATACTACATTTTATAATAACCTACAGGCAGACTATCTTAATTTACCGCCAGAACAACAAAATGCGGCATTTATGGCGATGATAAAATCGAAGGATTTAAGCGAAGCAACATCTAAATCAATGGTAGATACAATGAAAGCCTATGAAGAAAAGCCGTGGTCAGAACAATTAAAAGACGTACTAAAATATACCCTCGGAGCAGTAGTTGTGGCTGGTGGAATCTATTTCATATTTAAATCAGGATTATTTGCCAGAGGAGCAGAAGAAGTTAAAAAGAGGGTTTCAAAGAAAGAAGAATGAAAACCGCAACCCTCTATATAGCCAAAGGCTGTCCTTACTGTGCAGAAGCCCAGAAAGAGATAGAGAAGAGGAAGAAAGAAGGAACATTATGCTACAACTACAAATGTGTTGATGTGGTTGAAAAAAATATTAACAAAGTTGAGGCAGTACCTATGGTAAAAATCGGAGGAAGATTAATGTCTTTCTCCGACAGCTTGAAGATGTGCCCGGTGGGGAAATAAAAATGACAAAAGAATCAATCCATATAAGATGTCCGCACTTTAAAAGTGATGTAAAAAGACACAAATTATCAAACGATATAAAATTCGAGAATTGCCACATTGTAGGAAAACATAAAAAATTAAATATTTATGTGTCACAAGAAGATAATTTTGTAAAAGCAGTATTGTCTGCTAAGAGGAAAAAATGACAAATAACAAATCAAAATCAGGAATAATCTTAATAGCAATAGCAGGTCTAGTCGCAGGAGCTTTAGCATTTGCTCTGAATAAAACAAACTCAACAGAACCATCTATTTCAATCCAAGTATTGGTTAATGGAGTACAATCAAACGAAGCCCACATTGGAGATACTGTAAAAATAATCTGGACTTCAAAGAACGCACCGGAAGGGGCTTACGCAGTGCAAAATGCAACGCTAAACGGAGTACCAGAACCAACATCACAGGTAGAACCATCGGGAGAAAAAGAAGATATAATACTAGACATCCCACCAGATATGTTGCCTATAGCAGTAGAAATGTGGACAGAACTTTATTCTGTTGATGGGGAGTTGTTAGCAACATCAAACAAATTCATAGGAACTATCAGTTAAAACAGTGAGGTAAAATAATATGGCAAAAAGAAAATTATCGGGATATAACCGATGTATGGCTAAGAATTTAAAAGGAAAAATGAAGGGCAAGAGCAAATCTGAACGAAGAGCAATGTTCAAGAAAGTAGCTCACCAATGTAAGGGGAAGTGAAACAATGGGATGTAATACGTGCAATAAATCAACTTTAGCTTCAACCACATACCAGGAGAGCACACCACAAAAAAGTAATGGGGCTGTGCTGTTGTTTGGTTTGTTGGGTATTGGAGCATTGGGATACTTCATACTAAAGAAAAAATGAATGAACTAACTTATAATCCACCCATACGGGAGAACTATCCTAGCCCAGTAGTTCCAATAATATTACATTCAGCGATATTGATAGGGGCTTTAGTAATAGCAAGGAGGGGATTAAGATGAAGACAAAAGGATATTGTGTTTTATGGAAAGAAAAAAGAGAAGGAATTAATAGTTATAGACCTGAATGGCAGGAGTTTAAGAATAAAAGGAAAGCACAATCATTTGTGGGTTTAGTTAAAAAAGACCCACTCACAAAAAACATAAGAATTAAAAGGTGCAAATAAAATGGCACATTGCACCAAATCAAAAAGCTTTAAGAACTTTAATAAACTATTGACGCACCAATCAAAGTTAATTTACGACAAAGATATCAAAGAGTTTAATACATCGAGGAAAGGCAAAAATTATGTACTGACGTGGTTTGAGGACTGTAATTAAGATGAAATGCACACCATTAGTGGCAAGATACTCAAAGAAAGAAGCAATCAAGCTAAAGAAAGAATTAGAGAAATCACCACCTCTGAGCTTCTACAAAGGATTAAAGCCAAAATACACAATCAAGCACGAGAAATATCAAGGGAAATTTACTGACAGATGGGTTATTTGGGAGTGCGGTAAAACTGTTAAGATGAGGGAGGAGAGAGGATTATGAAGAAGTGCAATGTTAAAAGGATTCCAGAGCATATCTTCGATAGAATTACCGCCAAATTGGAGATGGAGGATAAGCCACTTACACATAAAAATATCTGCAAAGTTTATCGAGAGCATTTAAAATATTCAAAATACGTTAAGGTTTAACAATGAAACCAACCTGCAAAAAGCTAAGAGAACTTTTATCTGACGAAAAACAAGCCACAAAAGAATATCGCAGTTATAAATTCAAGAAACTATATAAAGACGAACACTCCCACGCTAAATTCATCCATAAAGAATTAAAGAAGAGGTGCAAGAAATGAAGAGATGTAAACTAAAGAAAGTTGATATTTACTTTCAAGACCACATTATGCAAAGACATTACGAAACATTGAGAAAAAGTTGTGTTCCCAAGAAGTTAGCGGTTAAAAAGACGATAAAAGCATTTAAAGAATACGATGAGGGATAAAACAATGAAAAAGAGAAAACAACATTTTCAATTAACCTGTGTTTGTAACCACAATCTACAAAAAAAGTTCTCTGAAGGCGTTTCTTCTACTGGTTGCGAATGTTATTTAGAAGAAAAGATAGGAAAAAAAGCAAAAGAATTTGATGTTAAAATTTTGGATGTAAGCTAAAAATGGTAATGTGGTGTCAAAACAACAAAAAGAACAGTTGCGAAACCTTCGCAGAAAAAGAGCTTAAAGTAAATGACGGAGGAGTTAATCCAAACGTAAATATATTTCTAAAAAAGAGCAAACTACCTAAAGATTTAACAGTTACTTCACCCGAGAGTGCTTCTAAGATTCTTAGGAATATGGGAGATTTAGACCGAGAGAATGTTCACGTTATCCACTTAAACACAAAGAATAAAGTAGTGGGGATAGAGAAGATAAGTACAGGGACACTAAATGCTTCATTAATCCACCCCAGAGAAGTTTTCAAAGGTGCGATACTAAATAATGCCAATGCTATAATAGTTGCACACAATCACCCAAGCGGAGAATCAAAACTATCAGAAGAAGACAGAAAAGTTGCACAGATACTAAAAGATTCAGGAGAGTTATTAAACATCAAAGTATTGGATTTCTTAGCGATAACTAAAACAGGACATTCATCAGTAAATAATACGGAGGAATAAAAATGCCATTAATACCAAAACGAAAGAATGAATTAACCAGCCATTGCGTAAAGAGAACAATGCACGAGCTGAACAAATCAAAGACAAAAAGAACCAACGACCAGAAGATAGCAATTACTATTAAGAACTGCAAGATTAAAAGGGTGCTTTAAAATACTAACGAATTACTAACAACTACTAATTTGACATTTAAATTTTTATCTTCTCAATATCAAACGGCTCTTTTGTGCGGTAAGAAATTAAGTAATCCACAACATCATTCCAAGAGTTAAATGAGATATGTTCGTCTATTTCTATAAAAGGCTTTAGCTTCTTTAGCCTAATTAAAGTTGATTTCTTTATTTTGAAACTAACGTAATCATCTGCCACAAGTATATATTTACCCATAACCTTTAAATACTTTTCTATCTTTTCCAGAGAAATAATAAACGTTAAAACAAGTGAGGTAAAATTAATATGGCAAAACATAGAAAATCGTGTAGATTTGGAAAAGTAAGTAGGGGAAAGAGAAAAGGAAGTTGTAGAAAGCAAAGGAAATCGAGGAAATAAAGATGGCAAAGAAACGATTTGGTGCTTGTAGAGATTCTCACGGTGCTTTCGTTCCTACACCTTGGTGCACAGGAAAGAAAAGACATAGCGTGAAGATTCGAGTAAGGAAGTGCAAATTCGGTAAATTGAAAAGTCCGAAGGGAAAAAGAATCTGCAAAAAAAAGTAATTTAATTCTTTTTTATTTTAATTTCTTTATAAAGCATTGTGCGACTATATAAATTAAAGTACAGTTTTAGGTTAATTCCTGAGACCTACATTTATAAATGGATACGTCTTTTATAGACGACAGAATGAAATTAGATAAGATAGGCAGAAAGAATGGGATGTTTAATCCAGAAGTAGTTAAAAAAGTAAATAATGTGATTTTAAATAAATATACCCTCCCAAAAGTTAAGTACCAAAAAAGGTGCAAGGATAAAGAAAAATACAATGAATTAATCTTGTGCCAATGTGGGTGCGGCAATTATTTATTTAAGTATGATTCACAATGGAGAGAAAGAAAACACATCCACAAACATATAAATAAAACAAATGAAGAAAAAAAGAAATTAGAATCAACGTGGTTTAAGAAAGGGCATTGTTCAAATAAAGGATTACCCCGAACAGAAGA
>Ga0074195_1004565_pt1 | contig 11252 bp, 10 predicted proteins | sample EPASupsiteHSE623_FD_64525 | JGI IMG/M metagenome (GOLD analysis project Ga0074195, IMG submission 64525) | Bioremediated contaminated groundwater from EPA Superfund site, New Mexico - Sample HSE6-23 | ecosystem: Environmental > Aquatic > Deep subsurface > Groundwater > Contaminated ...
ATAGGCCAGGAAAGACAGCCCTGGAGATGCTGGCATCTGCAAAAGAGGGCGAACTGAAGGGCCTACTGGTTGTGGGCGAGAACCCGATGATGAGCTTCCCTGACCAGAGCAGAGTTAGAAAGGCCCTTGAGTCTCTGGATTTCCTAGCAGTCATAGACATATTCCCAACAGAGACCACTGAGCTCGCTGATGTGGTACTGCCTGCAGCATCATTTGCCGAGAAGGACGGAACATTTACCAGCACTGAGCGCCGCATTCAGAGGGTACACCAGGCAGCCGACCCGCCGGGCGAGGCTCGGCCTGAGTGGGAGGTCATATGCGAGGTCCTTCGAAGATTGAACGTGCCGGCTAATTACGCATCGCCGGCTGAGGTCATGGATGAGATCGCATCTTTGACACCCATATACGGCGGCATCAGCTACGACCGTCTTGGACAAGAAGGCCTGCAGTGGCCCTGCCCGTCAAGCAACCATCCAGGAACTGAGATCCTGCATACTGAGAGGTTTCCAATCGGCCTTGCCAGGTTCAGGCCCGCAGAACATCTAGATCCATTCGAGGCTCCCGATGAGGATTACCCTTTTCTTCTAACCACTGGCAGGAGCCTCTATCACTTCCACACAGGCACCATGACCCGCAGGGTATCTCTTCTGGAAAGGGAGATGCCCATTCCATTCGTTGAGGTAAATGTAAAGGACGCAGCCGATCTGAAGATAAGGAACGGGCAGATGGTTGCAGTTGAGTCCAGGCGGGGCAGCGTCTCTTTGGAGGCCAGGGTCACTCCCGATATACCTAAGGGCATGCTCTTTATGCCATTCCATTATAGCGAAGCTCCGGCCAACATGCTCACCGGCCAGGCTCTCGATCCAGCATCCAGAATACCGGAGCTGAAGGTCTCAGCCGTCAGAATAAGGAGGATAGAGTAATGATCGCCCTTCTTCCAAAAGAGAACCTCATCCCCCTTTTGATAAGGCTTGGCGAGAAGATGGAGGTGATCGCTCCCGTAGCAAAAGGCGAGGGTCCTGATCCTGTCTTCGTCACCTGGAGAGGCCAGGCACTGGCCCTGGATAAGAGTCCACTCATCCCTCCAATCGAGTTCCTCCTCCCCCAGAAGGAGGTCCTATTCCGCTATGTTCAGGAGAGCGGGAGCTACACCTTCGAGGAGACTCCACCAAAGACAAGGCTGGTCTTTGGCATGAGGCCCTGTGATCTGCAAGCAATGGCAGTCCTGGATAAAATCTTCGGCTCTGAGCCGAAGGACGGCGCTTACTTCGGCAAAAGGAGGTGGACAACCCTCATAGCTCTTAACTGCACCAGCCCGGGAGAGGACTGCTTCTGCTCCCAGCTTGGGTCCGGGCCCGAGGCAAGCAATGGGTTCGACCTATTGCTGACAGAGCTTGGGGATGGCTACCTGGCAGAGATCGGCTCTCCTGCAGGGATGCTTATCCTCAGAGACTGCTCTGACCTCCTGAAAGAGGCTGATGAAGCCCATTTTTCCGAGAAGCACAGGCTCCTGGAGAGTGCAAAAGGATCTCTGGATTTACAGGCCGGCCAGGGCAGATCGCTCCGCCAGATGCGCCAGGCCATAAAAGACGCAGACTGGGAGGCCTTAGGTAAGCATTGCCTCAGCTGCGGAGGATGTACTTTCGTATGCCCAATCTGCCACTGCTTCAACATCCTTGATCTAGGCGTGCCTGACGGCGAGCGCATTCGCTGCAGGGACTCCTGCATACTGTCGGGCTTCTCCAGGATGGCAGGCGGTGCAAATCCACGGCGGTCACCGGGTGAACGGATGCGCAACTGGTATCTGGATAAGTTCGAGTATATCCCGAAGAAGACCGGCTTTGCAGGCTGCGTGGGATGCGGCAGATGCAGCAGGACCTGTCTGGCGGAGATTGACCGCTTCACTCTGGAGGCCAAGAGATGAACCAGTATATTCCCCTGCAGGCAGAGATTGTAGATATCGATATAGAATCGCCAAACACCTATCTCATCTCCCTGGCGCTTTTAAACGATAGCGCTGAGTTTCATTATAAACCCGGCCAGTTTGTCATGGTGTCGGTCTTCGGCCTGGGCGAGTGCCCCATATCCATAACCTCAACTCCCACTCGCGGCATATTCCAGCTCTGCATCAGGAGGGCCGGCAAGATCACGAACGGAATCATGGACTCCCGGGTGGGAGATATTCTCGGCATAAGAGGTCCCTGCGGCAACGGTTTCCCTCTGGAGGACATGAAGAAGGACATAGTCATCGCCGGCGGAGGGTCTGGATTTGCCACACTGCGCTCGCTGATCAACTACATCGTGGACCGGCGAGAGGAGTTCGGAAAGGTGGCCGTAGCCTACGGAGCGCGAACAAGACGAGACCTCTACTTCATGCAGGAATATAAGGGCTGGCAGCAGGCAGGAATCGATGTTGGCATCACCGTCGATATTGGGGACGAGTCCTGGAAGGGAAACGTCGGACTGGTCACGTCCATCATAGACCAGTTCGAGCTTAAACCCGGATCGGCAGCGATATGCGGCCCGCCTGTTATGATCAACGCCGTAGCAGATAAGCTGATGAAAAGGGGCTTTGACCATTCGGATATTTACGTCTCAATGGAGAGGCACATGAAGTGCGGCCTTGGCAAGTGCGAGCACTGCATGATCGGACCTTACCATGCCTGTCTCGACGGGCCAGTGTTTAGCTACGATAAGGTCAAGTCGGTTATCTGATTTGCCGTCATGATCTAGCCATCACGATCCTTCAAGCTTTAGGAGAAAATAGAAATTTATAAATAGTTAAGGTTATAAAATAAGTTTTGAGGTGATGGCGTGAGCTGCAGTCTCAAAGCTTTGGCTTTAACTTTTGTTCTCTTTATCTTGTTTTCAGCCAGTGTTATCTCAGGGCAGGGGAGTGAAACACCTTCAGAACATCCGTATGTAGAAATGGAAAAAGTCAAAGCCTATGAAGTAGATCAGGATTGCTCAGCGCCCAAAGCACCACCATCTTCATTGCCGGAGATGACGGCAGTCTATGCTCTTCAGGCCCCCGCTGTTCCAAAGGGGGCCGTAATGTCCCTGGAGAAGGAAGAAGGCTCTGATTACGTCTACTATGAGGGCCTCTATTACACCTGGGATGATTTCATCGAGGCCTTTTCCGGAGAAGAGCCCTTCTTCTGGGTTGAATCTACCCTGGGCTGGTCGTGGTACGCCTCAATGCCCTCCGGCTCCTGGGCCAGGAAGCTGATGTACCTGCCTAGAGGTGGGTCACTCAAGCTTTATGAGACCTATCCAGGCGGTAAGACACGCACTTATGATTATGGCTGGACTCGACGGGGCTACAAGTACATCTGGTTCAATGGCGACTTGCCAGGAGAGCACATAAGCGTCTTCACAATCAACGATGTTCCGAGCAATGCGGTGTCTATCGATGTTAAGCAATCGTAAAATTCCCTCCCGACAGAAGGTCTGAAGTGAAGGCACATCCGGCCAGTCCAACAATTTCCAGCCGACGAATTGGCGAGAATCTGCTCTGAGTTTCTGCTAGTATCTGAAGGCGTCTTAAACTTCTTTTAAGCACACAACGATTAAATAGTAATACTGTGAAAATTAATTAAAAAATCAGGAGCGAATTTGCATAAATTACAGATTGATCTTCATCTCCCTTGTCCTGCTGTCTCTCCTATCTGGAACAGCCCTCGCAGGCTTTGGCGGATCCAAGAGCACATCTACTGCATCTCTTGCCTCTCTTCCGTCCATGGGTGCAGAGACCTCCCCAGTAGCCTTCGCATGGCAGGACCAATCACAGACAGGGACAGAGTCAGAACAGTACGGATCTCTGACGGCCACATACTCTGAGCAGCCTCCTCCTGCCTCTGAACAGCAGGCTCTGCTTGCCTATTCACCAAGCCCCCAGGCGACGTTCTACTATGGCGGAGATTATCTCCCATGGACCAGCTTCACAGGCACTTTCCCCGGAGGCTACCCCCTATTCTGGGCATCTACCCAAGGAGGATGGTCGTGGTACACATCTCTTCCCACAGGGGCCTGGGTACAGGAACTGATGTACATTCCAGTGACGGGCATTCTCAAGGTGATAGAGATCTATCCCGACGGAACGACGCAGGTGTACAACTTCGGGCCGGCATCTCAGGGTTACAGGTACATCTGGTTTAACGCAGATGTTCCCGGAAGGCACATCACCCTTTTCACCGTTGGCGAGATGGCAAGCAACGCAGTGACCATCGACGTGGGCTACCTGCAGGACGGCTACCTCCCGGTGCCGGTTTATCCGCCTGATGTGACTTTCACATCCGACGGCACTGTTGTGTACTCCTCTGAGATCAGCCAGTCGAGCAGCGTAAATGTCGACAGAGATATCCTCTCAGAAAACACAGTGGCGGGCAACACGGTATCGGGAACGATCTACTCAGGATCTGTCCAGGAAGATGATGTGGTTTAAGTTCAAAAGCCTGAATTAAAAACGTTGCCTTTCAGCCAGGCTGCTGAAAGGCTTTACCTATTCATGACCTCTTGACTTTAGGCCTGCAATAGAGGTTTGCAGCAGCTGCAGTCGAAGACGCCCTTTGTGCTCTTGCCAAATCCCTTCTGGTCTCTGTAGTTCATATCGCTCCAGCCACCGTAGCAGCATGGCAGCCAGTCCTCCTCTGCCTTGTAGAGATCGAACCTGGACTTCATGAGGATGTTCTTCTCGATATCATAAACTCCAACATACCTCTCGTCTCCAGCGTTCACTATCTCCTCATCAGGCCCGACTTGCCGGTACTTGAAATTCGAAATGCCCGTGGTGTGGGCCTTGAGCCTGTACTCAGTCGACCTTGTGGCCCTGACCAGCACGTCCTGCAACGACTCATCCGTGGCAAGGATTGTGGCGTTCAGCCTCTCCAGGCTGGCGTTGAGTGTGCGCTCTTTAGAGAACTCCCTGTTATAGAGGAAGTTGGCTCCGACGAAATCTCTGTTATTGCCCACGAAGTCGCGGTTGTTGATGCCTCTGCCGGAGTAAGCCATGCTCTTGCTGTAGTTTAACTTCACAGGCCACTTCTCGTAGAAATCTATGGTCCACAGGTCTGAGCCTGCGGGCTTGTACCACGTGGCGTTCACCGAGTTGTTGATGCTGCTGTGTATTGTCAGAAGCTCCTCGGTGCTGAGGCTTCCCTCAAGAGCAGCAGTCCTCTCCTTAACGCGCAAGTCGTTTAACTCCAGATCGCCGTAGTATGAGTGGAATGGGCTCAAGGATCGGCCACGATAGTCTACAGGCGAGACCTGGCCCTGTACCGATTGCTCGAAGTTTAAGCTCAGATTCGAACTCTCGCGGTAAATGTACCATGAGTCGGAATCAGTAATAACACCTCCTGACCAGGAGGCAGCACTTGCTGAAGATATGAGCGCTGCCAGGAGCAGCGCAGTATAGATCAATCTATTTCTCATTGTATCTCCCCTCAGGTAACGCTTACAGATGTGATGGATGTCCACCATCCCTGCTCAGCCTCAGCATTCATGGATGCATGGGTTTTGGTTGGATCAATGAACCCAATATCACCATCTGACGGATTAAGCGTGAACGCGGAAGCCATTCCTATGGCGTTCTCGAGATCCGCCTCTCCACTGGCTTTTAGAGTCGGCATCCAGAAATCATCAGCTACCTCTGCCCTGAAGTTGGCGTTCTTCAAAGCACCTTGATCCAGTACTATACCCGTCCCTGCCAGCGAGATGGGCGGGGAGGCAGGCACGGGGCCATAAATAGCTAAAGCTCCTGCCAGGATCCCATCCTCGCCTTTGGCATCGAGGTTCTTCACTTCTGCCCTTGTACTCCCGTAGTCGGTATAGGTTTCAACTTTTCCGGCGGAGACTTTGCTATTCTCGCCTTCAGCCAGTCCGCCTGCTATAGCGCCTTTTCCTCGTATTCCATAGTATGAACTCAGCCCCAGGTCACCAGCAGCCGTCAGGACGGCAGCAAACTCGTTGCCCTTTGCTTTTAATTTCCTGCCGGAAGCGTCCGAATAGTAACCATCGGTAGCTGCTTCCAGGTATCTGGCCGAAGCCTTGCTATTCTCTCCAGCGCCAGCGGCACCGGTCAGGGATCCCTGAACTTCGAGATAGCTGTAACCTCCTGAGGTGTCAACCCCAGATCCGATTTCGAGATTTCCAGCTCCAGCAGCAACAGCGGCAAAGCTGTTCCCTTTGGCTTTCATATTCTCGCCCAAAGCGTATGTATCCCAATAATCGATGCCAGCCTCCAGGTATCTGGCCGAAGCCTTGCTATTCTCTCCAGCGCCAACAGCTCCAGCTAGCGCCCCATCAACATAAAAATGCTCATCGTATTCTGGCGGGTTCGCCCATGAACCTTCTCTGAGATACCCGGCCCCTGCTGCAACGGCCGCAAGCTCATTGCCATTAGCCTTCATCCTCTCGCCAAAAGCATACGTTTCCCAATAGTCGGTTCCGGCTTCCAGGTATCTGGCCGAAGCCTTGCTATCAGTTCCTACGCCGATCGCGCCTGCTAAGGCTCCCTGAACTCCCAGTCCCTCGCTGCTTACAAAGATATCATCTTCGGAATACTTCTCAATATAGCCAGTGGCTGCGGCTACAGCTGCCAGACTATCTCCCTTGGCCAGTATGTCCTCGCTGTAAGCATAGCTCTCTTGGCCGTCGGTTCCAGCTTCCAGGTAATCCGCCGATGCCAGGCTCTTTGACCCAACGCCTACGGCCCCAGTCAAAGCACCATGAGCTATTAGGTCGCCCTCTGAAGTAAAGATGCCAAGGAGGCTCTCGGGGTCTATATCGAACGGATTCCCTGGCAGATATACATTCTCCGGCATAGAGCCCTCGATGCTTCCTGCACCAGCAACCAAACCTGCAGCCTTATCGCCAGAGGCCTCAGTGCCGCTGCCGTAGACGACAGGATCCATGTACTCAGGTGTCCTGACCACCTCAGCGCCCAGGCTGCCGCGAATAGATCCCTGCTCCAAGGCGCCCAATGTGATGATTGCTATCTGGTCGTTGACCCCATCCATCTCCTGAGACGGAACGGAGATTCCTGCGAAGCCTGTCGCATAGGGCCTAAGGCCGCTGGCCTGGGTCTTCTGGCTTGAGAATATGCTGCTCCCCAAAGTCAGCCCTTGTGTCGAGGAGACCCATCCATCTTCTACTGCAGCATCCTGCCAGGTAACCGCCTTTCCACCCAAATAATTCTGTTTGCCATCGACAAAAGCATATGCGTTATGGCCGCCTACCGATGCACTCTGCCAGATACTTAAAGCCGTGGGCGTGATGCTTGCCCAGCTGGTCACAGATCTTCCATTGGGGCCGTGGGCGCCTGCCACCGCCCAATAGTTGCCTGATTTAAGCAGCTGATCTGCGTAGATATGTCCCTTGCCCGAAACTTCCCTGTAATCTGTGATGCCCGAGCCGTATGTGGCAGAGGCCTCCTCTTCAACGGCGACTGAGTCATCAACATCGTAGTAGCTGCTGATGCTCATGTCATCCTGTGAGAAGAGGAACTCTATCCCTCCTGCTCCCTGCATCACAGAGAAACAAATTAATAATAATGTAAGAATAAATGAGCGAGATATGCTCACCTATATGTCCCTCCTGAGCGCACTGCTGCATAAGGGTAGTTAAAATGGCAAGTAATAATGTTCCTAATAATAAGACAGACTGAAATAATTGAAGCTTGTGATGGGCTAATCTGTAGATCTTTCGCCGATATCTCAGCTTTTTTGTGCAGAAAAATTTTACCAAAATGTCATGGAATGCTGTATCCTTTAATTTCGTAAAATTCAGTATGCTTAAAGCATGCAAATGCTTTTCTACTAGATGCCATTCAGGCGATCCTTCTCAAGCATCTACCTCTGAGATAGAACCTTTACCGCCTGCCAAGACGTATATGCAGCCTATCCGAGTAGTTCACGTCCAGGAGAAGCGCCAGGTCCCAGGCTTCCCCTGCGCATTTAAGTTCTGCATCAGCCCCAAAGGGCATTATCCAAACCCTGCTCTTGGGCAGCCGGGGCAGAATCTCTTTCAAGTGTACTGCCGTCCAGCACCAGGGCCTTAGACCCAGCACGAACTTGAAGTGGACGTTCCTGTAGGATGACCAGAAGGCAAAGTCCACATCAGATCCACGTTTGGGGCTGACCACGATACAGCGCAGCTTCTTGATATCTTCATCCTTTGGGGCATTTGTCCCGTTGGTCTCAATGTGAATCTCTTTGCCCCAATCGTAGAGGAGATCGATCAGCCTGGAAAGCTCCTTCATCTGCATTGTAGGCTCTCCTCCTGTGATCACCACTCTCTCTCCGGCGATCTCTTTCAGGATATCTTCCGGCAATAAATCCCTCCATGCAACGTGAACAGTATCGCATCCCTCGCATTGGAGGTTGCAGCCAGCCATCCTGACGAAGGTGGCGGGCCTGCCCATGGCAGGGCCCTCGCCCTGAATGGAGTAGAATATCTCTGCGATGTGCATCTGTTTTTCCTATCCTGGGTAGTAGTTCAATATTCTTTCTATTCCTAGGATTTACGGGGATGATAGTTTTAATCTTGTGTTTTCTCACAGAGAGGTCGATATAGTGAAAATTTTTAATTGTTTTACCAGCGAATGTGAAAAATCTGATCGCATCTAATGTACCTTATAGACGAAGTATGCCAAAACAAAGAGGAGAAGTCCGTTGACGACAAGAATTCCTGCAATAACCGGGACTGAAACGAGACTTGGTACAAGCATGGTTATGCCAAATGTAATTGCCACAATATTTACCACAGTCTGAGTAGTCAGCAGTTTTATGATTATGGGGGTAAAAGTAATAGCTTGCGTGGAAGGGTTTCTGATACCATACAGTATCGGGAGAAACCGCTTTATCATCAGTATAGCTCCGCCGATGATGTTCAGAAGCCCGATGAGTATCTGAATCACACTGGTCAGAATTCCCGGAACTATACATGAGACAATTCCCATTGCGGCAAACACAATTCCGATTATTACCAGTAACCATGAGCGTTTATATTGACCCATCGGAGTCTCTCCTAGGGCCATCATCTGAATGGCAACGATAACCAGCATCAGACCAAGCTGACCGTCCGGAGAGAACGGGATTATGCCCAAGGTCACCGGAAAAAGCAGTAATCCAAGAAGCGTTAATAGAACTCCAACCAGGATTAGTATTGCAGTTGAGAGGGGCAGGGAGGCTTCCCTGAAAAATCTAAAACCGTCTTTTAAATGAAGGTCATCTGAGGACATTTACTCACCTGCAGGATTTTTGGTTTCCTCAGGAGAATACAATCTGGTGACCTTCTGAATACACCATGCGAGATAGAAAAAACTGATGCCATAGATTATGAGAAGTACCGCTGTCTGTGGATTGGTTATGATACCGGGAAAGAGTGTAACAAGGCCTAAAATAGCTGACATTATATACACAAGGCTGCAGGCAATAATCAGTTGCTGTAATATTCCTGGAATCTTCATCCACTTTTTTGCCTTTTCTTCTGAGACGAACAATTGCAGAAAAAGAGTGATCCCTCCGACAAAAAGTATTATTCCAACAAGTATACGAATTAGTGCTGTCAGAAGTCCGGGAATGAAGCTGGCGAACATCCCAAGAATTGCCGTGCATATTCCAATTATCACAACCATCCATGAGCGACGAAGATCACCAAACGGGGTCTTCCCCATCGTGATAATCTGTAAAGAGACAATTACCAGAAAAAGTCCATACGTGCTATCGGGAGCATACGGCAGATCTCCTGTGTGAATTCTGAACAGAAGCAGGCCAAAGAGGAGCATGAATACTCCAAGGATGAGCAAGATGACAACCTCAAGGGAAAGGTCAGATTCATCTCTCAATTTGGAATATGTTTTTTGTTTCATATCTTGATAAGGTCAATCGTTTAGGTAACCTCATGCAAAAAATGTTTCAGAGAGTGCTGCATATCGTAGCAGGACAGGCGGGTGAACTACTTAAGGACACGTCCCGCAAAGGGTTTCATAATAATGACACCTTTCGTCATCATGACAGGAGCCGTGGCTTTCACAGGCAATTCAGCAAGAGCCTTGATAATCTTCCATTGGAATGCATTCTGCTCTGGGCTTAGCTTTGTCCATTGGACCGTGCCGCTGCCTGCCCAGACACTGTTAATCTTCATGCCCTGTGGATAAAGTATAGGCTGGCTCAATTCTGCTCCAGGAGCACCAACTTTGGGAATATAGCGCCAGCCGAACGCATTGAAATTGAGTGAAGCGGCTTTTATTTGCTCTAACGGCTGCCCTTCCACAGGCTGTGCCTCTATCATCTCCAGGCGCAGAAATGTGTTTCCTTCGTGGCTGACATTGGTGAAATACTTCTGCTGGAATACGTGAAGATCTTGGATGTCAGCATGGATCTTTGGCATGCCATCTTCTTCTCGACCCCCGATGATTGGTTGGGTTTTGTTTTCCCAGATAACTAAGGCAAGCGTTCCTTCCAATCGATCACGTTTACCACTGAAGCGGACAGGCACCCCAATTTGGACTAGATTGTAACTTCCTCCAGCCATGAATTCGACCTCTCGAAACTGGCTGTAGCTAATAGTAAATTCTGGCCTAAGCAGCTCGAAGCCTTCAGGCAGATAGTCAGCTAACCGGCCTCCATCGGTGGTTTGAGTGAAGTTTAAGCCTACAACATCGTTAACACGAGCTTCGAGGTCAGCGTTAAATTCATCGCCCCCAAAGAATGGCGGCATATGATACAGTTTATTATCTTCAAATTTAAACAAAGTTAGGCCTCCTACCATTTGGTAATTCGCGCAAAGTATTTAAATTTTTTCAATACAGTCCAATATTGGTAAGGTTTTTAGAACCAACTTGATCAGAAAAGTATATTGAACAAATATGCTCGATAGCATGATGATCTCTTATTTGAAAATTTCAGGCACTAGGCGATCTATAAGATGTAAACATCCATAAATAATATAACAAATCATAAGATTTATATAGTCTTCAATAAGAGATTGAATCCCTCAAGGATCATCAAATTATTGATAATTATTTGATGCCGCGTTGTCCGAAACCTTCGCAGGAATGGTGGGCAAGATGAGCGCTATGTCTGGAAGATATTCGAAAGGTTCAGTTGTCGATTCACAACTGGGAAAGAAGAAGGTCGATTCTGAAGGAGTGCCAATCTCAGGCGTGAGGATGGATGTTTCTAAGGCCTACGCTGGAGTTCCCGGATTGCTCCAGAAGGTCATTAACGAAAGCGATATGGTGACCGGGACAG
>Ga0074195_1004566_pt1 | contig 11252 bp, 7 predicted proteins | sample EPASupsiteHSE623_FD_64525 | JGI IMG/M metagenome (GOLD analysis project Ga0074195, IMG submission 64525) | Bioremediated contaminated groundwater from EPA Superfund site, New Mexico - Sample HSE6-23 | ecosystem: Environmental > Aquatic > Deep subsurface > Groundwater > Contaminated ...
ATCTTTCTTAAAAAGGTTGAGGACTATAAAGGTGGTCAGTATAGAACTGTTTTCGCTAAAGGAGATTTCGGTGAATTAAAATATCAAATTCAAAGTGCACTGTTAATGCTGAACCAAATAACTTTTGATTTGTACCGTCCTGATTTTCAGAAATCTATTTTAAAAAAATACGAATTTATTAATTGCTCTTTGGATAATGCTCCTTCCTTTTTCAAAATGAATCAAATTATTCAGCTCGATTTAATAGATGAGAAAGAAATGGATACAGAAAAAAAAGAGAAGATTGTCGATAACCAAAAAAAATTCACTAAAGAACCAAGTCAAAAACATTTTACTATATCACAAGTGGTTTCGAATCATTCACGGGTTTTGATTGTGGGAAATCCAGGCACCGGAAAAAGTACATTGTTACAATGGCTAACTTATTCTCAGGCCCAACAGAATCTTTCTCGTGAAAATAATGAATTGATTCCAATCATTGTCGAATTGAAATGGTATAAAAATAATTTAATGGATCTGATTATCTCTTTCCTCGTAAAGAATGACATCCCCTGTTATGAAGAACAAGTTGAGAATTGGTTAAAAAACAGAGGTTTTTTATTGATTTTAGACGGTTTTGATGAAGTATCAAATACTTCTGATTGCCTAAAAGATATCAAAAAGATAGTAGAATTTTCAGATAATAATAGGTTCATCATTGCATCGAGAAAACAAGATATTCTTTCTATTTTCAGTAATGAAATGCAATTTCAAACATTTACCATTAACGAATTGTCCAATAAACAAATAGAAAATTTTGTAGAGAATTATTTAGGAAAAGAAAATTCGGATGGCTTTTTTAGAGATCTGGAGAGATTGAATACTCTTCAAGAGCTACGAAATCCGCTGATTCTATGGTTTACTTTAATGGAATATTCAAAAAATAACGATTCCTCATCTGGAAATTTTTTAAACCGTGACTTGAATAGAGGATTGCTTTTTGAACGTATATTTAAACGATTACGTAATTGGGAAAAAAAAGAGTTAACTCAAACTGAAATTGAAGAAATTGCTCACTCGACCCAACATCAGGTTCTCTCAAGAATTGCATTTCAAATGATACAATCCAGTGATTCAGTTAAGATAAATAAGAGAGTAGTTCGGGAGATCATTCGACCCTTCTTCCAGAATGGTAGAGAAAATTATGATGATATTGTTGATGCGTGTTTGAAACTTTCATTCAAATCGAAAATCCTTGTTCAAAATGATTCAGAAATTAGTTTTTGGCTAAAAAGTTATAGGGATTTTTTTGCCGCTCTTGAGTTAAAAGAGATTTATTCAATTAATCCAAGACAAATTATAAAAATGTATTCAAACAAAGAATGGGAGGATTCAATTCTTTTCTTTATTGGATTAATAGACAATCCTTCGAAATATGTCAAATCATTAATTCAATCACCGTACTGGATATATTTTTTAACATCCCGTTCAGAATTTCCATTTAAATTATCACTCGCGTCGAAAAGCATTGGAGAAAATAAAGAAATCGATGAAAATATCCAGCAAAAAGTCATTAATCAATTGGATAAGATATTATTTTTCACAAAACCAACCTTCATTTTTTTTGTATATGGATTTCCATTTCGATATGCAATAGCCGCTCTTGGAGAAACACGATCCAAAAAAGCTATTCCCGTTTTAAAAAAAATAATCGAAGGACAAGTTCAATGTGAAAACTATTGTCGGAAAGATGTCCAAAAATTTGGAGTTAAAACACTTAAAAAAATTCCCTCAATTGAAGTACAACATTTATTATATGAAATGGCATTCAGGGAAGAAAAATTAAATATTCAAAGCGAAATTGTTTCTTTATTGGGTGAAATTTATTCAGAAGATTTCGAGAAAATTTTTGTTCAAATTCTAAAGAATAAAACGGAATCTCTCAACAGAAGACGTATTGCTCTTAGGATATTAATTGGGGGCCTGACTGGGGAGGATGATATTCGATTTAATTCATTGAAGAAAAAATATCAAGATGACACAATATCTATAATTGTTGACATAGCTTTATTTGAGGATGATAAAAATTTAAAAGATAACGCATTAGATTTTTTATCGAATGCTATTCTCGAAAACAAAGAGTCAAGAATCATTCGACCGATAATCTTTGCTCTACAAAATAACCCAGATCCATTTATTCGAAAAAGAGCTGTGTATGCATTAATATATCAGCGTACCTCAGAAAGCAGGAATGCCCTTTTTCAAGCATTAGATGATGAAAGTGCGGAAGTCCGAAGAAGTTCTGCATTTTATCTTCGTTATAATGGACCTATAACTGAATCCGAAGAAAATGAAGTTGCAATAAAATTAAAAAATCGATTTCATGATACAGATATTTGTGTGAGGTATTGGGCAATTGAAGCATTTCGTGTAATTCGAAATCATCCCCAAGATGAAGAGATAATGCAATTAATCAAATTTTTAGATGATGATATGACGATAATTCGGAACATATCTGCTTTTTGTCTTGGATGGATTAAAAGTCCAGCAGCTCTTGACGTCTTAAAAAAACGTATCGATACTGAGAAGTATGAACTTCCTCGGGCTACTGCAATATGGGCAACAATTAGAATAGATCCTAGTTATGAAAATGTTGTGAAGGAAAACTTTTGGGAATTACCCTACATAATTATTTTGCAGGATAATGATCTAAATAAGGTCTATTATGCAGTAAAAATTCTTAGAAAAATTGGTACCGAATATTCGCTAAAATTTCTTCAAGAAAAGTATAATCAATTTTTCTATTCAGATACGCAAAAAAACGCTGATTATGAATTAGGACAAAAATTACGATCGCAATTACATTATGCAATTTACGATATAAAAGAAAGATCCGGATTTGAAAATTGTAGTCCAACAATGCCACCACTTCCTCTTAAAAATATTGATATTTAAGAAAGCTAAATTGTGAATTTTAATAGATGCGAAGAATGGTAGTGACAATGAGGATTGTCGATTTTAGGGAGAGAATGATATTTTCTTACCAAGTAGAAATCCTTTTTTGCAAAGATAGGGATTTATGCCCATCATATAATTTAGGGAAAAATACTGCCTTCCCGGAGGGACTTCCCGCGGGATCATGTTCCGGTAATCGGCCCAGCAAGATCCGATTTGGCGACCGAGCGAACCCTAACGGGGGTGGATCTACTCGCCATTGAAAACGGAGGTGGAGCTTTGGCGGGCCGGTGGAGAAAGGCACGGACCGGTCACGGATCATAGGGCTGACGACACAAGTATGAAAATCGCAGGTGCGGAACCCAGGAATGCAGGAATACTGGAGGCCTATGAAGTGTAAGGGAAAGTCCTGGTAATGGTCGAACTCCCCGGAAAAATCATTCCCCTTTCCCTTCAATAATCGCAAGAACTTTTTTGCCGGTATCAGAAATCCGGTAATACCGGTCCATCTTTTCATCCGGTGTCAGGCATTCCACGAGTCCCACTTTCTCCAATGCCTAGATGGTCCGACTCACTGCGGATCGAGCAACTCCAATTGCCTTCGCAAGTTCTGTGGGAGTGTTCGGCCGGAGAAGACCCTTGAGCACTTTTCTTCTCACGCTCCCCCGTGTAACAAAACTCACGAGATTGTACATTAAGGGATAAAGGAAAAATATACGTATGAAAACTTGTTACGAACGTGTAACAAATTTTATCTCCTCGCCCGCCGATAACTTAATGGTGTCTGGTGATAGTAAATCGCTCAAATATGATACAAAATAAGATCCAGAGCGGCCACCCCCGGCTTTAGTTACTTATCCCGATGTGGAGATTCGTCGCTCCGAAGGGACTTCACCGGACACCGCTTTTTGTTTGCGATCCCTTATTTCAGAGTACCTCCTAAATAAGCCCTATACGGGCTCCGATTCCCTGTTTTTCCGGAACCATAAGGTAATAATTCGGGAAAATGCGGTAATAATTCATGCTTTTTTCATATTTTTACGTCGGAAACCATGAGGTAATAATTAGCAACATTTGGATGGCAAAAAACTGAGGGGGTGCTGGGATAACCCGTTATAATAATTTTCTTGAAATAAAGGGGCTTCCTGTGGCTATGAACTTTTTTCCGACGTGGACCAATTTCTCACCTTAGGGACTTCACCGAATAAACCGGCCATTTGTCAGTGATCCCTCATTTCAGAGTACCTCCTAAATAACCCCTATACGGGCTCTGATTTCCTGTTTTTCCGGAATCAGAGGAATAATTCGGGAAAATCAGGGAATAATTCATGTATTTTTTGGACAGTTTTACGTCTGAAAACGTGAGGCAGTAATTAGCAGTATTTGGATGGCGAAAATTGAGGGTGCGCAAGTTTAGCCTGTCATAATAATTATCTGGAACAGAATGGCCTCCTGTGGCTTTAAACTTTTTTTCCGAGGAGCAAAGTCACACATCAGGGACTTCACCAGACATCAACCTTTTATTGTGATCCCTCTTTTAGAGTACCTCCTAAATAACCTCTATATGGGCTCCGACTCCCTGTTTTTCCAGGAACCGGAGGTAATAATTCGGGAAAATCAGGGAATAATTCATGCATTTCCAGTCTTTTTACGTCTGAAAACATGAAGCATTAATTAGCAGTATTTGGATGGCGAAAACAGAGGGGGTGCAGGTTTAGTCTGTGCCGGTAAATTTTCTGGAACAGAAGGGGCCTGCTGACCGTTTAAACGGATTTCGCGATTTTACGTCGGAGAAATCATGCTGTCGGAACGATTTTCCCTCGATACGCAGACGGGCCTAACTGTTTTGTTGACAAAAGGGTAGCGGAAAATTTCGGAAAACTGAAGATTTTTATAGGGAAAAATTTTGATTTTTTTGAAAAGGTTTACTTCGCCCCTGATTTACAAAACATTCTTGGATATATTTAATGGCGAAACTTTCTGAACACAATAAAATAAGCAAAGGAATCGTGTAAAAATTCAAACCACAAAATTTTAGACATTTTTGCTGACGTCAGCAAAATGGTAGCATCGGTTCAGGGACTGAGCGAAACGTTGAAAATATTAAACTGACCCGCTACTGAAAAATTTCGATATAGGTAATCTACCCGGCGATTATCTGAAAAAGTAGCCGATCGATCTCTTCTCTTAACTCGAAGGAGGATGGGGGTGAAAATGGATGAAGAAAAAAAAGAGAGATTTATTATCCCAAATGAGTAAGATTAACTTGTTCACACAAATGACGAGAAGCAAATTGCAGAATATGAAGAGAATTGAGAATTTTTTAATTGTTTATATAGTGGGGATTTTCGTACTTTTGTCAATTAACGTTTTTTTATTCACCCCAACTAATACTAACATTTTATCTATAGCGTTTCTTGCTTTATTTTACATTTTAATAATACTTGCTTTAATGTTACTATACTCGTTGCGTACAAGAATTGTAAGTAAAGAAAATGACGAAGAAAATTTGAAAAAAATAAAACAAGATATTAACAAATCACTTGATGAAGACCAAATTAATCATGTAAATAGTGAGTCAAATGAGAAAAACGGCTGATAAAGATGCAATTAAAAATGTAAAAGATGGCGTTACTAAAAGTACTTTATCTTCCTTCTCAGAAGAGGCAAACCAATTATTTAAAAAATCGATTTCTAAATATATTGATATTCTCTATGAAGAATCGGTAAAATATGCAGAACTACATGGATCACAGCAGGTTTCTGACGCAGATGTAGATCGTACAGCCAAATTTTTATTCTCACCTCGTCAGAGTATAAAATTAGATATTTTAAATTTTATTGGAACTGCACTATTTGGATTATCTCTAACACTTGCTGTTGAACTAATCACCAACACCATAACGTATACGCCCATATTTTTGGCGGTAACACTCGGATCTGCTATTGTCGGGTTAGTATGTGTTTTTATCTACTTCATCCGAAGATAAATATCCTAAGTTATTTTTCTTCGAACAAAGAATTTTGAGGGCACTTAAAGGTAGTGTCTCTATATTGCTGTAAAATCAGCAGCCACAGTATCCAAAGAGATAATCTCATTCTTCACAGATAAATACCGGTTACCGGTGATCCATTCCTCGTTGATATCGATGAGGATAGAACCGGCAAGTCTGAGCAAGGAAGCATCATTCGGGAATGCCCCTATCTTTCTGCTTCGACGTTTGAGTTCCTTATTGACTCGTTCCAGAAGATTGGTAGTCCTGATCTTCTTCCAGAACTCCGGAGGAAAAGAACGGTAATTCATCAACCCGTGGTTGAACCGGTGAATCGTGTCAGCAGCCCGAGAGAGTCCACGTTCATCGAGTTGAACTGCGAACTCCTGCAATCGAAGAGAATCACTCAAACATTCTTTGAGTGTTTCAGCGATCTCTTTGTGATATTTTCGGGGTACTTTCCTGAGGACTGCACGAATGAAATGAACGTGACACATTTGCCATGAAGACCCCGGGAACATTGTTTCTGCGGCAGTCTGGATACCCTTGTGACCATCAGAAATAATGAGATCAACCTTGGTAAGGCCTCGTTCCTTCAGGTCCGAGAAGATTCCTTCCCAGGTTAGTTCGTGTTCGGCATCAGCAACGCTGAAAGTAAAGATCTCACGGTATCCATCCGTCCTCACACCGGCTACGATAAAAAGAGCTTTGCTGACATACCGGACTCCGTCTCTCACCTTGAAATACGAAGCATCTACGAATAAGAATGGAATATGGGAGTCAATTGGTCTCTCAATAAACTCATGGACTTTTTCATCGAGTTCACGAGCAACCTTCGACACGTACGATGCTGAAATCTGATTAACTCCCAGATGCGAGATGACCGTCTCAACGTTACGGGTCGATACTCCCTGAAGATACGATTCGATGATCGCATTCACCAGGGCTTTCTCGGTCCGGGAGTACCGCTCGAAGACTTTTGTCTCAAACGGTGTCTCACGTAACTGCGGTTTTAGAAGACTTAATTCTCCAAACCGGGTCTTAAGGGATCGCTGCCGGTACCCGTTCCGGTGCGCTCTTCTCGAAGTGGACCTCGCATAACGCGGTACTCCCGCCTGCTGAGCCACTTCCTCATTCATCACATCGTTCAAGAACCACGTGATGAGTTGTTGCATCCCCTTCTCGTTATCGGTAAGATAATTTAGTACGATATCTCTTAGATCCATGCCCTGTTCCTCTTTGTTTTGCAATTCACTGTTGGATACAGGGCATCTTCACTTTTTACAGCACTTCGTGTACACTACCAAAATATATTGAAAAATCTCAAGAACAATTCCCAAATAAATTAAAACCGGACAATCCAAAAAGTTTTAAAAAATTTCCAGAAAAGTTTCCCAAGGGGAGCGCCCCCTTGACCCCATTTTTTTGTTTTTATAAATCTTCTCTGGAGTTATCACGTTTTGAAATATACTCAGTAAACAAAAATCAATTGAACATGAACTTGCCCAGCCGCGACCCCCATCAGGGGGTGGGAGACATCCTAACTTAAAATTATCACTTTGGATACAAGATATTCATAGCAGCATTTGTGAGAGAAAATTGAAAATGAGATGAGATTAGACCAATTATGTTATTTTTAGTGAATATTCTTTAGCGGTATGTTCTTTTTTAATTCCCCATAAATCACTTCGCATGGCAATGGCAGTTTCAGCAAATGTATTTTCATTTGGATCTCGAATAAACTCCTTTAAGTGAATTAATACTTCATCCGTAGCATAAAGCAGAGAATTATAATAATATTCGATAACTTTTTCATTTTCATGTTCTTTAGTAGTGGAATGAGATTCATTTTTCTCAAAAATAAATTGATTGAATTTTTCTGGGTTCAACACTAACCGCATGTGAACTAAAGTCGAGCGATACCGTTCCTCTTTTATTTTCCGAATTTCTAAACCGATCTGCTTTTGTTTATCAAACAAATGTTGAATATATGCACCAATAACGCCACCAATACCAAAAAGACCCAATACTGAAATGATTAATTGAAACGTTTCTATGTCCATGTTTTGAATTGAATGGGCTTAAAAGATAAAATCTCTGTAACCTACCGCTTCCGTCCCTCTTTCCCCAACTTCACAACCTGCCGGATCCCATCCGCCACAAATGTCGCAATCTCTTCTTTTCCCAAAGAAGCATCCACGATCACAAACCGCGAAGGTTCCGCCCGGGCATACGCGAGATAATTATTCTGGACCGCTTCAAGCACTTCCCGCCTTTCGAAATGCTCGCGCCCGCTCTTGTCCGCGAGCCGCGCAAGGGCATCGTCAATGGAGAGCACGAGCAGGAACGTGCGGTCCGGGGTGATCGACCAGCCATTGTGCATTGCCCGCAGCCATCCCTCCGGGTCCGGCACGATTCCCTTGAGCGTCACCGACTGGTAGGCAAAGCGGCTGTCGCTGTACCGGTCCGAGATCACGAGCCGGCCTTCTGTAAGAGCGGGACGCACGACCGTAGCGAGATGGGCGGCATGGTCGGCGACAAAGAGCGAAGCCTCGGTAATGGGATCGATCTGTTCCGCGATCGCCCGCCGCACAGCCTCGCCAACCCATGTCGCGCCCGGCTCCCGGGTGAAGAGAGGATCGATATCGGTAAGCTGGTTTTTGAGTGCAGTGAGCAGGGTGCTCTTGCCGCTGCCGTCAATTCCTTCGATCGTGACTAACAACAGGTTCCCCTCCGGATCCATTCTATCGGGATTGCGCCCCGGTGCAGGGCCGTTGCTATGATCGCGCCATCGAATCCTGCTGCGCTGAGGGTTTCGAGATCCCGGGCAGTCGCAACACCGCCGCCGTACAACAACCGCCCGCCATAAGCAGCCCGCAGTTTTGTGAGTACCTCAGCATCCATACCCGACTCCGTTCCTACCGAACCAATGTTTAAGATAATGATCCCATCAAAATGCCAGTTCCGCGCATCATTAAGGAACGCTTCCGGCGTTTTACCGGAAGGGATCACCCGGCCGTCCTTCACATCAACGCTCAGGTAACCGCCACAGTAGCGAAAGAGAGCTGAACCTCCCGTTTCCGTGCCAATAATATTTTTGATATTTTTTCCGGTGAGCATATCATGCGAAGCACTACAACCGCGATCCACATAGCAGCGGGAGACTTTTTCCGCGCACTGTTTTACGAGGATATCGTGCGACCCGGTGCCTTCAATGCGATCAAGATCCGCGATGTAGAGATATTTCGGCCGGATCGCGTCCAGGTACCCAAGCGGTTCTGCCGTCGGAGAAAGGCCCCAGTCGAGCGGTTTATAGGTCTCCCGGTTTCCTGATTTGCCATGGACAACACAATTCTTCCGCAAATCCATAGCAAGTACGAGTTCCATAGGTGAACAGCAATCACTATTAGGACAAAAGATCATTAAATTCTATGCAATTGCTGGTCAGCCCAAGCTCAATCGATGAGGCGAGATACTCGCTTGCCGCTGATATCATCGACGTTAAAAAACCATCAGAGGGCTCGCTGGGCGCCAACTTTCCCTGGGTGATTCGCGAGATCAAATCCTTTGCTAAAAAACCCGTGAGTGCAGCCATCGGCGACTTCGATTTCAAGCCAGGCGGAGCCGCCCTTACCGCGTACGGAGCGGCCTGCGCCGGTGCAGATTACATCAAGATTGGACTCACGTTCGAAGGCAAAGAAAAAGCCCGCGAAGTGATCGCTGCTGTGGTAAAAGCGGTAAAAGATGAATTTCCCCAAAAATTTGTCGTGATCGCTGCCTATTCCGATTACCAGCGCATGGGTTCCATCTCGCCGTTCGATATGGCACCCATTGCAGCAAGTGAAGGTGCGGATTTTGTCATGGTCGATACCGGCATCAAGGACCGGCAGAGCACGTTTGCCTTCATGAACGAAGATGCACTCCGGACATTTACCGAAACAAACACAAAGCTCGGTCTTAAGACCGCCCTTGCAGGGGCGCTTAAATTCGAAGATATCGATGCGCTCAAGCGAATCGACCCGGATATTATCGGGGTGCGCGGCATGGTATGCGGAGGCGACCGGAATGCAACGGTCCGTGAAGATTTAATCAAGACTGCCCTTGCGATGATCAAATAATATTTTACAGGTGACCTATGTTCGTCGAGAAACTGGATGTGCCACTCTCATTAACCTTCGATGATGTACTGCTCAGGCCGCAGGCTTCCTGGCTGGAACCGGCTGAAGCAGATATCCGCTCGAAATTTTCGAAAAATATCCGGATGAATCTCCCGCTGGTCTCTGCGGCAATGGACACCGTGACCGAGTCCGGGATGGCAATCGCCCTTGCCCGTGAAGGAGGTATCGGGGTTCTCCACCGGAATATGACTGCTGAGCACGAGTTGCAGGAGCTCATCGAAGTCAAGCAGGCTGAGGAGCTCATCGAGCGCGACGTACTCTATGTAGAAGAGCACGCCTCAGTTTCCGATGCCGAGCGGCTGATGCACCAGTACAGTATTGGCGGTGTCCCGGTCGTCAATAAAGGGTGTATCATCGGGATCGTCAGCCGGCGGGACGTACGCGCAATCGTTTCCAAACGCGGCGATGAGAATATCAAGAGCATCATGACGACAAAACTCGTCACTGCCCCGGAAGATATCACGTCTGAAAAAGCACTCGAGATCATGTATACCAACAAAGTCGAGCGCCTGCCGGTAGTCAATGATCAGGGTAAACTTATCGGCATCATCACGATGCAGGATATCCTGGAAAAACGCCAGTATCCCAATGCAACCCGGGATGCAAAAGGAAATCTCCGTGTCGCAGCAGCGGTCGGGCCGTTTGATTTTGCGCGGGCCGAACTGCTCGACCAGAACGGTGTTGATGCACTGGTGGTTGACTGCGCTCACGGGCATAACATGAAAGTAGTGGCTGCTGTCCAGGAGATCAAGGGCAGTGTCAAAGCCGATGTGATTGCAGGAAATATTGCAACATCCGAAGCGGCCGAGGCGCTGGTGAATGCCGGTGTTGATGGCATCAAGGTCGGCATCGGTCCCGGCTCAATCTGCACTACCCGTATCGTTGCGGGCACCGGTGTCCCCCAGATCACCGCAATCGCACAGGTTGCCGATATCGCTCATCCTGCGGGAGTGCCGGTCATTGCAGACGGGGGCGTGCGGTTCTCCGGCGATGTGGCAAAGGCCATTGCCGCGGGGGCAGACTGCGTGATGATGGGCAGCATGTTTGCCGGCACCGATGAATCGCCCGGCAAAGTGATCACGATCAAGGGACGGCGGTACAAGCAGTACCGCGGCATGGGTTCGCTGGGCGTGATGAGCAGCGGGCA
>Ga0074195_1004567_pt1 | contig 11250 bp, 10 predicted proteins | sample EPASupsiteHSE623_FD_64525 | JGI IMG/M metagenome (GOLD analysis project Ga0074195, IMG submission 64525) | Bioremediated contaminated groundwater from EPA Superfund site, New Mexico - Sample HSE6-23 | ecosystem: Environmental > Aquatic > Deep subsurface > Groundwater > Contaminated ...
CCGTCGAAACATTTTTTAAACTAATTGCAACTTCAAATTTAGATATTTTTGATCCAAATGATAAAACATTTGAAAATTTAACCGAGTACGAAAAAATAATGGCTATCAAACTTTGCATTTTAAAAGAGAAACATATTGAATGGCTAAAGCAAATCATTCCAACAATAAAAGATGACTATAAACTCCAAATTTTTGGACATATTTTAAATATTCCAAATATACAAAATATAGAATTAAAAACATTTCTCTATAACTGGATTAAAAACTTTTTAACTCAAATTAAAAATGAAACCCTTCTCCTTAAAGATTTATTAACAACAATAATTGCTAATTTAACAATACAAGACCCTAATCTTAATGAATTTTTATATAAATGGCTCGAAGAAGCTATTTCAAAAGATACAGGTCATATAGATATCTATATTTCTTTTTTCTTAGAAATGCCTAAAATAGAAAACCCTCGATTAAACCAATTTTGTGAAAATTGGACTCTAAAAAATCTTAATAATATTTGGCTTAAATCCCAAATTATAACTTTAATAACTAAAATCCTAAAAAGTCCATATATTCAAAATTCTCCACAGAAAAATATTTTTTATCAATGGGCAATAGATAAGTTATCACGGCTAAACCAAGAAGAAAGTCTTTTCCTTATATGCGCAATATTAAAAATACCACTTATAAACAACATACAACTAAGAGAACCATTTTTTAATTTTATTAAAGAAAAATTACCTTCTAATTATTTCGAAAACGACTTTGATTTAGAACTTACTATTATAATCTTAAATAGCCCTAACATGAGTGATCCTAAACTAAGAGCAGCTTGTTATGACTGGATTCTCTACATAATTCCAGCTTTAGGCCCAGATTCATGCCAAATAGGATTAATCAAATGTATTCTTAACATTCCTGACGCAAACTTAGAAAGTATAATCCCAATTATTAATCAAATTTTCGTAAATATTAAACTTGAGGAGAACAAAATTCAACTAATTAAAACGATTTTAACAGAATTAAAAACAGAAAACATTGAAATTAGAAAAATCTTTTATGAATACATAAAAAATACAATTCCAACAATTCAAGAAGATGCTAATAAATTTACAATAATTAAAATCATTCTTGAAAACTTAAATAATATAACTCTAAAAGAATATCTAATTTCAACTTATAGTTGGATTAAAACAACATTAACAACCCTCCCCAACAATAGAATCAAAAAACAAATTTTAGACCTTATTGCCGCAAATCCAATTCAAAACGCTGAACTTGCTGTCATACAACAAGCTATACTTAAAGATGTTATATAAAAATAAAATAAAAAAAGGAAAATAATGAAAATAAAAAGTATTTTAATCTTAATATTTTTTTTCACATCAATTACAAAACTTAATCCAATCATTCCGCTAAATCAAAATAGAGGATTATCCTATGTCTGCAACCCAACCTTAACTGAAGGAATAACCCCTGAGTTACAACAAGTAAATGGAAATAGATTCTCTCCTCTTTGGGGAGCAATACTTTGGAATTCTCCCTACATTGAAAACTTATGGAGATATGGTGATCCTTCATCAAATACAATTCAATTAATTAAAGAACTATTCTTTCTCCATCATGATGAAATAACATTCGATACAACACATTTACCATTAAAAATAGGAGCTTACCTATCCCTAGAAGACGTTGGTAAAATAATCGGTTATATAGACAATTTCCATACATCAATGTATTTATACTCAAAAGCACGCGAAAGCTCTCATAAAAAACAAATTCTAGAAGACGCTAGAGAAACTCTTAAAGAAAATCTTCAATATTTAATTAATCAATTAGAACGGGAAAAATTCCCTGTAATAAAAGATAAAATAGTAAAATACCTAGAAATGATAATAAAAGCATCTACAAAAAAACTAACCGCATTCCAAACACAAATACAACAGTTAAATCAAAAAATAGCTCTAACTAGAGATGAAGGGTATATTGAAGGTATTGAAGATTACCCAAAAAACATTATAAAAATCACAGCACAAATTTCACCTGAAGAACATAAACTTAAAAAAGCTCAAGAATATTTAGCTCGCGAAAATGCATCTCCAAGAGAAATAGTAGCCCAAACATTTCATGAAAGTAAAACCCCTCTTATAAAAAATTTAATTGCTTCTTTATCAGAAAATGCTTATTTACCAAATAATACAATTTACATACTTCTTTCATTTGCATGGGCAAAAACTGAAAACAAAGAAGAATTTATTGATTTATTTTGGGGGCTATATTCAACATTGGAAAATAAACAAAACCTTTTTAGACCAGATATCTTTAAAAAGCTTGAGTCTCAACTAAAATACTCAACCAAAGAAAAACAATTATTTAAAGAAATTTTACAACAGCACCTTAACCTTCCAAATTTTGAAAAGCCTCAATATGAAGCATTAAAATTAGCGCCACCTGAAGATATAAAAAATCAAATAATATATAACTTAGAAGATCTTGCAATGACAGTTTTCGGCGTAAGCCTTTATGATCAAACTCTTCCAAACGCTGTAAATATGGTTTGGAATGCTAATTATTTAGGAACAGAATTTCCAGACTGTGGAGAAACATCTCTTCTAAATTTATTTATTGCCATTTTATATAACGCAACTACCAATAACTGGGATCTTGATATTTTAAGAGCAATAGGAGCAATCCCTAGTGTTACTGAATTTTTTACAAAATACAATCCCCTTACAGTAAATTTAAAAACAGCACATGACGACTGGGCCACAGTAGTTTCAAACTTACCAGAAGTAAATTATAACAGAGACAAATGTGATATTTACGCAGGTATTCCCAACATGTTAAAAGTCATCTCAAATCTTATTCCAGGAGTTAATAATTTTGATGATTTAAAAACACGATTAAAAACAGCCGAAATCGAAATAGAATTTAGTCCAGAATTCGATATAGTCCAAAACCCCAATAATAATATTATTAATATTGAAATTGAAAAACCAACAACAAAAAAATTTGTTCTTAAATGGAAGTTTGATCATGGCCACTTTGATATGTTTTTTCCAAGCTGGGAAAGTATCAAATACTTCGAAAAATATCGTAATGCTCTAAAAGAAATACCTGTGACTAATAATTATGAAAAAAATAAAAAAGCTATTTTTCTAAGTTTATACCAAACACCATTGGCCGACATTCCATCCCTAAATTTAGGCCAAAATCTTGAGTATTCATTTTTTTACATGAAAAATCTAAAAACCAACGATGCTAAATTAAATTACATTTCAGAAATTATTGAAACCAATTTAAATTGGAATCCAACAATTATTTCATCATTTAAAACAAAACTAATAAGATCAATTTACAATACATTGCCAAGAAATGATGGCCATACTGTCGAAACATTTTTTAAACATATTTTAATCTCGAATTTAGATATTTTTGATCCAAATGATAAAACATTTGAAAATTTAACCGAGTACGAAAAAAGAATGGCTATCAAACTTTGCATTTTAAAAGAGAAACACATTGAATGGATAAAACAAACAATTACAACAATAGATTTTCAAGAAATCACAAGGCATATTTTAAGTTTGCCAAATATACAAAATTTAGAACTAAAAACCTTTCTCTATAACATGGTTAAACAACAGCTCGTTCAAAGCAACGAATACTCTAAAAAATTTTTTTTAACAACAATTATTTCTAATTCAAAAACACAAGACCCTGATCTTAATGAATTTTTATATAGATGGGTCGAAGATCTTCTTGGAAAATATCCTAAATCTTATAACGAAATCGGCGATTATATTGAAATAATTTTAAAAACTCCCAAAATAGAAAATCCTCGCTTAAATCAACTTTGCGAAAATTGGGCTCTAAAAAATATTTACAGTTCAAACTCTTGTACAATTCTTGAAAGTCCATATGTACAAAATTCTCCACAAAAAAATATTTTTTATCAAAAAGCAATAAATGATTTAACCTTTATTAACCCCCAAAACATAGCCCATATTATATTTACTATTATTTCTATACCTTTTATAAACAACACACAACTAAAAAAACCATTATTAAACGTCCTAAAAGCCCAACTACCTAATTTTTCAGGTATTGATGGAAATATTGATTATTTTCTTGCTAGAAATATTTTACGCAGTCCTAATATTATCGATCCTGAAGTATGTTCAATTTGTTTCGACTGGCTCATAAGAAAAATTCCAACTTTAATTTATCCTTCGTATCCAATAGAATTGATCAAAATTATTTTAAATCATTCAGATCTATACCCAAACTTAGAAAGTATAATCCCAATTATTAATCAAATTTTCGTAAATATTAAATTTGAGGGAAACAAAATTAAATTAATCAAAACAATTTTAAAAAAAATAAAAACAGAAAATGTTGAACTTAGAAGAATATTTTATGAATACATAAAAAATACAATTCCAACAATTCAAGAAGATGCTAATAAATTTACAATAATTAAAATCATTCTTGAAAACTTAAATAATATAACTCTAAAAGAATATCTAATTCCAATTTATATTTGGATTAAAACAACCTTAACTACACTACCCAACAATAGAATCAAAAAACAAATTTTAGACCTTATTGCCGCAAAACCAATTCAAGATGCTGAAATTTCCGCTATACAACAAGCTATACTTAAAGATGCTATATAAAAATAAAATAAAAAAGAGTCTAAACTGAGTTTAGACTCTTTTTTTAATCTTAAAATTAACCCTTAATCTAAAAAACAAAACTATTATGCCAAATTCTCATAAAAACCAATTTGCATATTTTTTATATATAAAATAAAATATCAAATCGACTAACTTCAATTACATTTTGTCCGCTTTTAAAAGGCTTTTTTATGATTAAAAAATATTTTCTGGCATTAATACTTCTAAGTAATTTTACTTTTTGCAAGGCAATGCAACAACCCCGAATCATCACAGGCCCCAAACAAGAACTACAAAACAAATCTCGCGAAATTCACCGATTAAGAGCTTTGTTTATTAAACTAAAAGATTTCGAAAGTATACCCGTTGAATATCAAGAAAAAACAGTTGAAGAAATCGAAATAATACGTAATAGAATTCAACTACAAATAACCCAACTTTTAGAAGAATCTCATAAATTAATAACACAACTAAAACAACAAGAACCTGATTCAAGAATTTTAGAAATAATAGAATCTGCTAATTAAAAACAACTAACATTTTTTTAAAAATATTATAAATAAGTCCAAAAATAGACTTTTTATTAAAACATTTCATTTTCATATCTACTTTATACCAGAATATACAAATAAAACTTTCATATTTAGATGTAAAGCAGGTACAAATGAAAATAACTTTTTTAGGTGGTGTAGAAGAAGTAACAGGTTCAAAATATCTTATTGAACATGAAAATAAAAAAATTTTAATTGATTGCGGTTTATTTCAAGGGCCTAAAGAACTTAGAGAACATAACTGGGATAAATTTCCAATAGAGCCTAGCAGCATTAATGCTATTGTATTAACGCATGCTCATATAGATCATACAGGCTACATACCACTACTAATAAAAAACGGTTTTTCTGGTAAAATATATTGCTCAAAAGCAACATTTACACTCTGCTCAATTTTATTAATTGATTGCGGCTTAATCCAAGAAGAAGATGCCAAAAATGCAAATAAATATGGCCATTCTAGCCATAAATCGGCACTTCCCCTATATACAGTAAAAGATGCAGAAAATTCCTTAAATTTCTTTCAAGTAATTGATTATGATAAAACCTTAAACATTGATAAATCTTTAAGTATTAAACTAATTCGTTCAGGACATATCTTAGGTTCATCATTTGTTATAATATCAGATGGAAACAAAACAATAACATTTTCCGGTGATCTTGGAAGACCTAACCAACTTATAATGAAATCTCCTCCACATTTAAAAAAAACAGATTATCTAGTTATTGAATCAACATATGGGGATAGACTTCATGAAAAAACCGATCCTATAAAAGCCATTGGCGATATAATCAATGAAACCGTACAAAAAGGCGGCACACTTATAATCCCAGCATTTGCCGTTGGCCGAACACAAACAATTCTTTATTGCCTTTATTTATTAAAACAAAAAAAGGCAATCCCTAATGTGCCTATTTTTTTAGATAGCCCAATGGCTATAAGTGTTAGCGATTTACTTTGTCAATTTAAAGATGAACATAAATTATCATCTGATTTATGTATCAACATTTGTAGCATTGCTACTTATACACGCACAATAGAGGAATCAAAACAAATTAACAATTTAAGCACTCCTGCAATAATTATTGCTGCAAGCGGAATGGGAAGCGGAGGACGAATTATACATCACTTTAAACATTTTATTTCTGACCATAAAAGCACAATACTTTTTATGGGATATCAAGGCGAAGAAACCTTTGGCCGATCGTTAATTGACGGCATAAAAGAAATAAAAATACATGGAAAAATGTACCCAGTTAATGCAGAGATAAAAATTATAGATACTTTATCCGCACATGCTGACTACAATGAAATTTTAGAATGGTTAGGATATTTTGAAAATAATCCTAAAAAAATATTCATTACTCATGGTGAAATAAAAGCTGCTGAATCACTAAAAAATAAAATCGAAAAACGTTTTAAATGTAACGCAGTAATCCCTAAATATTTAGAATCATTCGAATTAGATTAAAAACCAACTATCTTTTACGTAGCATTGCTGCAATACGCCATCTAGACAAATTAGATTTACAATCTTCTAAAGCAAAACCTTGCGAATAACTGGCTTCATAAATATCAGCCGCAGCATCGAAAACTCTAAAATTTAATTTTCTCAATGCTTTCAAAATTGTTATAGCTTGCTTAAAATCTCTATTATGAGTTGCCATAAATTTGCCCCCAAAATATTTACAAGCAAAAAGGCTTTGATCATCAAACTTAGCACAAATTTCAGCTAAAGCTATAAAATCACTTCGCATTTTAGTTTTAAAATCAAAATTTTTAAGTAAATTATAATATTCTAACATCAAATCTTTACCCCATATTGAATCTTCTATTGATGATAAAAAAGTTTCAAATCTTCTAGGAGTCAATACACTGTACTCATCCTTATACAAATCACACTCTCTCAAAATAGATACACACAATGCAAATCTCTGTCTCAAAAGATCTTTTACAGAACGTTCCAATACAGCATTAGAATATGAACTAAAAAACAAAGACCCTAAAAAAAACAAAACATATTTTTTAATATTTTTCATAAAAAACCCAATCTAAAAAGCATTAAACAACAAATTTAGAAGTTATAAACAATAAAAGAATCTTTTGTAATACAAAAATATTTTAACATTAGTCACAAGCACCACAAGAAAGACAGATGGAAATACCCAAACAACACAGAATGGCGCAACGTTCAGCCGTATATTCATCGACAACAAGATTTTTATCTAAAAATTTTATCAACTTTTTACCACAGACCTTACAGCAAGATTTTCGTCTATTAAAAATTTTTCCAACTTTTTCTGAAGCATCTGAATTTTGCGCAGCGGGTGCCACCATAGTTTCAAGAGTCTGAATACCGCTTAATAATCCTTTGTCATCTTCATCACCAGCATGCATAAAGTTAATGTTAATTAAACCTAAAACTACAACCAAAAATAAAAAAATTTTTCTAAAAAACATATGATCCTTAATAAAATTTTATAAAAAGCAATTAGGCCATATTTAAAAGATTTTTTTAAATTTGTATACAAAAAAATATTTTTAATCCTTTTCAAAATTTTTACTACGCATTTTTTTAATCAAACTATGACGAGCCTTTGCCTTCAAACGATCCTCCTTAACACTTTTTGATATTTTAGTTTTTTTCCGTTTTTTAGGAACATAAAGAGATTTTTTTATAATTTCACCTAAGCGAATAAGAGCCATTTCTTTATTTTGTAATTGACTGCGAGATGAACTATTGCTAACAATTAAATCACCATCACTTGTTAAACTACTTTGTAAATTTAATAAAATTCGCTCTCTCTGTTCCTCTGTTAAAGCTTTACTATTTTTCACATTCCAACGCACTGTTATTTTTGTATCCGTTTTATTAACATGCTGCCCCCCTGGGCCTCCCGACCTACTAGCTGTTATTTCAAGCTCTTCATCAGGAATAATAAGCTCATTTCCCAAAGATAAATCAATCTTCATAGCTCCTCCATATTTAAAAAATCGAATAAATATCAAAAGCTTTTTATAAGCTACTTTAGATTAAACTTTTTTCATCAACAAATTCAATCAAACACTTGTCTTTTCCATAATGCACTTATATAATTTTGCCAACTTTATAAAATCTTAAAATAATATACCAATATGAAAAACAACGAATTTCAAAATTTAATCGATGATTTAAAAGCACACAGAAATCCAGAGCGAGCAAAATTATCACAACATTATTTTAAAACAGGAAAAGGAGAATATGCTGAAGGTGATATTTTTTTAGGGATACCAGTCCCTTTAAAAAGAAAAATCGCTAATAAATATAAACATTTAGATACAACTCAACTTGGAATATTACTAGAAAATGAAATTCATGACGTACGATTTTGTGCTTTAATAATAATGCTTTCTAAAGCAAAAACATCTCCTGAAGAAATGTACAATTTATATCTTGCAAAAACTAAATTTATAAACAACTGGGATCTTGTAGATGTCTCAGCAGAAATTATCGTAGGACGATTTCTATCAAAAAAAGATTGTTCCGTTTTATACACCCTAGCTAAATCACCATTATTATGGAATAGAAGAATCGCTATAATATCAACATTTGCATTTATAAAGCAAGGATTACACGAGCATACACTGAAAATTGCTAAAATCTTAATGCAAGACAAACAAGATTTAATGCATAAAGCTGTTGGCTGGATGCTGCGCGAAGTTGGCAAACGATGTGATATGAACATTTTAGAAAATTTCTTAGAAAATCATGCCGCAATTATGCCACGAACAATGCTAAGATACTCAATTGAACATATGTCTCCAGAAAAAAAACAATATTTCATGCAAGCAAAAAATAGAATAAAGTGTTCTACTTTTTAAAGATTTTCAATACAATAGCTTCAAGTGCCATTCAATTTTAATTTAAGCAAAAAAATAACCTCACTAATTAATTTCTCTTTTACCCAAATTTTTTGCTTAGCATCAATCAACTCTCCAAGACCCGACAATATTGTTCGAGAATTAACCCCCTCAAGAAGATTAATGAACTTTTTCCAAAATTCTTGTATTCGCATATTGGTTCTAACTTGAATAATCTTTTCATTAATTGGACAATTATTTTTTAAAAAAAAATAAACATCGAAAATATCACGATTTGCTTTTCCTTCCCGCTCAAACGTAGCCACAATTTTATTTGCAACGATATCCTCCAGGACCATCACTTTCATCGCAATTCCAAGATAAGATTTTATTTCATATTTTGAACCAAAATTTCTTCGATTAACTTCAACTTTGATGTTGTATGCATTTTGAATTTTATTATCGTATGAAAGTAAATAAAAAAAACTAAATCGTTTTTTCCGAACATCCAACAAAGATCCGTATTCAACCAAAATATTTTCTATTTTTTTAAAAATTAAATCTTCATTTACACCTTCAAGTAAATCAAAATCTAAATCCACTGAAAAACGATTTAGTCCATAAAATAAATACGTCGCCGTACCTCCCTTAAACCCCAAAAAGGGGGCCAATTCCATATCATTATAAATATCTTTTAAGATTCGTATTAATACACTTCTATGTGTAGCAACCTCTAAAGTCATTTCTACCCCCTATCTTTTTGCAACATCTTAAAATAACTATTTACACGTTGAATCATACGTTTACTATTATAAATGGGTAAAAGAAATTGTATTTTATTAAAATCAAGCGGAAACAAATTATCAAAATAATAATTCTTATTAAGATACAAAACATCCAAAAATGCTCGCTCCTTAGATGCCATAAAATAATTCCCCCTATTTTCAATACCTGCATTATTAATGAGAATAACGTTTTTTATTTGTCTAAAAGAATACAATTTATTATCACACTCAATTTCTTTTGTTTGATATGTAGCAACAAAAATTTTTTCATAATGTTGAAATATTATTCCAGCCTCAGCTAAAACCGTTTCAAAACTTACATACGAGGGGGAGAATATTTTCGTCGCAAGCTCAAACTTGTCATAATTTTTATCCTTAGCATATATTCCGCGCCGAATAGAATATAATTGACCATTTTTTACATAATAATTTAATCGCCTTTTTAAAAGGCTTGGTTTCACATCTCCAAACAACATTAAAATTTCTTTAAATGTTAAAATGGACGATTTAGAACGTAAAATACTTAAAATATTCATTTTCACCATATTTACTCCGCAAGCTAAAGGTTACAAAAAACGTTACCTTTAGCTTTTAAAGTAAAATATTTTATAAGGAAAACCAATTTTTTTAAAATTTTGCTCAAAACCCCTTAATTTTTAATGCTTTTTTAAATTTCATCAAGAATTTTTCTATCTTTTTACAACTTTAGATAATCTTCAAAGAAACAACAAAACATTAATCAGTGGTTAAATATATTTTTTATCTTTTAATTCGCTAGGTAAATATTCTTGAGAAGAACTATCTTCCATTGGGGTATATTTATAACCTTTGCCATAACCTAACTTTTCCATAAGTTTTGTTGGTGCATTACGAATATGCATAGAAACTGGAAAATTACCATACTCTTCAATATCTTTCTTAACTTTACCATATGCCATATAAGCAACTATACTTTTTTTAGCATTTGATAAATAAATAACAAGTTGCGCAAGATGAACATTGCATTCAGACATACCAAGCTTGTGACAAGCATCAAATTTAGCATCTCCGCCCCTCATAAATTTGTGCAAAGTTGAAGTAATATTGTAATGCTCTTCACCATTTTTTAAATAGAAGTAAGCTGCAAAAAAATGCTTCAAGATGTGGCTCTCAACCTCTGCTGGGATAACGATGGAAAAATTCAAAATACCATATAAGGAGATAAACCAAGCCCCAAAGCTATTCTTTCAGTTGTATTAAAATCCTCAAAAAACCATCTTTTAAACCCCCAAACCCATATTTTTATCAAAAATAAAGATCTAAAGCACAGCCTTTTTACAAATCAGGAAAACTCTTCACACTAATAGTAATAACATACTAGGATTATATATTAAAAATTTATATTCCGTATTTCACGATCG